>Ga0208179_1001438_pt1 | contig 12172 bp, 6 predicted proteins | sample Malvired_Geostar_FD_184238 | JGI IMG/M metagenome (GOLD analysis project Ga0208179, IMG submission 184238) | Marine viral communities from the Global Malaspina Expedition - Malaspina viral metaG DeepMed_Geostar (SPAdes) (version 2) | ecosystem: Environmental > Aquatic > Marine > Oceanic | place...
GAACAAAACCGAAGGGATAAGGCCGAGCGCGCCGTCAAAGGCTGGTGGAGACAAATCGACTTCGGCGATCATGGGTATCTGCGGCAGGGACGGTCGTGGCAACAGCACGAACTGGCCGCATGGCAGATTCTGACCGGGTGGGCGGTGCAGTACACTGCGCTTGTTCCCGGCCCTGATGGGATGCCGATGCCCGTTGCAGACCTGCTCGACCCCACGTCCACATATCCGTTCTGGAACGGCCCGTATAAAGAACTCTCCGATATGCTCTATATGTATAACGTCTCCGGTCGTCGCCTCAAGGCAATGGCGATCACGAATGACTTCACGATTGATGAGGATATCCCCGACGATACCAACGTCGTGATTCTCGACACATGGGAAGAACGCTATAACAAGGAAGATCCAGGACAACCGGACATTCTGAACAGCGTCTTCTATACCATTGGCGATGCAACCCCACGTTTCACCGGCGGGTGGAGAAAGATTCGGGACTTCTCGAACTTCTCCCCGAACTCTCTGGGGAAGATTAACGGCTTTACCCGATTGCCGTTTATCGTTCTGCGAGCAGATGATACGCCCATAGCCGGTTCCTACGAGACGAACCTGACCAAACGGTTCGCCAAGACCTCTGGCGGCATGGTGAATCCAATGATTACCGAGTGGAAAGCACTTAACGAACTCATGTCCACCTTCTGGCAGGATTTGCAGGAGGCCATGATTGATACGGCCTCTATAGCAATTACCTCGCCTGGGGCACAGGATTCCTATACGGAAGAGGAACGTGGACGCACCAAGCAGCTCGATAGTGATACATCTATCTACAGACCGCTGGCACGGCAACCCATGATGAGTCCCATTACCGTCCTTATGGACTATATGAAACAGCGGCTCTCACGGTTGAGCTTCTTTGACGAAGCCTTCGGTGGGGTAAATCGCTCATTAAGCGGTGTGGCACTGAAGAATGTGCAGGAAAGCAGCCGTACCCAGATCGAGCCCTACAAGCGGGGAGCAGAATTCCTCTATGCAGAGACCGGGCGTCTCTGGCTGAATGAGTATATGCGCCGATTCGAGGGAAGCGAACGAGGAAACATCCGTGTGCAGGGCAGAGATGTCCGACTGGGGTTCTTTGATGAGGAATTCACCACGGAGGATATGCCAAGCAGTACGTTCTTTGAATCGGAGCTCGAACTGGCCTTGCCTGAAGACGACATGATGCGAGCAAACATCTTCCGTGCGCTAAACCCCGCAGCAAAGATGTCGCTCCCGTGGCTCCGTGAGCGGGTCATGAAGGTGGAAGACCTGAAACTGGAGTCAGAACAACTGGCCGCAGATAACGTCGAACAGTCGCCGGTCCGCATCAACATGGAAGTGGCGAACCGGCTCTTTGATCTTGCGAGAGCAGCAGAAACAGAAGGAGATATGCAGCGAGCGACAGTCTACGCACTGGGCGCACAGCAGCTTATGCAAAGTCTTATGCCCAAGCAAGGACAGGGAATCCCGGAACAACCCGGTCAGGGGCCACCTGGCGCAGGGGGAAACTTTAGTAACGCTGGTGGCGGTATGCCTGAACTCTCGCCGGAAAACATGCCGCCGACCCCCGGTGGCGTCGCAGCCCCCGCAGGGGGCGGCCCACTAGAGCAGGCAGCCCGTAATGCAGGAGGGATCTAATGTCGTACAGAGACCGAGATGGGAATAAGAACGAAAACATTATTGCGGACAATCCTTTCCAACGTGCGCCTTTTTGGGAGCTGCCCGAAGTCGGGATGGAAGCAGCGGTGGTATGGGAAATGGTATTTGATTTCCTCGAATGGAAGACCGCACTCTCTGAATCGAGTCTCCCACTCGTGGGAGAGGTTCCTTACAAAAGCCTAAGGGAAGCGATAGAGGACAAAGGGGGCTATAGTCAAACATTTGCGTTTACTTTTGAAGAAAAACAACGCATAGCAGATAATCAGGCTTTGGATTTGAGTCGCTTTATCACTGCGACAGATGTTAATGAGCTTTATGACATTTTGGCTGAGGAATATGAGGACCAGATAGGTGCTGACGACGAGTTAAGTTTGGAAGACTTTGCTACGGAATTTCTTGCAGAAGGCGCCGACGGAGTTACGTTTCGGTCAGAATTTGGTGTTGATGAAGAGGTTCTTGATGATTTGACGTCTACTGTTCATAAGCGAATCTTAACCCCAAGAGCGGCCTTCCTCGAATGGAAAAGCACACTCGGTAATCGTGTAGAAATACCTCAACCAGAGATCGAGTCGTGGGAGTATAAGGATTTCGAATACATGTGGTTAGCAAATGTCAGAGAGTTTGGGGAAAAAGATAGTAATCGCTTCGCTTCAGATTATGCGGATGACCCCCAAACTGGGCTGATCGTAGAGGTGATGGCCCGTGGCAGGATGCCTGATACACAAAAAATGGATGCAGAAGCCAGGATGTATGGAGTGTTGGCACAAGCGGGGTTATCGCAAAGCCATCTCGATAATATGACCCCAGAACAGGAAGACGCACTAGATCAGGCAGAGAAGGATCTTGATGAAAAAATAAAGCGACAACAGAGTATGTGGACTGGGCAAGGCAACGTTGGAGCTATTCCAGATAAAGTCCGAGATGAAATTATAAACAGCGTAGCACAAGAGTTGGTTGGGAACTGGGCGAATCCTAAAAAGGTGGCTCCTACAGGGGAACAAGTAAAGGACATGGTTAATAACGCAGCCATGCGGAATTTTGGAATCGTCGTTGGCGATCTTAGCGGACCCGCAGCGTCTGATGAACAATACATGGCCCGTCTTGCTTATAGGCGAGTATTAGACCAGATTGATGCTCTTGCCGCGCAGGGCGTAGACAGGGCAGATATGAATATCCATACAATGGCAGAAACTGTATTTCAGGGGTTACCAGCACCGGAGGAAATTGACAGAAGGCAACGTCTGCGGTTTGGCCCAACTCCTCCGGGAACTGTTGTTGTTGGAGAAACTCCCCAGGAGCCGCAGCCTGAATCCGCTGCGCCACAAACTACTGCGGACAGGACCAAGGCTATTGAAGATCGGGCAAACCAAATTATGGCAGAACCAGGTGATCCTATTACAAAACAAGAGGCCATTGCTCAAGCGCAAACTGAGTTAACCCCATCGTTTGTACAGGCTGAGGCAGATGCGGTGCAAGACACACAGCCACAGATTACTGCTGAATCAGAAAATGCCCGTCGATATGAGCTACTCCAAACCATTTTGGCTCTGGATGACGGCGAAGAGAAACAACAAATGTTAAAAGAATTTATTGACGATGAAGGATTATCGAAAAGCCTTTATCAGGAAACGCCACGGGTTGATGCTGAAGGAAACCCCGTGGTAGATGCCGATGGCAATCCCATTATCGATCTCGCTCCCATTAATGAAGCCGCAGTAATCATGGCGTCGTTCCAACCAATGCCATTCCAGGCAATTATTGCTCAACGTGAGCAGCAAGTAGGGAGATCGCGTGAAGATGTCATGGCAACCATTGCTGCGTGGCGTGAGGCAGAGCAAGTCCTGAGCGATACCGCTAGAGCAAAAGGGATAAACATGGACGAGTATACCGCAGGGACAGCGCAGGCGGATGCAGATATTGATGCGGCACAAGCATCGGTAAAGGAAGCGGAAAAGGCAGGACGCCTCGCAGAGAAGCAGTTAGCACAACGAGACAAAGAGGAACAAATCCGAAAAGAAGGATTCCCGGTTGATGTTGCTGTACTGCCGAGCTCACAGGAACTCCGAGTAGAGGGAATGGCGAGAGCAGGAAAAGCAGGTATCGATGCTCAGGAGGAAGAGCGAAGGCGTCAAGCACAGGAATTAGAAGCACAGCGCATGGCGCAAGCTAATGCCGGTCCAAGAACACTTGGAGGGAGGCTTGGAGCATGACAGAGCCGAATGGAAGCATAGTCGATTCTATTGTGCAGGGAATGGCTGAAGGAAGACCTATTTCGCAGGAAGAGATAGGGCAGATTTTGCAGAATCTTCAAAAGCCAGTCGAAACAGTATCAACAGATCGGCTGACACCAGAAGAGCGAAAAGACCTGGTGCGAAGATTTCAAGAAGGGCCCCCAAAGCGTGGTAGGTCCTGGAGACCCGAAGGGTATGTAAGGAGCCCCGGAGGTTATGAGAGCCTCAAACATGTCCCGGCGGGCAGCCGGGAGGCTACTCCCCTGGCGCGTGTTCCTGACCATCAATCAAGGCGTACTAGGCAAAAAGAGCTTCCAGAAGCGGTATCCCGATGGCTTTCCGATCTGCCAAATCCAGAGGCAACACAACAGTTTCTGCGTGGAAGGTTGCCAATCGGTGCGAAAGATTTCCCCTATAGCGACCAAAACATGTGGTGGCAAGAAAAACAATATCCAACAGGTTTTTTTGGCGCACTTACAAAGAGCATGAAAGATGACGCCATCGCCACTGGTATAGGGATCGGCGGCGAGAGCATTGTTTCTGACGCCTATCGCTGGGTGTCACAGCGCCTGGGTGCGTCGGCCAGTAATTTCACTGAGGCTGACCTTCGGCATTTCGGGTCGGAAGAGAAGGCACTCGCAGCGCAACGAGACTCCCAGTTTTACGGTTTGGGAGAAACGATGCGGCCAAAAACGACACGAGCCAAAATTGGTAAAGCATTTGGGGAAGCGTTGTTTCCTGGCAGTTCTGTCGAACTGCTTGAGGAAGCTGCTTGGTGGCGACTGGGTGGAGGGCCAGCCGGCAAACTAGTTGTCAAAGGTCTCTTTGGTGGCCTGAAGGTTTTAGGAAGAGGAACGGGGAAACTTATCGTTCTTCCTGAAAAAGCACGGCAATTCGTTATAAATCTCGTCGGGACGAAGACCGATGATGTGGTAGACATGAGCCAAAAGGCGATGGACAAAGCTGAACGCAAAACAGCAAATGAAGCCAGAAAGAGAGCACAGGGCAAAGCAAAAAATGTTAGTAAAACGGCAAGAGAGCTCATTGATGCTTTTGGCTTGCAAGGAACCGCTATACCTTCTGACAGGGCATTGCTTTTACCAACAAGAGATGGGGTAGTTAAGGCCATTTTCTTAGAAGCCGGGCCAGGAATGCCAAGGACAGCAGCAGAAATTGCAACATCAAAAAGGGTTCTGCCAGCGATTGGAAAGGTAGGACTCTTTCCGGAAAACTTTGCCGATGATCTTATTCAAGCAGCAGTGAATCCCAATCCAGGCATTGGGGAAAAAACATTTAATGTGGTCAGCAGTTTACCGGTGTTTAAGAAGGTGCTCCGTACTGGTCGCACAGTGCTTGGAGCGCATACCTGGGGCTCTACTGCTGACGATTTTATTCTACGGGCAAGACTGCTGAAAGGGCAGCTTTCGGATATGGCTGAGGCATTCACACGAATAGCCACAGATACGGCAGAATTACTCCGAACAAAGCAAGCAACGCTAATCGGAGGAAAGCTCAATCTCGAAAATTTGGGGATCATTGATGATATTCTTCCAGTGTATGGGACCGGCAGAAACAGGGGATTTATCATACGAAGAGATATTCAGCAGATAAAACCGCTCCCAGGGCAGACGCGGATAAATCGCGCAAGAATTACCACCTATGACCTTGTTTCTTATGCTGAACGCTATAATATGCCAGACGATGTACGCGGATTTGTGCATGAAGTACGGAGCGTTGCGCGCGATACAGTGGCAATGCTAAAGAGGGAAGGAATTACCTTCGCGCGTAAAATGGCAGAGACTGATTTTCAGTATTTGCATCGGTATCTGACGAACTTCCAGCGTGAGGTTCTCGATGATACTGCGGATGAGGTTAAAGATATTCTACTAAAGAAAGGCATTGTCACGAGATGGGCCAAACGGACAAAAGACACCCCATTCAATTATGTAAGGAAATTTTTAGAAAACGTACAAAGCGGCAACATTAAAAATGATAAGGAGATTAAAGCCCTAGCCGCTCGTATTGCTCGCGATCTGTTCGTTGAGGTCGAGACGCAGTCTATTACAAAGCGCAGTAAATATCAGACGGTTCTTGACGCATTAGCAAACGGACATGATTTCGACCACAACGTGGTCCGTGCATTACGTTCTCAGGTTCAACTCTCCTACCGCATGGTAATAAACCAGCGGGTTAATGAATTTCTTAGTAAGGCGATGACAAGTCAAGACGAGATCGTCCAAGCAACAGTTAAGCAGACAGAAGAAGCTACGCGCAATGTGAAAAATCTCCTAAAGGTTGTACAGAAGGCGTTATCTGGGGAAAAATTTAACCGGAAATTCCCTTCACAAAGAATTACCGCTCAGGAAATGAAAGCATTTACTGCTTTATATCCAAAGGAAGCAGCGCAATTCCGACAAATCCTGGAGATCCAGCCGGCAGATGTGAATAGCGTTATTAAGAAACTGGCTCAAGAATTGCGTTTTGAATTGAAAAAAACACCGGCGATGTTTGCTCAAGCCCTTGAGATGGTGCGTATCAAGTCTTTCCCCCGTCGTCTCCGTATGCCAAAGCCACCGGCGAAAAGACCTGTTACTAATGAGGAGTTACGGGAGACATTAAGGCGTCTTGGCGCAGATCAGAAAACAACTATTACGTTTCTGGAGCGCATTTATCAGGAAACAGTATCCTACCCAGCACGGGGACGAAAAGCCGCACTGGAGGATTTCGGGGAAAGATTAAAAACCCTTATACGGAAAAGCGAGCGAGCGCATCGTATAGCAAAAGATCATCTTCAAGAGCAACGTAATACCTTAACTTATCTGATGGAGACTAAAGGCACTGCAAGGGTTCCGAAAGGGATAATGCCGGGATTCTATAAGAATGATATGTTTGTTACGACCGAAAAGGTCACGCAGTTCTTCGATGGCAAAGAAGTAACTGGCACACAGTTTGTCGCGATGTTGGAAAAAGAGTTCGGAAAGGGCGTTGTTACTGATGGATTCCTAAGACAAATGGCGGGATTTGCAGGAATCTACCGTCTTATGCGAGCATCGTTAGACCTGAGTTTCCTTTTTATTCAGGGAACAGCGATCCTGGGAATTGATTTTCACAATCTCCTATTTAAGACTGTCCCGTATGCTTCAAAGGTATTCCTCAAAGAAGCAGTAGGCGTCCCTATGATTGTAGGGACGAAACCGCCACCATCGACCTTCTTTGGTGCAGCGAAATCCATGTTTACGGCAGTAATAGACCCTCGGTACGAACTCAAGTGGTGGACCAATCCCGCGAGAAAGGCATCTGCTATACGCCGCGCTCTACATGGCGGGATTATTCAAAGTTCAGAATGGACAGAGGGACAGGCCGCATTGAAGAATTTAGTTGATTGGCCTGGTCTTGGGCCAGTGAATTTGCGAAACAGAGTGGGGAAATTTATCAAAGGTGGAATAACCCAATTCTATGGCCGAGCGGACGCCGCATGGTCTGCGGGAAGAAACGCAATGGCGCAACTCTATTGGGAAAGCATGGAGAATGTTGTCCCGACAAGCCAGTTGGGGAATTTAGCTCGTGCAACCAATCTTCTTTCGGGGGCATTTTCTTTCCGCGGGGTTGGGATGCCAACAAATCAACAGAATCTCCTGACCGCATTTGTTTTCTTTGCTCCTCGATTTACCTATGCCCAAACAGCATTGGTATCGCACATCTTCCGCGGAGGAGTAAGTGGGACCGCGGCGCGTAAAGCGGTACTTGGAATGACAATGTTAAATACGATGGTCTTTACACTTGCCTCAATGGCCCTTGGTCAGGATCCCAAGATCAATCCTCTTCCAAAATCAATGGGCGGTGATGGATCAGATGTATGGACGATTCGCATAGGGAACAGAAGATACGGAATCGGTGGGTTACTCTATTCACCTATGAGGTTGATTAGTGAAATAGTCGGAACAATGGATGATCCTGATGATATTTTGAGTACGGAACTATTGCTGTCTACCAACAACCCAGTATTGCGTTGGTGGAGAGGAAAACAGGCTGGTCCGACTCAGCTAGTATGGAATTATTTTGACGGGAGCAATGCGTTTACCGGTGAAGATATGCGATCTCTCAACATTTCTCTCCCAGGTGCTGGCCCTGTCGCATCGTTCACTAAGGAAGGAATTCTCCCCAGTTGGACAATGATGAGATGGGTATTCCCAATATGGTCAGACGTGATTGGAGAAAAAGACTCAGGAATGTATCCCATAGGAGCAGAAATCGGTGGGTTCCGTACCCGTCCAGAATCACTTTGGTCTCAGATGGCACGGATGGTCGAAGACACAGATGGACGTAACCGTAGATATTCGGAGATAGGCTTTATCGACAAAAAACTTATTATAGCAAGGAATCCTGAAATCAAGGCTATCGACGATCAGGCCCGTGAAGAGGCTAAAAAACGCGGATGGAGCAATGAAAAGACGGGCTATTATGCGGAAAGAAGCGCCGCTAATGATGAATTTAATGAGCTATTGCTCGACATACAAGACGAGTACATTTCCGCTGGGAAGTTCGACTTGCAAATAGACGATGTACGGGAACAAATATTAACGGCGAAAAGAACCTATAGCGATAGATTGCGGCGCATCGACGCAAAATATCCTGAGGTTATTGCTGAATTTGAGAGTGAGAGATTGCGGGACCTTGAGGCAGGAGAACCTGCGGGCGCTTATGATGCTGCGTATCGGGAATATCTTCATATTATCCATGACCCGAACAATTGGGATGCAGCACGAACAAGACCGAAAAAGTCCCTTAGTCAACAAATGGATGATTGGGAAGAAAAAACGCCAGAGGGTGTGCGGGCACAAATTGAGGAGTATAAGGCAGTATCTATTGCCGAGCGCCCGTGGATTTATATAAAGTATATGGAATCGCAGAAAGCGTTACAAACCTGGTGGCAGGTCTATGACGACTTTGAGAAAGAGTTTCCAGATTTCGTCATCGCGGAGGCAAAAGTAGAAGAAGCCAAAAAAAGGCATGGAGTCAGGGGTATGGGGATAGAAGAGCGGAAAATACGGGATACGCCTATTAACGGAAAGGGATACGACTGGTATACGTCTAGGCGATTTGGGTTGCTAGCAGATGAGCTTATATACAGCAAACCCGCAGGATTGATTGATGCTGTCTTAGAAATGTGGGGATACAGAAAAGTGTCAACAAATAATGGACAGAGACGACTGTTCGGGTTATCCGAAACATGGGAAGATGACTGGAACGAACTGATGAAGTATCAGGAAGCAAAGAAAACGCGCTTCCAGGTAGGGGTAGAGTTCGGACAAAAATCCAGGGAAAATTGACAAAGGCTTTATATAGTGCTAATAATCTCTACATAAATCCAAAGAACCTGGTCGCACCTCACAAATGAGGGAGAGCAACCAGACGAGTCGGAGGAAAAATGGTTAGTCCAGAATCTATCCCAAGCACCGAGGTCAGCGGGGGAGCAAATGCACCGCAAGCGCCAGTGCAAGAAGGGATAACGGCAGCAGACTTGGCGAAGAGCAATGAGCAGCTCGCACAATTGCAGCAGCAATTCGCTGAGTTTAAGTCAAACGCCAGTAGGCGAGAGGGAGAGCTCACGCGAGAGCGGGACGCTGCAAAGAAGGCTATCGAACTCGGCGAAGACTCAGAAGAGTACAAGCGGTGGGAGATAGAAGCCATCCGTGAAGACGAGCGGAAGCAAAGTCATGACCGGGTTGCAGCACTTGAACTCGAAAATTCTAAATGGCGTTTACTCAAAGATCATCCAAGTGTTCCTGACGATGTGCTACAGGGAGCAATGACACCAGCAGAAATGGAAGTCAGGGTTCTGCGGTGGCAGTTGGGAGCCAGGGGGCCAGAGTCACAGAGCGCTCACCCGCAGACGCCACAAACAATGACGTCAGGTGGGACAGGCGCAGGTGTCGGAAAATCTTATGAAGAAATACGAGATGCCTATAATAAAGACCCTCAAGCGAACCGGGAAGCCTACATGGCAGCACGGAAAGCGAGGGGGCTGTAGGCAACTGGAGGAAAATTAATGGCTATCAACACAACGAGTGTACTTGGAGATACGATTCCAACGATTATCGAGGAAGCTCGATATACGGAACAGTTTAAGGAAGTTATCTCCAGCCTAGCGTGGAGAATCAACAAAGACCTCCACAGCGGGACGACCGTAAACATCCCCTACTTTGGGACAGTTACTGCTAACGCACTTTCTGAGGGCATAGACATGGTCAACCCCCAGGCGATGGCAGACACAAACGTGCAGTTCACCCCCTCAGAGGTGGGCGCACAGATCGTCATTACTGACAAGCTCGTCCGAGACAACCAAGAGGACGTCATTCGGGCAGCGGGTCGAATCCTTGGTGACGCTATGGTTTCCAAGCGTGAGCAGGACTTGGCTGGTCAGTTTGATGATGGCACCAACACAATGGGTTCCGCTGGCGCAGCAGCTACTCTCGGTATCTTTGCTGCGGCATGGGCAGACCTCAGTGGCGTAACGCTCGCCAATGGTGGTCCCGCACCGAAGCCCTATGTAGCGGTGCATCACCCATTTGTGCTTCTCGACTTGGTAGACACCTTCACACCGACCTTGGCCCAAGCGGGTGAGACAGGTGTGGGCGCAGGAAGCCTTGCAGATGAAACCCTACGGAATTACACCGTTGGTCGTATCTTCGGCATGAATGTCTACGAGTCAGGCAACATCTCTATCGACGGCTCGGCTGACGCCAAGGGCGCAGTCTTTGCTGCCGGTACAGGTGGAGGACTGGTTCTTGTTACTGCGAAGGAATGGGACGTCAGCCCTGAGCGTGACGAGTCCATGCGAGCTACAGAACTCAACGTCGTCGGCGAGTACGCCGTCGGTGAGTACTTGGCATCGTGGATTGTCACACTCTATGCCGATGCAACAGCCCCTGCGTAAATTATTAGGCGAGGCAAATCTAATAATATTTTTGGAGGACAACTAAAATGGCATTTCCACGTACAGTTAACTTGGATTACGGCGACGAGAAGAAGGAAGGTTCTTCTGCTATAGGCAACCTTTCCCTCGGAACTCGCGGAGTCACGCCGGACGGGCGAGTCTTCTACTACGCCAAGAACAGTTCGGCAGCTATCACCAGTGCTGGTATGCTTGTTGACGGCATCGCGGCTGTGGGAGCCCATGATATGGACTTAACAGCAACTGCTGCAACAGCGGTAGGCTCAACGACAATTAGTCTTGAAGTACCCACCACCGATTTGACGGCGAACCAGTACCAGGATGGGTACATCGTTTTCAATGACGGCCCTGGTGAGGGTGAGATTTACCGCATTGCGTCTCACCCTGCACATGATGCGTCTGATGACAATACGTGTGTCTTTACGCTTACTGACCCAGGCGGTGTTCGCACCGCATTGACGACATCGAGTTTGGCGGGATTGGTCTACAACCCCTACACCGACGTTAAACTTATCGACGGTGACGGCACCATGACAACAGGGGTGCTTGGGGTAACAACAATTCCAGTGACGGCAAGTTACTACTGCTGGCTTCAGACCTCTGGCCTTGGAAGCGTAGGAGTTGGGGCACAGGTTGGGGTTGTTGGAGACGCACTAACCGTGTCTCAAGAGTCTGGCGAAAGCGGGTTGGCAGAACGTGCTGACCACTCCGACGAGTCTGACCTGTCGACTATTGGTGTTTCGATAGGGGTTGCCTCAGCAAGCCCCGATAAGCAGCTTTGTATGCTGCATATCCGTGCATAGGTGATTTGTGGCTGTTAACAGTACCAAGCAAGAAGCTGCAAGAACGGGGGCCGCGGTCAGCGGAGTCTGGGGTGGCCCCCAGAAGCAGCGATACTACACTCCGACAGGGGAAGTAGTATTTTCAATCCCGTCGTGGCGCGAATTCATTCGCAAAGGCCCGGACGGAAGGATAGTGGAACAAGGAACTCGGGACGCTAACCTTGATAAGGGATGGTCGCTTTCGTTGCCAACCGAACTCAAGGTAGCGTGCCCGGGTTGCACAAAATGGCATGACACCGAGGAAGAGGTGGGTGCCTGTGTAGAAAAGAAGGCCGTGTCAGCAGCGCAGTGGGAACGCAAAGCCATTGAACTGCAACCACAGGACCAGGATACAGATATTGAGGATCGCCTTGGGAAGCTTGAAGAAGGCTTGAGTGATATCAAGACACTTCTTCAACAGGCGTTAGGAGACAAAAATGGGTAAGTTGTTTAATGACAATCTGAAGCACACAAAC
>Ga0208179_1001446_pt1 | contig 12155 bp, 13 predicted proteins | sample Malvired_Geostar_FD_184238 | JGI IMG/M metagenome (GOLD analysis project Ga0208179, IMG submission 184238) | Marine viral communities from the Global Malaspina Expedition - Malaspina viral metaG DeepMed_Geostar (SPAdes) (version 2) | ecosystem: Environmental > Aquatic > Marine > Oceanic | place...
TCGGTCAGAGCCTCCACATAGCCCGAGCCGGCGGCCGGATCGGCGACGCGGCCGATATGGGCCTCCTCCATCAGGACGAGCTGGGTGTTGCGGCTCTGGCGGCGGGCCAGGGCTGAGGGCAGGCCGATGGCGTCGGTGAAGGCGCCAAGCACGACGGCGTCCGCCCCGCCGACCGCGGCCCCGAAGCCGGCTGAGGTGAGGCGCAGCATGTTTGTCCAGGGATCGCGGCGGGTGAGCATGCGCCGGGAGGACCGGGTCTCGATGCGGGCCGGAACGTCCAGGCCGCAGGCGCCGACCAGCCGGGCCCAGACCAGCCGGGCGGCGCGCAGCTTGGCGATGGTCAGGAAGTAGTCGGCCTCGGCTGTGAGGCCGAGCGTGATGCGGGCGAAGGCCTGGTCCATGCCCATGCCGGCGCGGACCATGGCCTTGGCGTAGGCGAGCGCGCTGGCCGTGGCGAAGGCGATCTCGCAGGCCTCGCCCCCGCCGGCCTCGTGGACCACGGAGCCGGAGGCGAGAAACAGCTGGGCCTGGGGATAGGTCTGAGTGTGGCGGGCGGCGGCGCCAGCCGCGGCGAAGATGTGGGCCTCGATGGGGCCGGGGCTTTCGCCTGCGGCGGCGAAGGCGCTGAGCGGATCGAGATGGAACAGGAGCTGGGCGGCCGGGGCGGCCTTGGCGGCGCTGCTCAGCCAGTCCGACGCGATGGTCCCCAGAAAGCCTGAGTCCAGGGCGACCGGCGCCAGCTCGAGAATGACGCCGTCGAGGACCTGGGCAATGTCGTCTGCCGAGCCAACGGCGCAGCCGGCCTGGCCCTCAGGATCGAGGGCGACCAGCACCGAGGCCGCGCCGCCCTCGAGGTCGGCCAGGATGTCGGCATTGGCCCGGGCCGGGTCCGGATGGCGGGTCGCGCCGCGCAGGTCCCAGGGGCGGTCGGGATCGAAGGGCCGGGTTGGCACGGGCTGGGCGTCCATCGGCCCGTAGAGCGGGGCGATGGTCAGGCCTTCGGCCGTGGTGGTGGTCAGACTCTCTGGGGGCTTGTCGCCCAAGGTCTTGAGGACGAGGGCGCGCCAGTCTTCGGCGCTGGCCGGCGGAAATTCCACGGCGGGGGGAGCGATCTGGACCATCGTCCCTGTGATGAGCCGCGGGCGCGGGGAGCGTCAAGGGCGCCGCCACGGCGCCTGGACGCGGATTTTCGAGGCCGTGGGGTCTGGTCATGGGAACATGCGAGGCTTCTTGCGCCGGAGCGGGGTTTCCGCTTACATCGTAAATCAGAACGTCCGCCGACAAAGGAAACGCCCATGGCCCTGCCGCCCATCCTCCGTGACCGCCTGCGCCTGCCGGCCATCGCCTCGCCCCTGTTCATCATCTCGAACCCGGAGCTGGTGATCGCCCAGTGCAAGGCCGGCATCGTCGGCTCCTTCCCGGCGCTGAACGCTCGGCCGGCGAGCCAGCTGGACGAGTGGCTGGCTCAGATCACCGAGGAGTTGGCCGACTGGGACGCCAAGAACCCCGACCTGCCGTCGGCGCCCTTCGCCGTGAACCAGATCGTGCACAAGACCAACGACCGGCTGGAGCACGATGTGGAGATGGCGGCCAAGTACAAGGTTCCGATCATCATCACCTCGCTGGGCGCGCGGGAGGATGTGAACCAGGCGGTGCACGCCTATGGCGGCATCGTCATGCACGACATCATCAATGATCGCTTCGCCCGCAAGGCGGTTGAGAAGGGCGCCGACGGCCTGATCCCGGTGGCGGCCGGGGCCGGCGGCCATGCCGGAGCTCTGTCGCCGTTTGCGCTGATCCAGGAACTGCGCACCTGGTTCGACGGGCCGATCGCCCTGTCGGGCGCCATCGCCAATGGCGCGGCCATTCTGGGCGCCCAGGCCATGGGGGCGGACTTGGCCTATATCGGCTCGGCCTTCATCGCGACGAAGGAGGCCAACGCCGCCCAGGGCTACAAGGACATGATCGTCGAGAGCCGTGGCGAGGACATCGTCTATTCGAACCTCTTCACCGGGGTGCACGGCAACTATCTGCGGCCCTCGATCCTCGCCGCAGGCCTCGACCCCGACAACCTGCCGGAAGCCGATCCGTCGAAGATGAACTTCGGCTCCGGCGGCAACACCAAGGCCAAGGCCTGGAAGGACATCTGGGGCTGCGGCCAGGGCATTGGCGCGGTGGAGGAGATCCTGGGCGCCGGCGAACTGGTGGCCAAGCTCGCCGCGGAATATGAGGCGGCCAAGGCCTCGCTCGCCGAGAAGACCTCGTTCACCGCCGGCCGGGTGCTGATGGCGGCTGAGTAGAACGCAGACCCCCCTTTTCGTCATGCTCGCCCTTGTGGCGAGCATCCCTGTCGAGGGCAGGCGCGAGCGTCGCGAGGGATTCCCGGCACAAGGCCGGGAATGACGAAGGGGAGGGGCAGCGCTCAGGCCAGAAGCTCGGTGGGAACGCCGAGCTCCGGTCCGGCCTCGGCCAGGCGGCGGTCGAGCGTCTGGACCGTGGCGCCGGCGTCTGAAGCCACAGCCAGATGAAGGGCGTCGCCGGCGCGGAGGCCGAGCTGGTGCTGGTCCACGAACCGCGCGGCCGTCTGGAACTGTGCGCTTGTTACGGGCAGCAGGATGAAGCTTTCGGCGACCAGTTGGCGGAACAGAGCTAGAGACGCTGCGCGCTGATTCAGGTCGATCTGGCCCGTCCGCAGCTTGATCGACAGGGCTGAGGAGACTTCGGTCACCGTCCAGTCGCTGATCAGCAGGTCACCGGGGCTCTGGTCTGTGAGCCAGGCCTGCGCCCGCGCCGTCGCGGGCTCATTGGACAGCGCCGCGATGATCACCGAGGTGTCGACATAGGCGCTCAATAGCGCTCGCCATCGCGCATGCCGCGGATGAGGTCGGCGGCGTCCTGGGTGGGAGGGGGCGTGGCTAGGGTCAGAGCCTGGAGTGCGGCCAGACTGATCGCCTTCCGCGGACGATCTGTGGTTGTCAGGCGGGCGACACGCTTGCCGCGGCGGGTGATCTCGATGGACTCTCCGCTTTCCACCCGATCCACCAATTCGCTGAGATGGGCTTTTGCGTCGGCGAGGCTCACGGCGCTCATTGTTGGCTCCTGACTATCTAGGTGGTCATATAGCGTGTCGAGGCGATATTCGCCAGCCCGTCGACTTCCAGCCCGTCGGTCATGCTCGCCCTTGTGGCGAGCATCCCTGTCGAGGGCGAGCGCTAGCGTCGCGAGGAATTCCCGGCCCAGGGCCGGGAATGACGAGGGGGAGGGGCCGCTGACTCAGCTGCCCGTCGAGGTGTAGCGGGCGATGCCGGCGCGCCAGGCGAGGAAGGATGCGGTCAGGAAAACGAAGCCCATGGCTGGCGCGAGCGGTAGCCACCAGCCCGGCGCGCCCAGGGGGTCGGGCTGGTCGAGCAAGGCCAGCACGGGATAGTAGGCGACACAGCCTATGGGCACGATGAAAATCAACAGGTTCCGGAACCAGCCCGCATAAAGGCTGAGCGGAAATTGGCCGGCCTGGACGCCGCCATAGGTCAGGACGTTGAACACCTCCAGGCTTTCGGTGGTCCAGAAGGCGAAGCTGGCCTGCAGGACCATGAGACCCGCAAAGAGGGCGACGCCGCCGGCGATGGTCCAGGCGAGCAGGACCGCCTTCTCGGGCGTCCACTGGAGATCGACCACCGCGGCGCCGACGAAGAGGACCAGCAGGGCCTGGGCCAGCCGGCCGAAGCGGCTGAGGCGGAATTCGTAGCCGATCAGCTGAAGCGTGGGCGAGCGTGGCCGCAACAGCACCCGGTCGAAGGCGCCGGTCTTGACGAACTCGCCGCCGAAGACATCGAAGCCGCGGGTGAAGAAATCCGTCAGGGCGAAGCTGGTGGAGACCACCCCGTAGAAGACGGCGATGTGTCCCAGGCTCCAGCCCTGGACTTGGCCGAACCGGTCGAACAGGGCCCAGGCGGCCAGCATGTCAACAATGGTGGTCAGGAAGGCGCCGATCCCCAGCATGATGGCCGAGCCCGGATATTGCAGCTGGCTGCGCAGGGAGGCGCTGAAATAGCGGACGAGGAGGGCCATGCTGTTCATGGCTTCAACCGCCCTGGACTTCGAGGCGGCGCATGACGCGGACCATGGCCCAGCGGCCAAGGAGGACCAGCGCCACGGTCCAGAAGACCTGCAGCCCCAGGCCGAGCAGGGCGCCGATCCCTTCGAGTTGGCCCACATAGATCCGCAAGGGAATGTCCATCATGCCGGCGAAGGGCTGGACCAGCAGGGCGGTGCGCGCCCAGTCCGGATAGAGGGCGAGCGGCAGGAGGTTGCCGGAGAAGACAATGATCAGGCTGTTGAACAGCACATTGACGCCGCGGTCGGTGAGGGTGGCGGCCACGATGATGTTGACGATCATCAGGAAGGCGCTCGCCAGCGCCAGGGCCAGGAGGACGGAGACTGTGAAGGCGGCTGCTGCGGCGGCGGTGGCCGGCGGCTTCCAGGCCCAGTCGGACAGGCCGATGAGCGGCAGGACGAAGCCGGCCGCCAGCAGCATCAGCGCCGCTCTGGGCGCGGCGCGCGACGCCATCCACGCCGCGCCGCGCACATACCAGAGGCTGTAAGTGTCCACCGGCCTCAGGCGGTCATAGGCCACCGAGCCTGTGCGCACCGATAGGGCCACCTCCGGGTCGGCGCTCCAGGGGGTGAGGGCCAGCAGGGCCTGGGCGAGCCAGGTGTAGGTGATGACCTGGGGCAGGGTCATGGGTGAGGCCGCTGCTGCGCCAGGCGCTGCGGCGAAGAAGGCCGCATAGATCATCACCTTGATGCCGCCCCACCAGCACTGGGTGGCGAAGCCGGCTATGGCCGCGGCGCGGTATTGCAGCATCAGCAGGAAGCGGCTGGAGAAGGCTGCGAGGTAGGGGCGGACGGCGTCCATGGGCGGACTCAGGCCTCGCCCGCGCCATGCAGATCGTAGAAGCGGGCGATGACCTCTTCGATGGCCGGCTCGCCGACATGGATATCGACCACCTCATGCGCTGCCGCGATGGCCCCGATCAGGTTGGGCGTCGGCGTCTGGGCGGGATCGAAGGCGAGTTCCAGGGTCTGGCCCTGGCGGCTACGGATCTCGACGCCGGCCATGGTGATCTCCGGCGCGTCGTGGGCGAAGTCGATGACCAGACGCCGCTCGGCCAGGACATTGGCGCGCAGGGCCTCGAAGGGGCTGTCGGCCAGGACCTGACCATGGCCGATGACGATGACCCGCTGCGCCAGCGCCTCGATGTCGTGCATGTCGTGGGTGGTGAGCAGGACGGTGACCCCGCGTTCGCGGTTCAGCCGCCGGACCACCTCGCGGACGGCGAGCTTGGACGGGGCGTCCAGGCCGATGGTCGGCTCATCCAGGAACAGGATGTCGGGCTCATGCAGCAGGGCCGCGGCGATCTCGGCGCGCATCCGCTGGCCCAGCGACAGCTGGCGCACCGGCTGGTCCAGCACCCGCTCCAGCCGCAGCAGGGCGACCAGCTCGTCGCGGTTGGCGCGGTAGCGGGCGGGTTCGACGCGATAGATGTCGGCCAGCAGGTCGAATCCCTCGGAGACCGGCAGGTCCCACCAGAGCTGGCTGCGCTGGCCGAACACCACGCCGATCCTCGACACATGGGCGATGCGGTCGGTGAAGGGCACGCGGCCGTTCACCAGCACCACGCCGGCGTCAGGCTTCAGGATGCCCGACAGGATCTTGATGGTGGTGGACTTGCCCGCCCCATTGGGCCCGATGAAGCCCAGCAGTTCGCCCGCCTCCAGGGAAAAGGAGACGTCCCGCAGGGCCTCGACCGTGCGGTGGCGGCGATGGACCAGACCCTTGACCGCGCCCAGCAGGCCGGGATCGCGTTCGGCGACGCGATAGGTCTTGGCCAGGTCCTCGACGAGGATCTGTGGCATGGGCGTTCGCCCGTGATGAAGATGAGAAGGAGGCGGACCCTAGAAGGCGCTGGCCTCCCTGGCAATGGCGCAGCTTGCCTCCACGGCGGAGGCGCAAGGAAAGTGGCGATGACGCATCCGTGAAGGGGCTTGACGCGTATCCACCTTAGCCGTCGCGCCGATCGCGGCCGCGCTGACTACGAGGGACTAGCTATGACCGACCCGAAAACCCGCATTCTCGCCGGCGCCTCCGCCATCGCCATGGCCTTCACCCTGGCCGCCTGTTCGCAGCCCGAAGAGCCCGCCCCGGACGCCGCGCCGATGGCGACCGCCGAGCCCGCCGCCATGGAGACCAACATCGTCGCCGGCGCCCAGGCCTCGCCCGACCACACCACCCTGGTGACCGCCATCCAGACCGCAGGCCTCGTGGAGACCCTGTCGGGTCCTGGTCCCTATACGGTCTTCGCCCCGACCAACGCCGCCTTCGACAAGCTCCCCGACGGCACGGTCGACACGCTGATGCAGCCTGACTCCAAGGACATGCTGACCTCGGTCCTGACCTATCACGTGGTGGCCGGTGAGATGATGGCCGCCGACCTGATGGCCGCCATCGAAGCCGGCGGCGGAACGGCCACCCTGACCACGGTCGAGGGCGACGAGCTGACCGCTACGATGGTGGATGGCGCCGTTCAGCTGACCGACGCTCGCGGCGGCACGGCCATGGTGACGGCCACCGATCTCGACCAGTCCAACGGCGTGATCCACGTGATCGACACCGTCCTGATGCCGGCCGAATAAGCCTAGCCGGCATAGTTGACTGAAGTTGGAGAAGGCCCCCGCCGCAAGGCAGGGGCCTTTTCTGCGCCCGGCTACTCGGCAGGGCGCGGAGCCACCGGCGGAACCAGCGGCTGGGGCACGTCAATCGCCGCGGATCCGGCCATCGCCTGGGGCGCCAGGGTCTCGGCCCGGCGTGCGGCCAGGGCGGCCTTGGTTTCTTCGTAGGACGCCCGGGTGATCTTGTAGCGGGCGTAGAAGAAGACGGCGATGAAGCCGGGGACGCCGGCCAGGATCCCGTCCCACAGGGCCAGGTTCCAGATCACCTCGGCGGGGACCTCGCCCACCTTGGCCTTGGTGGGGAAGGCGATGAGGGTCAGGACGAAGCCGGCCAAGGCTGCGCCGATGGCCTGGTCGACCTTGGCGAACAGGGCGCGGGTGGAGTAGAGCACGCCCTCCTGCCGCAGGCCGAATTTCAGCTCATTCTCGTCGGCGATGTCGGCCAGGGCCGACATGATGCTGATCGACAGGACGCTGGCGGCCCCATAGCTGAGCACCGAAAAGGCGATGAGGATGGCCAGCAGGTTGGGCGTCTGCGGCGTCAGCGCGCCCGCGAAGCCCATCAGGATCGGGATCGACGGGGCCAGGGCGTAGACGATGGCCGAGACGATGATGGTCGCCTTCTTGTCGAACCGACCGTGCAGCATGGCGGCGAACAGGAAGGCCGAGAGGTATCCGGCGAAGGAGCCGATGACGAAGAAGCGGATCTGCTCCGACCCGAGATGCCAATAGTAGGTGTTGGTATAGAGGTGCAGGCCGCCGCGCAGGCCGATCATCATGCTGAGGAAGAAGTAGGCCACCAGCAGCCAGACATAGTTGATGTTGTTGAACGCCTTGCCGATGTCCTTGAAGAATTCGAAGGGGCTGTATTTCGGCAGGTTCTCCGGCGGCTTGGGCAGGTGCGGGATGCGGTCGCGGGTGAACCAGGCCGAGGCCGCCAGCAGGGCGAGCGCGATGCCCCCCATGATCACCGAGAACGGCCCGTAGGGCTCCGGATTCAGCAGGCCACGGGGATATTCCGGCGTCGCCTGGAAGAAGTAGGACAGCGCAATCCAGGTGGTGGCCGCTGCGCCTGCCCAGGTGAAGAAGCTGTTGTAGGACATCACCTTGGAGCGTTCGGTGTAGTCGCGACTGAGCTCGCTGCCCAAGGCCAGGTGTGGCGTATGATAGAAGGTCATCGACTGGCGCAGCATGACCACCGTCACGGCGAACCAGGAGAACAGCGCCCAGGTCCCCAGGCCGTCCGGCGGATTGAACACCGCCCACAGGGACAGGACGATGGGGATGGGGGCGAAGAACATGTAGACGTGGCGCCGGCCCCAGCGCGACTTGGTGCGGTCCGACAGCGACCCCACCAGGGGGTCGGAAATCCCGTCCAGGAACAGGCTGGCCGAGATGGCCAGGCCCGCCAGGTGGGCCTCCAGGCCGAGAACCTGGTTATAGTAGAGCATGGCGTAGGAGCCGACGGAGAAGAGCGCGATGGACTCCGCGCCGCTGCCGACCCCGAAGGCCAGTTTGGTTTTAAACGGCAGCCGCTCGCTGACGCCCGACGAATTCTGGGCCACTTTCAAATCCTCCCCGAGCACGCTCTTAAAATGGATCGGCGCGTCTCTATCGGCTGAGCAAGCCCGAGCCTGACCCAAAGGTCAACTGGCCGGCGGGGCATACCGGAAGCTAGAGCATAGGGAGGCGACGCGGCATGGAAGGGGGAAGACAAGGATGATGGAGCACCCGCCGCTGATCGTCACCGCGGCCCTGGATGAGGGGAGTTTCGACTGGTTCGACGACCTGCGCCGGGCGCATTTTCCGAAGGCGCGCAATGTGGTTCCGGCGCACCTGACCCTGTTCCACGCCCTGCCGGGCGACCAGGAGTCCTTCATCGCCGAGACGCTGAAGGCGGCCTGCGCGCGCCGCGCGCCGATGACCCTGGCGGTGCGTGGGCCCTGGTTCATCGGCCGCGGGGTGGCCTATCGAATCGCCTCGGCCGAACTGGAAGCCATGCGCGCTGAACTGGCGCAGGCTTTCGCCCCCTGGCTGACTACGCAGGACCGCGCTCCCTTCCGTCCCCACATCACCATCCAGAATAAGGCCGACCCGGCCGAGGCGCGGAGCCTGTGCGAGCGACTGCAACTGGAGTTCGAGCCCTTCGACATCACCGCCGAGGGGCTGCTGGTCTGGCGCTATTTCGGCGGGCCGTGGGAAGCGGTGGCGCGGGTGGGGTTTGGGGCGTGAGCCATGAGGCTGTGAGCCAGCGGGGGGCCGAGAGTTGGGGCGTTCGATGACACGCAAGGGCTAGAAAAGGCAGCAGCATGCGCGTATATTGTGCGCATGGAAAACACGCATGCGTCCGGTCGCCAGCGATTGAACCTTACGCTTCCAGGCTCGCTGGTCGAGGAAGCCAAAGCGCTCGGCCTGAACCTCTCGCGGGCCTGCGAGAGTGGCTTGGAGGCTGCTGTCGCAGCTGAACGGGCGCGTCGCTGGCAAGCCGAAAACCGCCCGTTCTTCGACTGGTACAACGCCAAGGTGGAGAAGGATGGCCTGTTGTTGTCAGAGTACCGGCAGTTCTGATGAAGCATGGGGTTTACCGGCTTCCGAATGGCGTGCTGGTGGTGGACGTACAGTCGGATCTGCTGAATCCCACGAACACGCGCGTGGTTGTGCCGCTCATCTCGTCGATGGACCTAAAGGGCGCGCAGCCGGGACGACTAACGCCCATCTTTGAGGTTGAGGGGCAGAAGGTCATGCTGCTGCCTCTGCAGATGGCCGCCATACCTCTTCGCGAGCTAGGCTATCAGCCCCTGCGCGTGCTCACCGAGGATGAGGCCTATGCTGTGAGCGGGGCGCTTGGCGTGCTGTTCGAGGGCGTCTAGCAACGCCGCCTTTTCGGCTGTGGCTGGTCTTGCGTCTGGTTAACGACCTAGAGCCGCCATGACCCGCTCCATGTCCTTGTGCTCGGGACTGCCGAGTCTGACGACCCAGCGGGCGTTGTGAGCATGCCACGGCAACCGGGCTTGGCGCAGCGCTGCCCGAAAACGCTTAGGGTCAATGTCGCGGGCATGAGCCATCTCAACGGCTGTGATGACGTTGATCATTCCCAGTCTCCGGGTTGATGGATCGGGGCTGGCCAGATGAGCAGGTCTTTTTCAGCGATGACTGCAGAACCATAAAGTCTGACAGGGCGGCTGGTGAGGCAAAGCGAAATGTCTGGCCTGAGAAGGACGACATACTAGCCAGATCCCGTTCCCGATGGGCTTTGCGGTATTGGAGCACAAAGCGGAGAAACGCTCCATCAAAGCGCTCCCGACATCCTGGGGGGAGTTCGCCGTTTCGGTCTCGGCCCCAGCCCCTGACCGTCCTGTACATGGCGCGCCAGAGGCAGAGCCATGTGGGGTAGTCTAGGTGAATGAGTGTGTCGGCTCGGCGTAGTCGTTGTTCCAGCGTGCCGCTGTAGTTGCCGTCCATGATCCAGGCCGACTGATCCGCAAGGTCCCCGACAATTTTCGTCCAGGCTGCGCTGTCTGGCCGGCGCCAGCCGGGAAGCCAGTAGTGCTGGTCGAGGTGGATGACTGGGAGGCCTGTAATGGCTGACAGGTGCCTTGCGGCCATCGATTTTCCTGAGCCCGGACAACCCAGCACCAGAATGCGTCTCATATCTGCCCCCAAGTCCAAGCGACAATCTGCGCCGCCGCGCTGTCTGCCCGTATGTCACTGCGTTCAGACCTAGACCGACTGCCCCGCGCTCCAGCCTGAGGCCCAGGCCCATTGGAAATTGTAGCCGCCGAGCCAGCCGGTGACGTCGACCACTTCGCCGATGAAGTACAGGCCGGGGACCTGCTTGGCGGCCAGGGTGCGGGACTCCAGTCCGTTCGTGTCGACGCCGCCCAAGGTGACCTCGGCGGTGCGGTAGCCTTCGGAACCCACCGGCTTGACCCGCCAGGCGTTCACGGCCTCGGCAAGGGGGCGCAGCACCTTGTCGGACTGGTCGGCCATATTGCCCTTGGGCGCGTGGGTGTCGGTGAGGAACTGGGCTAGGCGCTTGGGCAGGAGTTCGGCCAGGATGGTGGAAGGCGCGGCCTTGGCGCGGCTGGTGCGGGCGGCGCGGAGATGGGCGTAGACGTCTTGGCCCGGCGCTAGGTCGACGGCGATCTCCTGGCCCTCGCGCCAGTAGGATGAGGCCTGGAGGATGGACGGGCCGCTCAGGCCCCGGTGGGTGAAGAGCAGGGCCTCATTGAAGCGGGTCTTGCCCGCGGCCACGGTGGCGTCGACCGCGACGCCGGCCAGGGGCGAGGTGCGCTCCAGCAGCGCGGCCTCGAAGGTCAGCGGGACCAGGGCCGGGCGCGTCTCGGTGACCCGCAGGCCGAACTGGCGGGCGACCTCATAGCCGAAGCCGGTGGCGCCCATCTTCGGGATCGACTTGCCGCCGGTGGCGATGACCAGGCTTTGGCTGGTGATGGTCTGGCCGCCGATGGTGAGGGCGAAGCCGGTTTCGGTGCGGGTGATAGAGTCGATCGCGGTCTGCAGGCGAAGCTCGACCCCACCCTGGGCCATTTCGGCCAGCAGCATGTCGATGATCTGGCGGGCCGAGCCGTCGCAGAAGAGCTGGCCCAGGGTCTTTTCGTGGTGGGCGATCCCGTAGCGGTCCACCAGGGCGATGAAGTCCTTGGGCCGGTAGCGCCGCAGGGCGGAGATGCAGAAGCGGGGATTCTCCGACAGGAAGTTGTTGGGCGAGGTGTTGATGTTGGTGAAGTTGCAGCGGCCGCCGCCGGAGATGCGGATCTTTTCCCCCGGCGCCTTGGCGTGGTCGAGGATCAGCACCTTACGGCCGCGCTGGCCGGCCTGGGCGGCGCACATCATGCCGGCCGCGCCGGCGCCGGCCACCACCACATCATAGTTGGGTTCCATGGCCGCCTCTCTAGCGGAGAATCGGCGGCAGGGGGCAGGCAGAGCGGTCCCGGCTGGACATTTGGCCCCTGTGAGCCTACCTAACAGGTCTCGACATTTCGTCGCGCGACGCTCGACCCAGGTCTTTCATCCGCGCGGTTCGATTGAAGCTCGCCTCACAAGCGCCCCTCAGATGCGTCGGTTCGCCGGGGCAGAGCGGGGCCTTTGGCGCGTCTGGACCGCACGGCGCCGCTTTTGAGGCGCAGACCTGAGATAGCCCCTTCTGCAGGTTGGGGCGCGGCCTGGGGGCCGTTACGCCGGGCGTCGGCGGCCAGCAGGAGACGATACGTATGTCCAAAGAAGAGTTCATCGAGTTCGAAGGCGTGATCACCGAACTGCTGCCCGAGGGCCGGTTCCGGGTGCAGCTGGACAATGAACACACCATTCTCGCCTATACGGCCGGCCGCATGAAGCGGAACCGCATCCGTTCGCTGGTCGGCGACCGGGTCACGGTGGAGATGACGCCCTACGATCTGGAAAAGGGC
>Ga0208179_1001460_pt1 | contig 12076 bp, 15 predicted proteins | sample Malvired_Geostar_FD_184238 | JGI IMG/M metagenome (GOLD analysis project Ga0208179, IMG submission 184238) | Marine viral communities from the Global Malaspina Expedition - Malaspina viral metaG DeepMed_Geostar (SPAdes) (version 2) | ecosystem: Environmental > Aquatic > Marine > Oceanic | place...
ATCGATGCGGCGCAGCAAGCGGGCCGCGTCTTTCCTTGGGATCGGCCGGAAGTCCTTGGCGACGGACCGTTTGAAGACCAGCTTATAGCTTGCCATCGGCCTTCAGTTCGTTGAGGAAGGCCTCGTAGCTCATCGTCGGCTCGGCGACGCGGTCTTCGAACGCCGCCAGGTCTTCCTGATCCTCGGCCAGCGCCTCACGAACGGCGTCATTGACGATATCGGACACACTGCGATTAGTGTGCGCCGCCTTGAGACGCAGCGCCGCATGCAATTGGGGATCGAAGTAGATGGTTGAACGCTTGGACGTGCCGCTCATGGCCGCCTCCACTTAGGCTAACAATGGGCAACATTTTGACGTTATGACGTCATAACGTCAATTTCGGGCATGGCGCCACTGCAGCGGGTAGGCGCCTAAACGGATTGGCGACCAACGGCTTCGAGAATGAACGAAACACGCGCCTCGACACTGGCGCGAGGCACCTCCACCGTGTCGTAGCCCCACCGCGCATACCAGCGCTTCATGCCCTCAAACACCGCCACCGACTCCTCGAACGTCTGATCCCGCTCCGAGTCCATGGCGTAGATCGCCTCCCAGGGCGGCAGGAGGAACACGGTGCCATTGTAGGGGAACGCCTGAACAAGCCTCGCGATCTCGTCACGGGAGAGCGCGGATTCCAGATCCAGCATGTAGAGCGCATCCAGCACGCCCCGGTCGAAGAAGGTGATGCCATCATCATCTGCTGCGGCCCGGTAATGCTCCATATCCGAGTCCAGTATGGCGCGCGCGAAGGTGACAGGATCCGGCCGTGGCGGAAGCCCCGCAGCCAGCCGCTTCTTAATCAGGCGCCGAGCCGCCTCCGGCGCGATGCCATAGCCCCGTTCCGCCAGGGCGTCGAGCAGCGTGCTCTTACCGGCCCCAGGGCCGCCGGTCACCACGAATCTCCAGTTCATCGTCATACCTTAACTGATGGGTTTTCAGCGTCTACCAAAGCCAGGAATGTAATGATGGGGAGGTTCGACAGATAAAACACCTCTTTGCAGGAGACAGTCGGAGCTTCCGCCGACGCATCCCTATCGACCAACGTTGAGCACGGACCGGGATAGAGCCGTATTACGAAGGCACAAAAAACGCGGCCTAAGCCGCGTTATTGCGCCGACACCACACGCGCAGCGCGTGGCAGCCGAGCATTTACCAGGTCACACTGAAGTCGGTAACGCGGCCGCTCTTCCAGAGATTCTTGGCGCCGTTGGGCGGCAGACAGCTGGTGCGGCGGTTGCCGTTGAAGCCGCAGAGGGCTTCGTCCCAATCCGGGGAGCCAGTGGTGTTGTAGCCGAAGGTGCCGTTGCCTTTTGGGACCACCGGCTTGAGCCGAGCGTAGCCGCGGCCGCCCCGGCCATCTTCGACTTTCAACCAGATCGTCGTGGAAGACGGGAGCGTGCAATTGCCGTTGCCGGTCCATTTATAGGAGCCGCTGACGGTCGGTTCGCCCATCAGGCTATCCAGTTTGTAGATGACCTCCATGCTACTGACCTGGCAGTTGCCAACCCGAAAGTTGCGTTCACTCTGGGAGCCTGAGCCGGGGCCGGCGGCGAGGGCGACCACCGGGGCGGCGAGGAGCAGTACGGTGAGGCCCCGTTGGAGGGCAGAAGAATGGATCATGATGCGTCCCAAGATTGTTGGAAGATATGCACTGGATGATCCGGGTTTGTGTCTCACTGCGCATGCCCCATTTGGGGTATGTGGCCCAGCGGTCGAACGATACCTCTTGCCAGCACGTCCGGTCAGCGACGCCTCGCGCACCAGGCTCTTCGCAGACCTCTAACCCTCTGGCCTGATTCTGTCTTCGCGGTACCCGTTAGGCTACAGTGGAATCATAAGCCCCTTCTTAATGGTCCAGTTCAACAGCCTTCACCTTGAAATCCGCCGAGTACTGCCAGGTCTTCCTCGGATGCTTATATCTGGGCATTGCCCACCTCCTCTTGTTAGGAGAAGGTGTCCACTAAAGCGGGGGAACTACATTTCCGTGTGCAGCAATTTGTTATGTTAATCATCGACAAGCCTTTGAAATAAGTGACGATAATCAGCATTTTCCATAGTCGTCATAGCGTAACCTATTCCGCTATAATGAGCTGTGCATTTATTAATCAAACTTGCAGCCCTATCAATTAGGGCTTGGTGCTCTTCTATAGTTAAAGGATGCTCACTAAAGAACGAAACCCCACTTTTTGAGTTTTTAAGAGATATGTGCGCAATTTCAGTATGGCGATGCTTAATATAAAAAGCTTCCACCAATTTATCTTTAGTTGTGACACTTTCAATGTCAGTATCAATTTCGCCTTTCTGAAGCGGCCTTCTGTTGAACTTATCTAGCTCATGAGGTTCGAAGAACTCTGGCCTGACAAAGTGCTCCTTGAATATTATAAGCCATGATTTTATTCCCAAATTCTTCTGGTCTTGGTCATATACCCTCCCCATTATTGACCTTGTAGATTCTAAATGCGCGTTAATAGTGAGCGACCAAAAGTGCTTCGATCGATTCATTATACAACCGTGATTTAATCGCTCAGAATTTAGGGCTTTGAACAGATCGAAGTGCATAAATGCCGAGCGCAGCTCCTCAACGAGCCTATCTGTTAATCTATCGAACTCTTCAGCTTTCACATGCACCCTCTAGCAACATAACGCCAGCCAACATGCGCGGATACGAAATGGAGGCGAAGCCGCAATGTAGTAGGCGTCGCGTGCTTGGCCTTGTTAAATTACTCACAGCAAATGACTGTCTTGAAGATCAGTAAACGCATCTTTCTCGACAATAAGTGCTGCCGTAGCATCTGCCAGCATTTCTTCCGCTGCTAGAGCGAACGCGGGACCTTCTTCAAAAGCGTCAAAATCATGCGTTTTTGCGTGCATACAAAATTCGTCACAACGTTCAATGTTCTCTAATGCCACTGCAAGAGCGTTCTTGGCTCTTGCACGCTCCTTAGATAAGTCATCAGAAACCAAGGAGTTGATCAACAGCGCTTGATGGCCAGACAGTATCGCCATATCGCTATATTTTCCGCGCGCCTCCAGCACCAGCGTAATCACCCCCAATTTTTGGGGCAAGGCATTCGATAGTCGCTGCTTCTTTCGATTATTGTGGGCCAGCCACAACGAGATAACCGCGAGAAATAACGCGGCTGAAGCAAAAAGAGTGGAAATTAACCAGTAATCAAATTGGGGCATCTTAAATTTAACGTCCGTATTTTGGCTGGCTTGAAACATAACGTGTAGGCCAGACTGTAAAAATGCATTTTTTATATTATCCGAGGCTATTGATCTATCATTGAAGGACTACAGGTGACGTTCCCAAGGCCAGCGTACGTACAGTAAAATGTCTTGCCATCGCATTTTGCCGTCCATGTATTCGCAGTAAACCCACCAGAACTTTCTGCAATAGTGATCATGCGCTCAGGGCAACCAATGATACCTGACGTATACTTCGCCTTGTTTATGGTAAAGGCAGCAAGAAAGACAACGCTCAACACTACTGCTATTCGATATACCCTAAACGGCATAAGCCTGTCCTAAAATTTAACGCCTGGGCTCAGCGGCCGATTTGGAGGCGCACCGCGCCGGAAAAACGGTCCGCTGCAGCCCTTGGTTATAAATCAGCTTCACGTAGTGTGCTGCCGATAAAATAAAAATTGAATTTATGGCATACTCTTTCCAATTTGCTCGAATCAGTCGTCATGGCAATGCTGAAGTCATTATGATTGGCTAGTTGCTGCCTAGATCCGAGATATCGGAAGGAAGGATTGATTAGCTCAAGGTTGAACCAAAACGAACCATAGTGCTTAGTCTTTACAACATAAAGCGTTGACCTAGGATTATCTTCAGCAGCCCTAATGAGTTTGAGAGAAACTCGAGTTCCATTATCCATAGCATCAAATGTATACGCGTATGGATAGTCCCCGTTCTTTTCAGGTTCAATTAGGAAAAGGCCCGGAGAGTAATAGTTGGGTGGCAACTCATCAGGAAACAAAAATCCACCTTGCTGGCTATGAAAGCTTAGGTAATAGACAGTCCTATTCATCTGATCCGCCGTAAAACTTTGTCGCCATTTAAGAAACCCTCTCCTTTGGACGACTCCCATTTATGTTGGTCGGCATACACCTTTGGCCCGCCAACAATAGGCCCCCATACAATATCTTTTGAGAACTTATACGTCCTTGTCAGTCCCCTCTCTCTTATAATGGAGCGATGCTCAATAGCTTGTATCTCCGTCAGACTCTCAATGTCGAAGCTCCAAAATTCATCATCATCGAATGAGAACTCAACAACGAACTCGCCGTTGTGCTTTTGCATTGCCCAAGCTTTCGCTACGTGCAATTCTGTGCCTAGATAAAATCCCTGCCCCAACTCTCCACCGCCCAAAGTCGCATCGACATTGCCTTTAACCAAGTTATCTGCGTCTAGCTCCGCAGTGCCGTGATAAGTGGAGATTTTGCCAAAGTTACTCATAGAGTCCTTGATGATTTATAACGCCCTAAGCACCGGCGCCTCTGGCGTCCGCGTGCCTTAGATTGTTATGCGCCGCTAATAGAGCGCTCCAGTCGACATAGGGGCCAATTTCTTCGAGCCGACTAGTGTCGATATACCGACGTTTAAGCTTAGTTTTGCACCTATCGAGGTATTTCAAAATCAAGGTGTACACTTCAGCGCTATTTGCATCTATTGGTATACTCACCTCAGCTCCTACTTTGGAATGAGTTGGTCCGAACAGCTTTCTTCTGGTCTTTACCACTCTTTTTGCCTGATGTGCCCAGTAGTCACCTCGAATCTGAAAGCCTAGAAAATGCAATCGAATAAACCCTACGATCTCGTTGTACTCCCAAGGTCCTCCGTACACCTTCCTTAAATGAGATTCATAATATAGCTTAGAATCAAGATTTCTTGCGTACATCATTTGGATAGGGTCAGATGGGTTTCCGGCAGTGTGTTTGCTTATAAATTCTTCCATCGCATCTTTATAGGATGTTTCAGGCAATCTATACACTGGGATATCTTGAAAAATTCTCACTCTACCCCCTTTCCGCATAACGCCCGGCGCAGCGGGCAAATTGGAGCAAGGAACGAGCGGAAATTTGATCCGCCTGCCGCCGCTTTTTAAGTGATTTCACCAACCTCACCCTTTTGTTATTACAATCATCAATCCGACAACACTCACCAGAAACGGCCAGATCCATTTCCAATGTGCCAAATAGAAGCTAACGCAGGAATGGAGCGCAATTGAAGTCCAGTGTCGCTCATAAGAACCCATCAGCATTGGGCTGCCAGGAGGTTCAGGCACATATTTTCCTTCCCACCATTTCTTAATCGCTTCCTTAGCCTTCATTTTTCTCACTTAACAGGTATTAGGACGCCGGCTCGAATATCCAATGAACGCGCCGACGTCATATCACTTTATAGTTTTTAACTTCATCGAATAAAACCAGAAAACTCAACAGGTTACAAACCTGCTGCGTTGTCCGTCCCTGTTCGCTGGACTTCTTCATTTCCCAATTGCCATGATACTGCCTATATGGACAGCTTAAGAGAATAGCCATGCACACGGACAGTGACAGGCGCCCAAGGCTCCGTGATCAGTTTCGCGATGCCATCCGGGTGCGCCATTACAGCCCAAGGACCGAGAAGACTTATTGGTACTGGATTCGCTATTTCATTCGATTCCATAGGCTGCGCCACCCCACTGAAATGTCGGAGCCAGAAGTTTCGGCCTTTTTGACCTGGCTTGCGACGAAGAGGGGCGTAGCCGCCGCCACTCAGAATCAGGCATTGAACGCTTTGGTGTTTCTATATCGCCACGTGATCAAGGTGCCGCTGGGCGATATCGAGAATATTTCCAGGGTGAGGCGGCCTCCGAAACTACCCGTTGTTTTGAGTCATAGCGAAGCGATGGCGGTTATAGATCGGTTGCCGGCGCCACATAATCTCATCGTCTCTTTGATCTAGGGCGCCGGGTTGCGGGTTACGGAGTCGGCTCGCTTACGCGTGAAGGATATTGATTTTGGGCTGCGGACGATTACGGTGCGTGACGGTGAAGCGCGCGGTTGCGGAGGCTGGCATAGGGAAAGTCGCTACCAGCCATACGTTTCGCCATAGCTTTGCGACTCAGCTACTGCTCAGTGGCGCGGATATTCGCACCGTTCAGGAACTACTGGGCCACAGTGATTTGAATACCACTCAAATTTACACGCATGTTCTGGGGCAAGGCTTCGCCGGGGTTCGTAGCCCGCTAGGTTAGCCGGTACCGTTACCGTTGCCCGTTCAGGGCGCCAGACGCTGCCGCGCCCACTTGCCGCCTTCGCGGCGGTACCGAAATCGGTCATGCAACCGGCTAGGCCGCCCATGCCAGAACTGAATCTCCTCGGGAACGATACGGTAACCCCCCCAGGTCTCCGGCATGGGGATGCTCTCACCGTCCGGATACTGCTCAGCCAGCGCAGCCATATCCGCTTCCAACTGCTCCCGGCTGGCGGGCCGGCTCTGATGAGAGACGGCGGCGCTGAGCTGGCTGCCCCGGGGGCGTGAGGCGAAGTAGTCGCGGGATTGCTGGGCGGGGATTTTCTCGGCGCGGCCGTTGACGATCAGTTGGCGGTCGAAGGGGCCCCAGAACATGACGAAGGAGACGTTAGGGTTGGCGGCGATGTCGTCGCCTTTGCGGCTGTCGTAGTGGGTGAAGAAGACGAAGCCGCCGTCTTCGATGCCTTTGAGCAGCACCACGCGGCTGGAGGGGCGGCCGTCGGCGGAGACGGTGGCCAGGGTCATGGCGTTGGCCAGGGGCAGCTCGGCGTTGATGGCGTCGTCGACCCAGCGGCGGGCTTGTTCCACCGGGTCCGCCAGCAGATCGGCTTCGGTGAGGCCGGGGGCGTGGTATTCCTGGCGTACGTCTTTCATGGGGTGTCCTTGGGCAATTCGGTGATGCGGGAATTGTAGCTATCCGAGATGGATTCAGGATACAGGATGAAGGACGCAGGCGCGGGTAAAGGCCTGCCCCGCCGCACGGCCGTGCGCGCGCTTCATCCTGTATCCTGCATCCTGTATCTTCCTTCCGTTATGACTCTCGACACTTCCGAACTCAATAAAACCCGCCATGACTTCAATGGCCGCGACAGCGTCTGGCTGTTCGGCTACGGCTCGCTGATCTTCAAGGCGGACTTCCCGTTTCTGGAGCGCCGGCCCGCCAGCATCGAGGGCTGGGCGCGGCGGTTCTGGCAGGGCTCCCACGATCATCGCGGCACGCCGGAGCGCCCGGGCCGGGTGCTGACGCTGGTGGAGAGCCCGGGCACGGTGTGCGCGGGCATGGCGTACCGGGTGGCGCCGTCGGTGTTCGAGCATCTGGATGTGCGCGAGAAGAACGGCTATTTGCGGTTCGCCACGCCGATGACGTTCGCCGACGGCGGCCATGAAGAGGGGCTGGTGTACATCGCCAACGAGGATAACGCGGCCTTTCTGGGGCCGGCGCCGGAGGACGAGATCGCGCGCCACATTCATGCCAGCCACGGGCCCAGCGGGGCGAACCGGGATTATCTGCTGCATCTGGCCGAGGCGCTGCGCGAGCTGGGCGCCGAGGACGAGCATGTGTTCGGGCTGGAGCGGCGGCTGCTGGCGCTGGCGCCGTAGCTCAGGGCGCGCGGCGCATGCGCAGCGGCGTGGTGCCGAACCAGCGCTGGAAGGTGCGGCTGAAGTTGGAGGGGTCCTGGTAGCCGAGCTTTTCGGCGATGCGCTCCACCGGCAGGCTGGTTTCCAGCAGGTACCAGGCGGCCAGTTCGCGGCGCACGTCGTCGAGCAGTTCCTGGAAGCTGGTGCCTTCGGCTTTGAGCTTGCGGATCAGGGTGCGGCGGGACATGGCGAATTCCTCGGCGGTGTCGTCCAGGGTCGGGTAGTCGCCGTCGCGGTCGAGCAGCATCACCCCGATGCGCTGGCTGAGCGGGCCGCCGCTCTGGATTTGCCGTAGTTGGTGCTCACAATCCCGCAACGCCGCGCGGTGCGTGGTGGGGTCGGCGGTCAGGCAGGGGGTGTCCAGCAGCGCGGCGGGCAGCGTGATGGTGAGCTGGCCGGTGCCGAAGGTCACCGGGCAGCCCAGATACTCTTCGTACACCGACGCCCAGGCGGGCTCGTCCAGCGGCAGGGTGACGGCCACGTCGCGCAGCCGCCGCGAGGTCACCGTGTCCACCAGCTGAAAGTAGGTGGCGAGGATCGAGCCGGTGACGAACTCGCGGATCTCGGCCAGGTCCACCTGCTCGTCCAGGGTCAGCACAGCGTGGTCGTCGAATTCCTCGAAGCGCACCCCCACCAGCTGGAACCTTACTCCCACATAGCGGGACACCACCCGCAGCACTTCGCGCAGGTCCGGCGCGGACACCACCGCGTAGCCCAGTGGCCCGTGGGCGGACACCGAGGTGACGCCGGCGGTTTCCAGGCCGATCCAGGGCTGGCCGGTGAGGTCGATGGCGCGGCGGATCAGGCGCGACATCTGCTCCAGGCTCAAATAGCGGTGATCGCCCAGCAATTGCTCCCATTGCAGGCGGGTGTCCTGGAATATCACCGCGTTATCGAAGCCCCGCTCATGCAAATACGCGCACAAAAGGCGCGGATAGGTGGGGTGAATCGCGGGGCGCAGCCGGTTTGTGATCTGCACGGTCATGGGTGCCGCTCCCTGGAAGCCTTCCCTCCAAGGTAGTGAATGTCGGCCGCCTTGTCACTTTATGACGATTTATTGCCACTCTAAGCGGTGCCGGTTGGCCCCGGACAGGCGGAGGATGGAACCATTACATAACAAAGAGGTGAGGTTTATGAGCAAGGCAGGTGTATTCACCGGACCGTCCGGTGTGATCTACCGCGACCGCAAACGGCATCTGTGGTTTTCGTCGCTGTTCGTGCCGGCCATCGTGTTCGTGGGCCCGGCGCTCTATTTCGCCACCGGCAACAACGCGCTGATGCTGTGGCTGCCGCTGGCGTTCTACTACCTGACCGTGCCGGTGCTGGACATGCTGATCGGCGAGGACACCAGCAACCCGCCGGAAGAGGTGGTGCCGCAGCTGGAAAACGACCCCTACTACCGCTGGATTCTGTACGCCCTGGTGCCGCTGATCTGGGGCGCCTGGTTCTACGGCGCCTGGTTCGTGGGCACCCAGAACCTGCCCTGGCACGGCGTGCTGGCGATGATCTACCTGATCGGCGGCACCTGCGGCGTGGGCATCAACCTGGGCCATGAGCTGGGCCACAAGAAGGGCAAGGGCGAGCGCTGGCTGGCCAAGTTCGTGCTGGCGCCCTGCGCCTACGGCCACTTCTTTATCGAGCACAACAAGGGCCACCACAAAGACGTGGCCACCCCGGAAGATCCGGCCTCCTCGCGCATGGGCGAGAGCATCTGGAAGTTCGCGCTGCGCGAGCTGCCCGGCGCCGCCAAGCGCGCCTGGCGCCTGGAGAAGGACCGCCTGAACGCCCAGGGCAAATCGGTCTGGTCCCTGGAGAACGAGATCATCCAGCCGGCGATCATCACCATCGTCGCCTGGGGCACCGTGCTGGCGATCTTCGGCATCGGCCTGCTGCCCTACATTCTGGGCACCGCCTTCTGGGGCGCCTTCCAGCTGACCTCCGCCAACTACATCGAGCACTACGGCCTGCTGCGCCACAAGAAGGCCAACGGCCGCTACGAGCGCACCCAGCCGCACCACAGCTGGAACAGCAACCATATGTTCTCGAACTGGGCGACCTTCCACCTGCAGCGCCATTCCGACCACCATGCGCACCCGACCCGTCGCTACCAGAGCCTGCGCCACTTCGAGAACCTGCCCGAGCTGCCCAACGGCTACTTCGGCATGTTCTTTATCAGCTACTTTCCGCCGATCTGGTACAAGGTGATGGACAAACGCCTGCTGGAGCACGCCGGCAACGACGCCCGCAACATCAACTTCGACCCGGCCAAGCGCGAGAAGCTGATTCGTAAGTACGGTATCGAGTACGGCGACGCGCCGGCGACGGTGGCGGTTTGAGTTGATAGTTGATAATTGACAGTTGATAGCTTCAAGCGTGGGCCTGGCCCGCGCTTGTCGGTTATAGCCCGGCCCAAGTAGCATTGCTCAATGACTACTGACATTCATTTCTACGAACCCTCCGCTGGCCATGGGCTGGCCCATGATCCGTTTAACGCTTTGGTGGCGCCCCGACCGATCGGCTGGATTTCTTCGCGTAGCCGCGATGGCGTGCTGAACCTGGCGCCGTACAGCTTCTTCAACGCCTTTAACTACAAGCCGCCGCTGGTGGGCTTCGCCAGCATCGGCTACAAGGACAGCGTGCGGAACATCGAGGAGACCGGGGAGTTCGGCTGGAACCTGGCCACCCGGCCACTGGCGGACGCGATGAACCAGAGCTGCGCGGCGGTGGGCCCGGAGGTGGACGAGTTCCAGCTGGCGGGGCTGACGCCGGAACCGTCACGGGTGATCAGCGTGCCCCGGGTGAAGGAGACGCCGGTGTCGTTCGAGTGCCGGCTCAGCCAGATTCTGCGGCTCACCGGCGCCGACGGCACCGAGACCGACACCTGGATGGTGTTCGGCGAGGTGGTGGGCGTGCACATCGCCCGGCATCTGCTCAAGGACGGCGTCTACCAGACCGCCGACGCCGAACCGATCCTGCGCGGCGGTGGCCCGGCGGATTACTTCGGCATCAGTTCGGATACGTTCTTCCAGATGTACCGGCCCAAATGATTGAACCCATCCCCTGCCCCTGTGGTTCCGGCCTGGATTACGCCCAGTGTTGCCGGCCGCTGCATCGCGGCGAGCCGGTGTCCTCGCCGGAGGCGTTGATGCGCTCGCGCTACAGCGCCTTCGTGCGCGACGACGCTGACTATGTGCGCGCCAGTTGGCACCCAGATACCCGGCCCGCCGAGCTGACGCTGGAAGGCGGCGATCAATGGTTGGGCCTGGAGATCGTCGACGCGAAGCAGGACGGCGAGGCGGGGCAGGTGCACTTCCGCGCCACCCACCGGGACGGTGACGGCTTCGCGGTGCTGGAGGAGCGCTCGCGCTTTGTGCGCGAGAACGACCATTGGTTCTATCTGGACGGCGAGCACACTGTCACGCCGCTCAAGCCCGGCCGCAACAACCCCTGCCCCTGCGGCAGCGGCCGCAAGTTCAAGAAGTGCTGCGGCTGAGTGCCTCTTTATCCTTGCGTTTTTCCAGCTGGTGGCGGTCCTCGGTGAGGCCGATCTGCCAGTAGCCGCTGGCGTAGAGGCGGTGGCGCTCGATCTGGCGTTCCTGGGTCAGGTAGCGCCGCACGGCGCGGACGACGCCGCTTTCGCCGGCCACCCAGACCGACGGCGAGCCGTCCAGCCAGGGTAGCCCGACGATGGTATCCACCCAGCCCATGGCCAGCTGTTCCGGGTTGGGGTTCACCCGCCAGATCACTTCCATGCCGGGCGGGAACGGCAGGGCCTGCCGGTCCGCGTCGTCGAGGATATCCAGCACCGCGTAGCCGCGGGCGTTGGCGGGCAGGCGTTCGATGTTGGCGCCGATGGCGGGCAGCGCGGACATGTCGCCGGCGAACAGGAACCAGTCCGCGTCGAAGTCCACGAACTTGGGCGCGCCGGGCCCGGCGAAGCCGATCCGGTCACCGGGGTGGGCGGCGGCGGCCCAACCGGAGGCGGGGCCATGGTCGGCGTGCATCATAAAATCCACCGCCACTTCGCCGCGTTGGTGGTCGAAGTGGCGCAGGGTGTAGGTGCGTACTATGGGGCGTTCTTCCGGCGGCGCGTCGCCGAACGGCGGCAGCGGGATCTCTGTTTGCCCCGGGCGGGGAATCAGCAGTTTGAAGTTGGCGCTTTCGTGGTTCTTCGGGAAGTCGCTGAGATCGCCGCCGCCGAGCACCACCCGTTTCATGTTCGGGGTGACACTCTCGGTGCGCAGCACTTCCAGAATACGGGGGGCCGGTCTGGGCATGGGTTACCTCATGGTGGTGGCGCTTGTGGCGCCCGTCTAACTAGTGGACAATATCAACCATAATTTCACTAGTTGATGTTGTCAACCATATGAA
>Ga0208179_1001471_pt1 | contig 11993 bp, 18 predicted proteins | sample Malvired_Geostar_FD_184238 | JGI IMG/M metagenome (GOLD analysis project Ga0208179, IMG submission 184238) | Marine viral communities from the Global Malaspina Expedition - Malaspina viral metaG DeepMed_Geostar (SPAdes) (version 2) | ecosystem: Environmental > Aquatic > Marine > Oceanic | place...
GAAAAGTACACGATGGCCAGACAGCATATGTAACGTAGTTTGGCAAGACAAACAGTTTAGTTGGACACACGATGGTAAGAGTGATGATATACCATTAGAAAGTCCTTATCAAAAACAATTATGGAGTGGGTCAGTTTTTATGTTTGTAAACGCTCTGTTAGATGAAAACGATTTCAGTAAATGCGGGACCCACTATCATAATAAATATATTAAACCGTGGTGGGCAGACGAGATGACTGTGACTACCGTTATTGGTAATCATAAATTTTTAAAATAGGAGATGATGATGAAGAAGTTAATGTTAGTTGGTTTAGTAACACTACCGCTACTCGGTGGGTGTGCAACTAAAATGCAAACTGGTACGGCTCTAGGAGCTCTTACAGGGGGTGCTCTGGCATATGGTTTGGGTAAAGACTCTGGCAATAAAGAACTCTGGACTGTTCTTGGTCTTGGTCTTGGTGCCATGGTGGGTAGTAATATTGGTCAGCAGTTGGATGAACGTGATCGAATATTAATGGGTCAGACTTTTAATCACACAATGGAAAAGGCTCCTATTAATGCAACAGGTCAGTGGCAGAATCCAGATACAGGACATGGTGGTAGTGTAACACCTACTCGTACATTTGACACATCTACAGGGCCATGTCGTGAATTTACACAGACTGTTTCTATTGGTGGTCACATGGAAGAGGCTTATGGTACTGCCTGTCGCCAAGCCGATGGTTCATGGAAGATTAAACAGTAATGCCTACATACGTTATGAAAGATCCCGATGGTATGGAGCACGAATTTATATGCTCCATTGCTGCAATGGAAAAGAAAAAAGTAGAGGGATGGACTACAGTGTTTAGTCCACCTAAGAATAATCTAATCGGACATACTGGAGATATTATCGGTCATACATCTCAAGGATGGAGAGATACACTCCGACGAATAAAAGATAATAGTCCGGGCTCAGATATCGACACTGGATAAATATTAGTGAACTTCTTATAGGAGATTACTAACACTTGAGTAAACACAAAAAGATGTATATAAACTCTAATCAACTTGTCACCATTAATCCCATTGGCAAAAACCAACAAAAGGTTTTTGATGCATGGGCTAAAGAAAAGAATGTGTTCCTCACAGGCAGTGCAGGGACCGGTAAGACTTTTATCTTATTGCATTTGGCATTTAAGGCTGTACTAGATAAAGGTCAGCCGTATGATAAAGTGGTGATAGTTAGATCGTTGTTACCTTCCAGAGACATTGGGTTTTTGCCTGGTACTTTGGAAGAAAAGTCAGACCTGTACCAAGACCCATATAGGATTCTTGTTAGATATTTATTTGAAATGCCTTCTGAACAAGGGCATGAACAATTATATGATAAGTTAGTTGGTCAGGGATCATTAGAATTTTATTCGACCTCATTTTTACGAGGTCAAACATTTGATAGAAGTATTATAATTGTAGATGAAGCATCCAATTTAATATTTCAAGAGTTGGACACCATTATGACCCGTGTAGGTCAAGATAGTAAGATTTGTTTTGCTGGGGATATGGCACAATCAGACTTACGGAAGCATAATGGTGATCGTGATGGATATCACAATTTTCAGGCTATTCTAGGTGAAATGGAAGAATTTGAAATAGTAGAGTTTGGTATTGGTGATATCATTAGAAGTGGTCTTGTTAGGAGCTATTTGATCGCAAAGACGAATATGCGAATAAAAGACGATTCTTAAAACCCCCGAAAGGGAAGGGTAGTGAAATGAAGCGGTATATTTTGATTATGTTGTTTGCAGCATCTAGTGCTGTGTATGGTAGTGATTGGGCCCATAATGCAATCGACTTGACTCACGAATTCGGAAATGGTTCCGGAGTAAAAGTGGGTATGATGGATGGTGAAGTTAGATGTAGCCATCAAGAGTTAGCTGGACATTGTAGTGAATATTATTCAGCTGAAGATTTTGGACAATATTGGAGTAATCATGCAACTCATGTTGCTACAACTATAGCTGGTGTTAATAAAGCACCGGATTGGTTAGACCACGGTGGTGGTGTAGCTCCTAATGCTCATATTGGAAGTTATCCGGTTTTTTCAACTGTGTGGAGTCCCAATGGTGGTCAGTGGATATCAGATTCAGCTGAAAGAGAAATGGCTAATCTTGCAGCAAGTCATGGTGTTACTGTAATCAATCAAAGTTATGGTGATTATGATAATAACTGGAGAGCTTATTTGAATCCTAATACGGTTGGGGTTTGGAAAGCACATAAAAATATTATATTTGTTAATGCTGCTGGTAATGACGGCACACTTCTGGATCCAGGTAATGTACAGGGTATAGAGAATGTTGTATTTGTAGGGGCTTCAGATCAGTCAGGTAATATAGCTGGTTGGTCTAATAGACCTGGGAATAATTATAAAGATCAATTTATAGTTGCTCCAGGTGATTTTATCTCTGGTGGTTTTGCCAATTCAGATGCAGATTATGGGCATATGTCTGGGACATCTATGGCCGCACCGATAGTTACTGGCGCTATAGCCATTCTACATGATCATTGGGGTCACTTAAAGGGTGATCCGGGTGCCACTGCTGGTATTTTATTTCAATCAGCTATAGACAAAGGTGCGCCAGGTGTTGATCCTGTGTATGGTCATGGTATGTTAAACATCCGTGGTATGTTTGAGCCTATACCTATTGTAGATAATCCTCCTGGTGGTGGTGATCCAGATGAACCTTGTGATGATGTTGTTGTAACACCACCGGTTGATGATGATGACAGCGATTGGGTATGGATAGGTACGCCTGGTAACTGGTATGATAGTCGTGGACTTAAGCATCAATCATCGTGTGCTGCACCACCCGAAGATGTTCCTGTTGATGATGACGATAGTTGGGTATGGATAGGTACGCCAGGTGATGGCAATTGGTATGACAGTCATGGAGATCGGAATTATTTTGCTGTTGAGGTGAATGGTAGACGTAAAATTTTGAGAAGGGCAAAACTTAGCTCTGCATTAATACGTTCTGCCAGTGATTTGAATGTAGTATTCTTTGATAGATTTGGTAGAGATTATAAAACTAATGCGGCAAACTATTCATCACATAGTTCTGTAGTCACAGACTATATGGATTTGGGTGAAGGCGTTTCATTACAGATGGTAGACTCTGGTAAGCCTAACTTTAAAGTTGATATGGATGGTGTGTCAGTTGGTCGTGGGCGTACTATGGGGTTTGATTCTAACCCAGTACTTGCTTCACTAAATGATGGTACGTTTATATCTAATGATAAGGTAGGTGTGATGTATTCAGATTCTAGTACTGCGGCTGTTTATAAGCCAGAAGATTGGTTGACTTTCACTTATGTTAAAGAAAATGGGTTTTTAGGCTCGACAGGAGTGGGAAAGTATGATACAATAGCTAGTACAGTATCAAAAGAGTATGGTATGTTCTTTGGTTCAGCGACTATGGCACTATCTAAAAGTGATGGTGGTAGAAGTAGAAGTATTGTAAAGATGTCAGATACAGTGCCGTCTTTAGGTTTTGCCGCTGGGCTGAAAGGTGAGATTATAAAGAATCTTAATTGGAGTTTTACAGTTAGCCAAGACCTACAACCTACTGGTGGTACAATGAGTGTATCTTATGATGACAGACATGGCAGAAATATTAATCGTACTATAGACATGGGTGATTATAGAGATACAATGGTGATGTTTAGAATTAAATTTACTTGGTAATATATTATGGAATTTATACACACAAATGGTTATGAACCCTTCCCGGAGTTGCCTGTACACAAACTCCATGGGATGCGGTTCTATGAAGCACCAGATGGCCTCAAGTATCCTAGTATCACAACGGTACTAGGTAAACGTCCTGGTAAGCAAGAAGGTTTGCAGAAATGGCGTGATCGTATTGGAGAGGAACAAGCTCGTATTGTTTCGGGTAAGGCTGCTCGTAGGGGGACTGTGTTTCATAACATAGTTGAAACCTATTTGAAGAACAGTGACATCAGTGATATGAAGTCTGATCACTTTTTGGCTTGGCATATGTTTGGTGAGTTGAAATTGAGTCTCGATCTTAGGATCACAAAGGTTGTTATGCAGGAGCAGACTATGCACTCACCAAAGTATAAGGTGGCTGGACGTTGTGACTTTATAGGTGAGTATGAAGGTGAACTATCAATAGTAGACTTTAAGACTACCACTACTGAAAAGAAAGAGGAATGGATTGAAGATTACTTTATTCAGTGTGCTGCATATGCTACGATGTTTGAAGAGCATACAGGTATGGCAATAGAAAATATTGTTATTATGATGGTAGCTGAAAATGGTACAGTACAGATTTTTGAAAAGAAGGTAGCTGATTATTTGCCGTTACTAGAGGAGATAATGGATGAATTTTATCTGAACTTAGATTTAGATAAATAACTATGTGAAAGAGACTGATGACGATAAACAAGTAGACGGATTGGACGCCGGGGCAGTACCGGCCACCTCCACCAATTCACGGGTGATGTACCAGGGCATTTTTGATTTTGCTAAAGTATTAAATGCCTATTATTACACACCCGATGAATGGAGTAGACAAGGAATGTGGGGACCCTTACCCGACGATAGGAACACCGAATTAAGGGGGGTGAAACAGCATCGACAGACGGACGAAACTTTATTTGAGGAATCTGACACTAAAACATAAAAGCCAATGATGACTTTTATTTCGAGGAGTTTGCCTTAGCGGCTTAATCTTCTCCGGGGTTTGGGGCGGCGCCTTGTTATTCAAGCCGCCCCGCTTAATTGAGGATTATATTATGGTTGAACAGAAAGTAACAACAAAAAGATTTGCACTTATAGTTGATGAGCTTGTGAGAACTAAGAATCTTACTCATATGGAAGCAATTATATATTATTGCGAACAGAATATGCTTGAGCCCGCATCAGTAACTAAATGGATAGACAAATGTTTAAAGGAAAAAATTCAATTAGATGCTGAGAAATTAAATTACCTACCCAAAACATCTCAGTTACCACTATGACAGAGTTTGAAGCTTATATACAGTTTCTAGCCCTTAAATTACATTTTACATCTGAGCACTATGATTATTTTAAATATAATGGTAAGCATAATGCCAGTTTGGCAAGCTTTGAAAAGAGAACAGACAAGAGATTTTTTAAAAGATTAGCTAAAAGAAATATTAATATTGTAGAATACTATGTGGCTAATCTAATTGATGGTAAAGAATGGGTATCACAATTTGAAGATAGAGTATGGACGGAATGGTTATCTCGCAATCAAAGCATAGAATATAATTTTATAAATGATGCAGAAAAACTATTGACAAACGCTGAGTATTTTGATATAATATTTAATAGTGATAAAGGAAATCATCCGAAATTAGTTAAGGCATATCTAGGTAAGAAGATTAGTTTAGAAACTCTGGTGATCTTTGAAAAGTTATTACATTATAGAAAGAGATTTGATAAAGAGATTAATGAAACTTATGTCTGGCCTACGGTAAGTAGATTGATTGAAAGATATGAACCATTTGTAAAAGCTGATATGGGTAAATGTAAACAGATGTTAATTGATAAGACGCAGGAGTTTATAAATGAGTGAAGTACAAAAAGAATCTTATGTAGATGAAGCCAAAAGGCGTATTGCCCATCTTTCATATAAATTGGAAGAGGCTGAAAAGAAAATAAAAACTCTTGAGTATGATAATGCAGAATTAGTCCGGTGGACAAATGATACTTGTCTCCCTCGATTACAAGAATTAACTGATGAACTAGTGAACCGCTATAACCAGAAGCGTTATAGAGGAAAAAATTACAACGATTTAAGGTGGAAAGGACGAGAAGAAGGAGTGCAGAAAGATTAAAAAAGGCACCCGGCTATAGGCATATAGTTGGGGGAGGTAGTGGCAGAATAATCTCTGTGGCAAATGGAGATAATGCTTAATCGTCAGAGGTGGTACTCAGGCGCCTAACTGAAAGGTGATGGTGTCACACTAGTCAACCAAGACTAGGGCGAAGGTCCGACGAACCAATGACTAAGGTAGTTTGCTGGTGTCGGTTGAAGGTGAAACCAAGTCCTTCCTACCTCCTGCTCTCTTTATATTATGATTAGAATTCATATAGATGATATTGATAATGAAAAGTTAAGCGATATTATTTTAGATATGGAGCAAAACTATCCACGTTTCCAACCTATCATCCCAGGACATCCAGGATGGAGAAGTAAACCAGATTTAATAGAAGATGAAAAATTTATAGAAGTTTTAGAAAGTGTTAATAAAGCGATTCAACGATGTTGCAATGCAGATTTGCTTTCTAAGGATGATGATTTAAAAGTTGAATGTATGTGGGCTAATGTTAATAGAGAAAATGATTATAATACATCTCACCATCATAAGATATCAATTGGAAATATAGAACCACTTTGGTCTTTTACTTATTATGTCAAATTTCAAAAGAATAATGGAGATTTGGTATTTGAAACTAAACGAGTTGTGCCAGAAGTTGGTGATCTCTATATATTTCCAGCTTCTATAGAACATGAAGTTGAACCGAATTTATTGAAAGAACCTAGAATTAGTATTTCTGGAAATGTAATTAAATTATGAATGCATTAAAGAAGTTTGGTACAAATGGTATGATGTATCGTAGAGGACATCAAATTGTTCTAGAAAATGAGCGTACTGGTGAGCACGTTGCTGTAAAGGTCGTGCAGTACGATAGTATACAGGGTTGGCTAGCTGAGAATGGTGAAGGTGAGTGGCAGTGGTATCACGAAAAAGAAAATCAGAAGTGGCCTGAAGGCACTGAATGTTGGAAATATGTGAAGAAGGTGGGAACTTAATATGACACAGAAATTTGAATATGTATGGCTTGATGGTTATAGACCTACACAGTCGTTAAGAAGCAAAGTAAAGGTAAATGATCATGCTGATATATGGGCATTTGATGGTTCATCTACACAACAGGCAACAGGTAATCAATCTGATTGTATATTGAATCCAGTTGCAGAGTATCACACCATAGACCGTATTCGAGCAGATGCAACAAGAACACAACCAGGATTGGGCGGTACTTATGTAATGTGTGAAGTGTTGGATGCTGAGCATGGACCCCATGGATCAAATACTAGAACTGATTGTGTGAATTTGGTGAGTAGTGAATGGTGGTTTGGTTTTGAACAAGAATATTTTATGTATAAAGATGGTCGCCCGTTGGGTTGGCCAAAAAGGGGTAAGCCACGACCACAAGGTGATTACTATTGTGGTGTAGGTGAAGGTAATGTGGTGGGCCGTGAGATTGTAGACAGGCACACTGAAGCGTGTATGAATGCAGAGATAGGTATTACTGGTACTAATGCTGAAGTTGCATTAGGCCAGTGGGAGTTTCAAGTGTTGGGTTCTGGTATTAGAGCTGGTGATGATTTATGGATGGCACGTTACATTCTACAGAGAATTGCAGAGAAACATGGTGTGACAATTAACTTTGAACCGAAACCACAGAAGGGTGACTGGAATGGTTCTGGTATGCATACGAATTTCTCTAATGATGAGATGAGAAACCGTGGTACATTACAGTTACATCAAACCATATGTGAGAAACTAAAGGCGAAACATCAAGAAGCCATGGGTATATATGGAGCAAATAATGACCAGAGGTTGACAGGTAAACATGAAACACAATCTATTAAGAAATTTAGCTATGGGATTAGTGATAGGGGTGCTAGTATTCGCATACCTATCGTTACAGTAGACAATGACTATGGTGGTTATCTTGAAGATAGACGCCCTGCATCCAATGCGGATCCGTATAGAGTGATGAGACATATTGTGGAGACTTTGACTGATGACTAAGTATGTTGTTAGTAATATTGAACTCATAAAAAAAGATTATCTGGTAGATGCTTACACTAAAGAAGCAGCCCAGGAAAAGGCACATTTACAACCGCCTCGTACAAAAGTATCATTGGGTGAAATAACTCACAGTGTTACATCTATTAATGAGTTTGAATATAAAAAGGAATGGAAACCATTAGATCCAGACATAGGACCAGACCAATTAAAAGATCACGAAGGGTATCAATACGATTGGGTAAAAAATGAACGTCACTTTGATTGATAGTATGGGTACCGACTTGTCGGTAGTTAATGCGGCAAGAGTATCTTTTAATAAGAAAAGTAATTGGGGACATCATGTTCCTGGTCAAGGTATCTTTGAGCTAAAGAAAGGTGATATTAAGCTTATTCAGTATCTTGCCAAACATGGTCATTGGACTCCTTTTGGTCATTGTACACTATCATATCACATCAAAGCACCTATTTTTGTTGCACGACAGTTAGTCAAGCATCAGGTAGGTCTTGTATGGAATGAAGTGAGCCGACGATATGTTGAAGATGCCCCCGACTATTGGGTGCCAGAAACATGGAGAAGTAAACCAGTAGATAAGAAACAAGGGTCAGGTGAAGAAACGATAGGGTGGTTAGACCGAGAAGAACGAGTGGGTGGAGCAGTACGAAAATCTTGTGAGTTGGCAATAAAAACTTATAATAGAATGTTAGATGCTGGTGTGGCACCAGAACAAGCTCGTATGGTATTACCACAGAACACCTATACTGAATGGTATTGGACTGGTACACTGTATGCGTTTGCCCGTGTGTGTGGGCTAAGATGTAAAGGTGATACCCAAGAAGAAACTAGAAATGTTGCATGGGAGATCCATGACTTGGCCAAAGAGAAGTTTCCAATTTCTTGGGAGTCATTGTTTTATGCCGCTGTTTGATTATGTATGTGAAAAGTGTGAGCACGAATTAATAGATGTCCTACAAGGAATCAACGAGCAGCGATTGGTCTACTGCCCAGAGTGTAATGAACCTGAGCTCCGACGGAAGCTGGGAACCTCAACCTTTATCCTCAAAGGTGAAGGTTGGTACTCCCCCACAAAAACCGAAAGTGATAAATAATAAAAGAGTTTTTATTATAGGTAATGGTGAATCTAGAATCGGACTTGATCTGGAAGAACTTAGAGACTATGGTAAGATTTATGGGTGTAATTTGTTTTATGAAGAATTTACCCCGGATGCATTGGTAGCTGTTGATGAGCGAATAATGCATCCCTGCTATTGGAGTGGTTATCCAATAGAAAATGTATGCTGGTTTAGGGATTGGAGACCCATGCCAGGGGAAGCATACGAACTACTAACCGATTCAAGTATAATTAGTGGTGATTCGACAATAGATATGTCGAAATATGTATACACTAATTCTCGCAATGACAGTACCGAATTTGTAATGCATGGCCAAAATATAGATAGAGCCGCAGAATATGAAAAAGAAGTTCGGGAACTAGACAAAAATAATGTAATAGATGAAAGTGCTCTCAATTTAGTTTTCAGCGCAGGCATCTATACTACATGGTTAAATACTAACGGAGATAAAGTTAAAAATATGGGTGCGGGATCATTCCCGCCAGAGTTTTTAAAAGAATATCTTGCCCTTTATAGACATTTGGCAGAGTTGGCATTACACAATAGAGAGGGAGCTCCAGCAATGAATGCTGGACCTAGCGCTCAATTGATTGCTAGTCTGGTGGAAAAACCAACAGATATCTACTTAATAGGAATGGATATTCATTCTTATAATGATAGAGTTAATAATATTTACAAAGGTAGAGATGGATATATGACTGAAACAGGTAATGTAGTTCCGTCTGCTAATTTTTTAGCCCAACATAAAGATTTATTTACTTTGTTTCCACAAATTAAACATTATAAAGTTAATCAATACCCTCTTGGTACAGATGTAATTAACCAAGAGATAAAAGAATGGAAAGATACGCCCAATTTGGAGTATCTAACCTATGCCGAGATGATCGGCAGGCTCGCTGATGGAGCGAGATAACATAAACCAACCAAAGGAGGTATATACCAAATGGCTGGAGAAAATGTAATTTCAACAATCAGGTCTTGGATAGGTGGCATCTCAGCAGTTGCCGTATCCCTATTAGGGCTTGCAATAGTACTACAGGTTCTATTTGGACCGAACGTAGTATTTGTACCCGTAGATGTCATCGGGAACATACAAAACCTAGTGACATCACTAGGCAGCTCAGGATTAGCTGGTTTAATCACTGTTGGCGTCATTTATTGGATCCTTAAAAACGATTAATAAGTTTGACTAACGGTATATGGGGGGTCGGCCGACTCCCCTTGTGCCTAAATACAACATAACTGTTGTAAGAATACATATAAATAATTATAGACTTTTTAATTAGGAGATAAAATAAATGAAAAAGTTAATGAGTGCTTTGGCAGCAGGGTTGTTGATATTAGGATGTAATCAAGCTGCAGAAGCGTTAGATGTAGATTTTGTAAGTGATGTGACAGTAGCCTCTCATGGTGTTGTCATTGGGATGGACCAAGATGGTGATGAGTTTTCTGTTGGTGCCGCTGGACTCACCGTGTCAACGAGTGATACTAGCCAGCTTGGTATTGAGTATGCTTCGACAATATGGGGAGTGACAGGTAGTGCTTCTTATAGTTATACGTCTGATGATGAGCACGCTTTAGGTTTTGATACTTCAACATCTTTGTTGGGTGTAAACCTTGATGCTGGTATTGATTGGAATATTGATGATGCATCTTTTGCTGGTACAGTAGGTACTGGTTATAGTATGTTCGGCCTAGATGGCAGTGCAACGACTAACTGGGATCTAGATGACTTTGCTTATGAAGGTATGGACGTGACTGCTGGTTATACTTGGGCCGTGACAGATAGTTTTTCTGTTCGACCTAATGTAACAATTCCTTTTGATGATGGTTTTTCAAGAGGTGACTTGACAGCAGGCTTGTCAATTAGTTTGTCTTTTGGGTCTAGTTCATCTGAATAAACCCTTGACAAAGCTATTAAGGTATGTTATACTTAATAGTATATTATGAGTTGTTGGTGACATACAATTTAATACGATATATACGATAATACGGAGAATACGATTATGAGTTTTGCAGACTTAAAAAAGAAGTCAGGTAGTTTTGAAAAGCTACAAACAGAGTTGGAAAAGGTTAACAATCCAGTTACATCTTTTGCGGATGACAGGTTCTGGAAGCCAGAACTTGATAAAAGTGGGAACGGCTATGCAATAGTTCGTTTCCTTCCGCAGCCTGGGGGTGAAGATTTGCCCTGGTGTAAGATTTGGTCCCATGCATTTAACGGACCAGGTGGTTGGTACATTGAAAACTCCCTTACCACGCTTCAAAAGAAGGATCCAGTTTCAGAGTACAATACTGAACTTTGGAACAGTGGGATCGAAGCGAACAAAGAGATCGCCCGGAAGCAAAAGCGTATCTTGAAATATTACTCTAACATTTTAGTTGTGAGTGATCCCAAACATCCAGAATATGAAGGCAAGGTGTTCTTGTATCGGTATGGCAAGAAGATTTTTGATAAGCTGAGTGAAGTAATGACCCCAGCATTTGATGATGAAACACCGATGAATCCTTTTGATTTTTGGAAGGGTGCTAACTTTAAGTTGAAGATTCGGAAGGTTGATGGTTTTTGGAACTATGACAAATCCGAGTTTGAAGCTGCATCTGAATTATATGATGGAGAAGATGCGAAGTTGGAAGAGCTGTATGGTAATCTTCACGGATTAAAACAGTTTTTGGAAGCAGATAACTTCAAGTCTTATGATGACCTCAAGACAAAGTTGAATCGAGTACTTACTGGCAGCAGTGTTGTCGGTACAGTAGAGACTTTCTCATCTCCGAAGCCTAAGAAGGCTGAGACAGAGATTAAGGTTGAGGAAGAGGACAAAGATGAAACATTGTCTTATTTTGCAAAGTTAGCAGATGAAGATTAATTGGTCGTAAGGCAACTGCGACAGAGGGGACCTTCGGGTCCCCTTTTTTATGTCCAAATAGCTTCAAAGGGTTTATCACTCTTACCAAGTTTATCGTATGCAGGAAGAACTTTCTCTGTCATGCCCATTGTATTAGAC
>Ga0208179_1001476_pt1 | contig 11984 bp, 13 predicted proteins | sample Malvired_Geostar_FD_184238 | JGI IMG/M metagenome (GOLD analysis project Ga0208179, IMG submission 184238) | Marine viral communities from the Global Malaspina Expedition - Malaspina viral metaG DeepMed_Geostar (SPAdes) (version 2) | ecosystem: Environmental > Aquatic > Marine > Oceanic | place...
GTCCTGGGACCGGACTTGCCCTCGGGGCGGGCCTTCCCGCTCGCCGCGGCACGGGGGGGGCGTTCAGGGGCGGCGCGATCGGCCCGCGGCGCTTGAGATCGAGGCCCATCGGATCTTGGACGGTCCGATGGGGGCCGATCAGATTTGGGACGCTCAGTCCTGGGACGCTCGGGGGCCGGGCCGGGCTTCGAACTCGATCTCGGGCGGTCAGGTCGATCCGTCCGCGGGCGCGGCGCGTCAGCCCGTTCGGGCCGTTCCGGCCGCTCTGGCCGTTCGGCGCTGGCGGCCGCCGCAGTCGCCCGGGCGGCCTGAACCCGGGCCTTATTGATCATCACGCGGCCCTCCGCCAGGGCGACATCCCGGCCGCTGACCTTGGGGGCCGGCTTGGCCTTGGGGGCGCCCTTGGGGCGAACGGTGATCTTGGGCTTGGCCCAGCCGGGTTTGTAGGCCTTCTTTTCTACAGGCCCCTTGGCCTCGACCTGTTCGACCTCGGCGGCCGCCGCAGCGGCGCGCCGGGCGGCCCCGACGCCGCGATTACGCTTGGGCGGCGAATAGGCCGGCCGGTCGCCCTTGGGCATGTCCTCTGGCGCGATGAAGCCAGCGAACTGCTCGCGCAGCACGCGGGGCCCCACCTCCTCGATCTCGCCGGCGTCCAGGACGCCCAGGGCCAGCGGCCCATAGGACAGGCGGATCAGGCGGTTCACCTGCAGGCCCAGGGATTCCAGAACCCGACGGACCTCGCGGTTCTTGCCCTCGGTCAGGGTCAGGCTGATCCAGACATTGGCCCCTTGCGCGCCTTCGCGGGCCTTGTCGATGCGCGCCTCGATGGGGCCGTAGCGGACGCCCTCGACGGTGACGCCGTCCTTCAGCGCGTCGAGCTTCTCCTGGGTGATGCGGCCGTGCGCCCGGGCGCGATAGCGGCGCTGCAGGCCCGTGGACGGCAACTCCAGGGCGCGGGCCAGCGCCCCGTCATTGGTGAGCAGCAGCAGGCCTTCGGTGTTCAGGTCCAGACGACCGACGGAGATCAGCCGCGGCAGCCCGGCCGGCAGGGTCTCGAAGACGGTGGAGCGCCCCGCAGGATCGGAGTGGGTGGTCACCAGGCCGGCGGGCTTGTGATAGCGGAAGAGGCGGGCCGGCTCGCGGTCGTCCACCACCTCGCCGTCGACGGTGAGGATGTCGTCGGCCTCGACCTTGACCGCCGGCGTGGTCAGAACCTGACCGTTCAGGGCCACCCGGCCGGCCTCGATCAGGCGCTCCACCTCTCGACGGGAGGCGACGCCGGCGCGTGCCAGGGCCTTGGCCACGCGTTCGCCGCCACCCTCGGCGCCGTCGGGCGCTGAGGGGTCGTGGGCGTCTGGGGCTTGACCGGAGGGGGGTCGGGGAGTTCGTTGCCGTTCGTGGACCATGATCACCGCACCATGCGCATCGCCCTGCGCGCCGCGCAAGACGCCGCCGCACGCGGGGAAACCCCTGTGGGCGCCTGTGTGGTCGATCCGGCCACAGGCGAAGTGGTCGCCATCGGCGCCAATGGCCCCATCGGTGGCCATGATCCTACCGCCCACGCCGAGATCGTCGCCCTGCGCGAGGCCGCCCGCAAGCTGGGCAATTATCGGCTCACCGGCCTGACTCTGGTGGTGACGCTGGAGCCTTGCGCCATGTGCGCCGGGGCTATCAGCCACGCCCGGATCGGCCGGGTGGTGTTCGGCGCCGAGGACGCCAAGGGCGGGGCGGTGGTCCATGGCCCGAAATTCTTCGAACAACCCACCTGCCACTGGCGCCCCGAGGTCACCGGCGGCGTTCTGGCCGAGGAGAGCGCCGACCTGCTGCGCGGCTTCTTCCGCGCCCGCCGAGCCAAGGGAGCGCCTGCGTGATCGCTATCCTTTTCGCCGCCGCCCTCGTTGATCCGACCGCGCAGGTTGAGGCCCTGGCCTGGATGGCCGGAAGCTGGGCCCAGACCCGCGGCGAGACGACCGTGCGCGAAACCTGGCTTCCGCCCCTGGATGGGGCCATGGCCGGCGCCAGCCAGACCAACCGCCCCGGTCGGACACCGTCCATCGAGCACATGACCATCACCATAACGCCGCAGGGGGCGGCCTTCACCGCCTATCCGCCGGGACAGGCGCCGACGGTCTTCCTGTTGCGCCCGAGCGCCGTCGGCGAGGCGGTTTTCGAGAACCCCGAGCACGATTTTCCTCAGCGGGTGATCTATCGCCGTTGCGGGGCTGATCTGTGCGCGCGGATCGAAGGCGCGATCGAGGGCGAAACGCGGCAGGTGGAGTGGCGCTACATCCGCCTCCCCTGATGTCTTGCCTTCCGCCCCGCAAGGGCGGGATGATGGCGCCCATAAGAATTCGAACATTTGGGAGACGACCATGGGATTGCTCGACGGAAAAGTAGCCATCGTGACCGGGGCCGGCGGCGGCCTGGGCGAGGCCTACGCCAAGCTGTTCGCCAAGGAAGGCGCATCGGTGGTGGTCAACGACCTGGGTGGAACCCGCGACGGGTCGGGCGCCGACCGCAGCGCCGCCCAGAAGGTGGTGGACGAGATCGAGGCGGCCGGCGGCAAGGCCGTGGCCAATGGCGACGATGTCTCCACCGTTGAGGGCGGCGAGAACATCCTCAAGACCGCGCTCGATACCTACGGCAAGATCGACATCCTGGTCTGCAACGCCGGCATCCTGCGGGACAAGACCTTCGCCAACACCTCCGAGGCCGACTGGGACCTGGTGGTCAAGGTGCACCTGAAGGGCACCTATTGCTGCGCCTGGCCGGTCTGGAAGTGGATGAAGGACAATGGCCATCCCGGCGTCATGGTGCTGACCTCTTCCACCTCAGGCCTCTACGGCAATTTCGGCCAGGCCAATTACGGGGCGGCCAAGGCCGGTATCTACGGCCTGATGCGTGTGCTCTCCATCGAGGGCCGCAAGTACGGCATCCGCGTCATGGGCCTGGCGCCGGGCGCCTTCACCCGCATGACCGCCGACCTGCCCGGCCGCCAGGGCAAGGAGCCCGACGCCATGAGCCTGCCGGAAAACATCGCGCCCGGCGTGCTCTACATGGTGTCGGATCTGGCCGCCGACCATTCGGGCAAGGTGCTGGGCGTCTCGTCCCGCGGCGTGCGCGAGATCAAGATGGTGCAGACCGACGGCTTCAACCCGGGCAAGCCCTACACCGCCCAGGACGTGGCCAAGCACGCCGAGGAGGTCTTCTTCCCGGCCGCAGCTGAGCGCACGGCCGCCAGCGCTTAGGCTCGGCTCCCCGCGTCCCGTCATGGTCGGGCTTGACCCGACCATCCATGAACACCGGGATCCAGTGTGCATGGCCCCTCCGGTCAAGCCGGAGGGTGACGGCGGTGGAGGTCTAAGGCCGCCTGAAGGATCGTCTGCTGATCCCCTGAGACCGTATTCAGCGCGCGCCTGACCGACATCAGGCTCGATCCCGTCTCGATTTCGTCGCCCCGCTTCAGGCAGGTGCGATCATAGGCCAGCGCCTCTAAGACGAAGATCGGCTGCACGAAGGGCCGCCAGGGATAGGCGAACCCCGGAGGCTTCTCGCCGAGATAGTAGAAGTGGTGGAAGGCCAAGGGCCGGAGTTCGCCAACCGACCAGCCGCACTCTTCCCGCAGTTCGCGACGAAGGGTGGTTTCCAGCGCCTCGCCGACCTCGCGGCGTCCGCCCGGCGTCACATGAGGCGGGCCCGTCCGCTCGCGGATGACGACCACCCGGCCCCTGCGGAAGACCACCGCCCTGATCGAGGTGATCAGAACGTCGGGCAGAGCCGGACCTGCAAGATAGGTCCGCTGGCGAAGCCTTAGCCCCGGCCATTGGACCTCCCGATCGATGAGCGGCGCTTCGGCATTGAGCCGTTCTTCGAGGCGAGCGGCCTCATCCTCCGGAGTCATGGAAGCCCCGCCAGCCGCGCGTCCAGCCGCGCCCGGGCCGCTGGCCACTCCTCGGCCAGGATCGAGAAGACCACCGTATCACGGATGCGGCCGGTCCAGACGACGCGGTGTTGGCGGAGAATCCCCTCCTGCACGGCGCCCAGCTTCAGAACGGCGGCCCGGGAGCGATGGTTGATGGCGTCGACGTTCAGCTGCACCCGCCGGGCGCCGGCCGCGAAGGCGTGCTCCAGCATCAGCCGCTTGGCCGCCGGATTCACGGCCCCGCCGCGATGATCTGGATGGTAATAGGTGCCGCCGATCTCGACCGAGGCGTTGACGGGATCGGGCCCGATATGGCTGGTCATGCCGACGCAAGCGTCTTGGGCGAGGACGGCAAAGGGGATCCAGCTCCCCTCAGCGGCCTGGGTCATCATCCGGTCCCAGCCGGCGTCGAAATGCTCCGGCGCCATGGAGTGGGGATAGAGATCGCGCCACACAGGCAGGTCGGCGGCGCAGGCGGCCTGCAGATCGGCGCGATGGCGTTCGGCCAACGGCTCCAGCCGAACATGGCGATTGTGCAAAATCCGGGCTTCCAGTTGCATTTCACCCCCTGTGACGCAACGACGCGAAGAATCTTTCACCGACCCCCTTGCCTTTGGCCATGGGGGGATTATCTCAGCCTGGCCCTTTTGGGCGTTTCCTCCCTATACCTTTCGAGCCGCGCCCTTCTTGGACGCGGCTCTTTTTTTACTTTCAGGCGACCAGCAGCTGCGCGGCCTGGATCAGGTAGAGGACGCCGACGCCCGTCACGATCCAGCGGGTCCAGCGCTTGAAGTTGACGTCGCTCATCTTCTCCAGGATCAGGCCGCCGCACCAGGTGCCGGCCATGGACAGCGGAACGGCCAGGGCGAACAGCCACAGAGGCGGCATGTCGGCGGCCTGAGGGCTTCCACCTGCGATCAGCAGGGGCGCCCCATAGACGATGATCTTGGCCAGGTGGGCGAAGACCTGGGTGGCGGCCTTGGTGGCGACGATGGCGTGGCGGGTGAGCTCGGTGCGGACGAAGAAGATGTCCAGCAGAGGCCCGGCCACCCCGGCCATAAGGTTCAGGCCGGTGACCAGGAAGCCGGAGGCGAAGGCCTGGGGCGGCCGGGCGGCGTCCAGCTTCAGCCAGCCTTTCGGCAGCCAGGTGAGCCAGGGGACCAGCCCCAGCATCAGGAACAGGAACGGCTTGGACGGCGTGAAGGCCGCCAGGGACACCAGGACCCCGGCGATCAGCGAGGCCAGCGCATACCAGCCGACAATGTCCCAGCGGACATGCCGTCTATGCAGGACCGCCCGCCAGCCATTGGCGACCAGTTGCAGCACGCCGTGGGTGACGAAGGTCGCCGACACCGGCAGGACGAGCGCCAGGGCGCCCATCAGCACAAGGCCGCCGGCCATGCCGAAGACGCCGGACAGGGTGGCGGTCGCAAAGGCGGACGCCAGGATGAAGATCACAATGGGCAGGGTCACGTGAGGTAGCCTCCAGTTGAGCGGCCGGCCCCGAACGGCGGGCACAGGCCGCCGCCGGGAAACGGTCCGCAGCGCGTCGCGCGCGGGACGGAGCAGGCGCTGCAAGCCTCATTGGGCGAGCGCCTTGTAGAAGACGGTGGTGGCCTCGGGCCGGCCGTCTGTCGAAAGGGCGAAGTCGGGAATAACGCCGACGCGGCTCCAGCCAGCGCGGGCATAGAGCCGCTCGGCGTCGCCGCCGGTGACGGTGTCGAGCACCAGCAGGGTCAGGCCCATCTGGCGGGCGGCCGCTTCGGCGCCCTCCAGCAGGGCGGCGCCCAGGCCCGTGCGTCGGGCGCGGGGCAGGACCAGCATCTTGGCCACGTCCGCGCGATGGGGCTGGTTCTCCGGCCCGGCCGGGATCACCTGGACGACGCCGCAAAGACCCTGACGGTCGAAGGCCGTGATCAGCCGGCGGCCGTCATCCGCGTCCAGTTGGCCCGCCCACCAGTCCGTGGCGCGTGGGGCCTCGAGGCCCGCCAGGAAGGAGACTGAAGCGCCCTGCGCCACGCAGGCGGCCAGCAGTTCGCCCAAGGCCGGCAGATGCGGCCGCGCCTGTTCGGCGGTCAGAACATCGAGGCGCGTGTCGGGGCTCATGGCTTGGCCATACACCCAGCCAAGCGGCGCCGCCAGCCGGGGTGCAAACCCTCGAATGCAAAAGACCCCGGCGCAGGCGCCGGGGTCTCTCGCAGACGGGAATGGACTCTGGTCCTAGTTGCGGAACACCGCCGCCGTGGAGGCGTCCTGGGGCATTTCGCGGTACTGGCGCAGCTCGTTGCGGCCGACCACCATGTGGTGGACCTCGTCCGGGCCGTCGGCCAGGCGCAGGGTGCGGGTGGAGGTGTACATCCGCGCGAGCGGGGTCTTCTGCGAGACGCCGGTGGCGCCGTGCATCTGGATGGCCTGGTCGATGATCTGGCAGACCCGCTCAGGCACCATGGCCTTGACCATGTGGATCCAGATGCGGGCTTCCTGACGATCGAGGACGTCCATGGCCTTGGCGGCCTTGAGCACCATTAGGCGCATGGCCTCGATCTCGATGCGGGCGCGGCTGACGATCTCGACATTGCCGCCCAGCTGGATGATCGGCTTGCCGAAGGCCTCGCGGGTCAGGCCGCGGGTGACCATCAGGTCCAGCGCCTTCTCGGCCTGGCCGATGGCGCGCATGCAGTGGTGAATCCGGCCGGGACCCAGACGCAGCTGGCTGATCTCGAAGCCGCGGCCTTCGCCCAGCAGCATGTTCGAGGCCGGCACCCGGACATTGTCGAACACGATGTGCATGTGGCCGTGCGGGGCATCGGGATCGCCAAAGACGTTCATCGGCCCGACCACCTGGACGCCTGGGGTGTCCATGGGCACCAGGATCTGCGACTGGCGCAGGTGCGGCGGGCCCTCCGGGCTGGTTTGCACCATGGTGATCATCACCTTGCAGCGCGGATCGCCGGCGCCGGAGATGTAGTGCTTCTCGCCGTTGATCACGTACTCGTCGCCGACGAGCGTGGCGCGCATGCGGATGTTCTTGGCGTCGGAGGAGGCCATATCCGGCTCGGTCATGGCGAAGGCCGAGCGGATCTTGCCTTCCAGCAGCGGCTTCAGCCACTTTTCCTTCTGCTCGGGCGTGCCGACGCGTTCGAGCACCTCCATGTTGCCGGTGTCGGGCGCGGCGCAGTTCATGGTCTCCGAGGCCATCGGGTTCTTGCCAAGCTCGACGGCGATATAGGCGTAGTCGAGGTTGGACAGGCCTTCGCCGGTCTCGGCGTTGGGCAGGAAGAAGTTCCACAGGCCCTCGGCCTTGGCCTTGTCCTTGGCCGCTTCGAGGACTTCCAGCTGGCCCGGCGCATAGGACCAGATGTCGGTCTTGCCCTCGCCCAGGCGGTGGAATTCCACAGACATGGGTTGGACCACCTCGGCGATGAACTTCTTCACATGGTTCAGCAGCGGCACCGCCTTGTCGGAGATGCGGAGGTCATTGAGCGCGTCCTGCGGGTTCAGCGCGAAGCTGGATTGGGCTTTTTCAGCAGCGATGTTCATGGTGGTCCTCCCGGGGACATGGGCGTTGAAGCGGGGCGCCGGGAGCCAGCCCTTTAAGGCCAAGGCGCGCCCGGATCGTTCTGCTGTCCACCATTGGCGCAGATCGGCCGAAAATCAAACACCTGTTCGTCTCCGGGACGCGACGGTCGTTCAAACATTTGTTTGAGGCCGCGCCCGCTCGGAAGATTTCGAAAATTCGCCCTGGCGACCGGCATCACCGCTCGCACCTTTGGCCGCCAGGGGGATGCGAGCCCTGGCGGGCGTCTACGAGGCCCATCGGGCCCGTCGTCAGAGGCTGGCGGGGCGCGTGAGCAGGAAGAGGCTGAGCACGCCAGCCAGGGCCATCAGGGCCGGGAGGAGTTTGAAGAGCTTGACCATGGCCTTCAGATAGGCATGGGCAGGGCGCCTATCCAGTTAAGCTTCCGACATATTTCCTGGGGACGGCTGAAGGTCTGCTGACGAGGCCTCGAACCGGCCCGGTCCAGCTTGACTCTCCGGCCCGCCCTCCCTAATTCCAGGCCGCGTTAGCACTCAGGGTCGGCGGCTGCTAATGTGCGCCGACCGCGGGGGCTAGCCTCATCGCAATTCGCAATAGTTCCGAATGGAGCAAGACCAACATGGCGTTTCGTCCTTTGGGAGACCGCGTCCTCGTCCGGCGTGTCGAGGAAGAACAAAAGACCAAGGGCGGGATCATCATCCCCGACACGGTGAAAGAGAAGCCGCAGGAAGGCGAGATCATCGCCGTGGGCCCCGGCGCCCGTGATGAAAGCGGCAAGGTTCAGCCCCTGGACGTCAAGACCGGCGATCGCATCCTGTTCGGCAAGTGGTCCGGCACCGAGATCAAGCTCGAAGGTGAAGACCTGCTGATCATGAAGGAAAGCGACGTCCTGGGCGTCCTCGACTAAGACCCCGGCCCCTCGCCGACCTGGCCCGCCGCAAGGCGGGTGAAGACATACGGCCAAGGCGCGCGATCCGGGATGATCCCGACGCTGCCCTTCGCCTCCAAGGAAAGTAGAAGAAGAAATGGCTGCGAAAGACGTCTATTTCTCCGCTGACGCCCGCGACCGCATGCTCCGCGGCGTCAACACCCTCGCCAACGCCGTGAAGGTGACCCTGGGCCCCAAGGGCCGCAACGTGGTCATCGAAAAGTCCTTCGGCGCCCCGCGCTCGACCAAGGACGGCGTGTCGGTGGCCAAGGAAATCGAACTGGCTGACCGCTTCGAGAACCTCGGCGCCCAGCTGATCCGCGAAGTCGCCTCCAAGACCAACGATAAGGCCGGCGACGGCACGACGACCGCGACCGTCCTGGCCCAGGCCATCGTGGTCGAAGGCCTGAAGTCGGTGGCCGCCGGCATGAACCCGATGGATCTGAAGCGCGGCATCGACAAGGCCGTCACCAAGGTCATCGAAGAGATCAAGTCCAACGCCAAGAAGGTCTCGGCCAATTCCGAGATCGCCCAGGTCGGCACCATCTCGGCCAATGGCGACACCGAGGTCGGCGAGATGATCGCCCGGGCCATGGACAAGGTCGGCAACGAAGGCGTCATCACGGTTGAAGAAGCCAAGACCGCCGAGACCGAACTCGACGTCGTCGAAGGCATGCAGTTCGACCGCGGCTACCTGTCGCCCTACTTCATCACCAACGCCGACAAGATGGAGGCCGATCTCGAAGAGCCTCTGATCCTGCTCTACGAAAAGAAGCTGTCGACCCTGCAGCCCCTGCTGCCGGTGCTCGAAGCCGTGGTCCAGTCGGGTCGTCCCCTGCTGATCATCGCCGAGGACATCGAAGGCGAGGCCCTGGCCACCCTGGTGGTCAACAAGCTGCGGGGCGGTCTGCGCGTCGCCGCCGTCAAGGCGCCGGGCTTCGGCGATCGCCGCAAGGCCATGCTGGAAGACATCGCCATCCTGACCGGCGGCCAGCTGATCAGCGAAGACCTGGGCATCAAGCTCGAGAACGTCTCCCTCGACATGCTCGGCAAGGCCAAGAAGGTCACGATCACCAAGGACGACACCACGATCGTCGACGGTTCGGGCGAGAAGGACGGCATTGAAGGCCGCATCAGCCAGATCAAGCGCCAGATCGAGGACACCACCTCGGACTACGACAAGGAAAAGCTGCAGGAACGTCTGGCCAAGCTGGCCGGCGGCGTTGCGGTCATCCGCGTCGGCGGCTCCACCGAGGTCGAGGTGAAGGAACGCAAGGACCGCGTCGACGACGCGCTCAATGCGACCCGCGCCGCGGTCGAGGAAGGCATCGTCCCGGGCGGCGGCGTCGCCCTGCTCAAGGCCTCCAAGGTTCTGGACGGCTTCAAGGGCGACAATGACGACCAGGAAGCCGGCGTCGCCATCGTGCGTCGCGCCCTGCAGGCTCCGATCCGTCAGATCGCCGAAAACGCCGGCGTCGAAGGCTCGATCGTCGTCTCCAAGGTCCTGGAAAACGACTCCGCGACCTTCGGCTTCAACGCCCAGACCGAAGAATATGTCGACATGGTCCAGGCCGGCGTCATCGACCCGGCCAAGGTCGTCCGGACGGCTCTGCAGGACGCGGCTTCGGTCGCCGGCCTGCTGATCACCACCGAAGCGGCCATCGTCGAAGCGCCGAAGAAGAACGCCCCCGCGGGCGGCGGCATGCCCGACATGGGCGGCATGGGCGGCATGGACTTCTAAGTCCAAGCCCACCCAGGCTTTCTCAAGACGAGAAGGGCGGAGCCTCGCGGCTCCGCCCTTTTTCTTTTGCGCGCAGGCCCAGACCGATGGGCGATCGCCTCAGCGGCCCTTGTCGTCGCGGATGATCATATGGCCGACCCAGCTGGTCAGGCCGGTGACCACGGCGGCCACCAGCCCTGGCCACAGGCCATCGACGATGAAGCCGTCCAGCATCACCGCCACCAGGCCGATCATCGCGGCGTTGAGGATCAGCAGGAACAGGCCGAGCGTGATCAGGGTCAGCGGCAGGGTCAGGATGAACAGGATCGGCCGCAGGACGGCGTTGACCAGCCCCAGCAGGACGGCCGCCAGGATCAGGCTGGCCGTGTCGGTGAAGGCCAGGCCCGCCACCAGCATCGAGGACAGCCACAGGCCGATGGCGGCGAAGACGGCGCGGACGATGAACTTGGCGAGCATGTGGGCTCCTGAGGCAGGCGGCCCCGCGCCGCCGGATCTTTGGGCATATTCGCCGATGGCGCCGGCCTCGTCACCCTTGCGGCCCAATTTCGCCGCATCCGCAGTCGACAGCGGGGCCTTGGACGGGCGGGACGAGGATTTCCATGAGACGACCCCTGATCATGCTGGCCCTGTGCGGCCTCTGGGCGAGCGCTGCGGCGGCCCAGGCGCCGGCTGACCCTGGCCCCCAGCCGGAGCAGCGCGGCCCGCGCGCCCCGGCGCGCCTGTTCATCAGTCCGTCCGGCGAGCCCTTCCGCGACGGCGACGGGCTGGCGTCCTGGTTCGCCGGCGCCGATCGCGACAGCGACACCCTGCTGACCCGGCCGGAGTTCGAGGCCGACGCCGAGCGCTTCTTCGCCGTGCTCGACGCCGATGGCGACGGGGTGGTCGATGGCTTCGAAAACCAGGCCTATGAGCGCCAGATCGCGCCGGAGATCACCCGCCTGGGGGAAACCCGCCCACAAGGCGCCGGCGGCGGTCCTGGCCGTGGCCCCGGCGGACGCCCCGAGGGCGACGGCGAGCGCCCGCGCCGGCCCATGCCGGGCTTCGGCCGAGGCAGGCCCGAGCCCGGCGTCCAGCGTCAGGGGGCGGGCCGCTATGGCCTGCTGAACGAGCCCCAGCCGGTGCGGGGCGCCGATGGGGACCTGTCGGGACGGGTCAGCCGGATCGAATGGCGCGCCGCCGCAGCCCGCCGGTTCAACCTGCTGGATCTGGATGGGGACGGGGTGCTGACGCTGGACACCCTGCCGCCCCTGCCCGGCGCCCGTCCGCCCCGCTAGGGGCGCGCCCTCAGGCCCGGGCCAGGTCCACCTGGGGGATGGTCTCAGAGAGGCGCCCGCCCACCCGGATCGGCTCGACCCGGCGGGCCAGGCCCGTGGCGTCGTCGGTCTCGACGAAGACGCCGCACACCGTGGCCGGGCCTTCGGCGGGCTTGTAGCGGCCGCCGGAAATGCGGGTGGTGAAGCGCCGCAGGGGCTCTTCCTTCTGGTTTCCGATCACGCTGTCATAGTCGGCGCAGGCCCCGGCGTCGGTCTGATAGGCGGTGCCGCCGGGCAGGATCTGGCAGTCGGCGGTCGGCACATGGGTGTGGGTGCCCACCACCAGGCTCGCCCGGCCGTCGCAGAAATGGCCCATGGCCATCTTCTCGCTGGTGGCCTCGGCGTGCATGTCCACCAGGATGGCGTCCGACACCATGCCCAGGGGCGCCTTTTCCAGCTCCCGATCGACGGCCGAGAAGGGGTCGTCCAGGGAATCCATATGCACCCGGCCCAGCAGGTTGATCACCAGGATGCGCCGGCCGGACTCCGTCTCGAACAGATTGGCGCCGCAGCCGGGCGCATCGGCCAGGACCGAATAGTTC
>Ga0208179_1001477_pt1 | contig 11972 bp, 14 predicted proteins | sample Malvired_Geostar_FD_184238 | JGI IMG/M metagenome (GOLD analysis project Ga0208179, IMG submission 184238) | Marine viral communities from the Global Malaspina Expedition - Malaspina viral metaG DeepMed_Geostar (SPAdes) (version 2) | ecosystem: Environmental > Aquatic > Marine > Oceanic | place...
GGAACAGGATACTGTAGAGAATTTCAAACAACTGTTACTGTTGGTGGAAAAGTACAAAATGCATATGGCACTGCATGTCGCCAGGCAGATGGTTCATGGAAAATTACACGATAGGAGACTTATTAAATGATTGAGAAAATTACATTTAATATAGATTTAGGTATTGTAGGAGACCCAGTACTAAAGTTTTATATAGATGATATTGAGATGCCTGGTCCTGTGTTTGAGCATGTGTGTGCATTTGGTGAACACACTTTAAGAATTATGCATAGCGGGAAGACAAACCAAACACCAGAGCAATCTGTAACAATAGATAAAGTTGTAATTGACGGTGTTAACATACGCAATATAGTTTGGATTAACAGTTATAATAGACCTAACTATCCTGAACCATGGGCTACACAACAAAGAGAACAAGGTATAGAACTTGAAGAGATTGTAAAAGGCGAAACGGTACTTGGGCATAATAGTGAATGGACACTTCCGTTTACTAGTCCATTTTACAAGTATGTTATGGAATGGCTACAGTAATGTTTACAATGGACAAGGTGCAAAGCACAATTACAACCATTGGTGATACTCAAATGAATCAACTAAAAAGAAGATGGTTTGAAGACAACCATCGCGTGGTACCGTGGAAGGATTATTTGCCTAAAGCACAAGAATGGTTTTTAGGTAGTAACCTTGTACAAATACACGGAGTAGACACCTTCCCCTATGTTGATGTAACGCAAGGTAATACACAATTTATTGAAAGTTTTGTATTAAAGTATGGCTGGGAAGGCTTTCAAATACTTAATGGAGAATATGCTTATTATAGTTTAATGGGCAAGCACGGTGTAGAACTAGATGAATTAGAACCAAACAAACCAATGATAGTTACGATGCCTGACTTTATTACAGGTGACATACGTTGGGAATGGTTTGAATTATTAAAAATTGCAGAGGTTAAGAATATTGATTTGCATCTCGACTTTGCTTGGTTGGTTATGGCACGTGATATTGAGATAGATTTAAATCATCCTCGCATACAGAGTTTTGGTATGAGCATGAGTAAACTACACCTAAACTGGAATAGGGCAGGATTACGTTGGAGTAAGCAACGCACAATGGACGGCATTACTATATTAAATCATTATTACAAAGTTGATATTAATACTAATACGTTTAGTTGTGCATCTTTTCATATGGACAATTTAGATAGAGACTATGCTTGGAATAGATATGGTAATTTAAATACAGATATCTGTAAAAATCTTAACTTAGGACAGACTAAATTTGTGCATTGTGTACACAATCCTGTTGACAAAGAAAGATTGCATTGTATAACACCATTGCTACTTGAGCATGCAGATGCGGCGGGACTTGAGCATGCTTAACGTTTTTAACCACTGGGATCCATTACAGTCATGCATAGTAGGCCGCAGCTACAGTCCTGACTTTTATAATTTTGTAAGTGATTCTAGTATACGAAATAAATTATGTACTATTGCTGAACAAACAGAAGAAGACTTAGACAATCTCAGTAAGCAATTACAGAAATTTGGTGTACATGTAATGCGCCCCAGCATTACAGATAATTATTTAGATGTTTTATACGGCAATAAACTACTCCCGGCACCGCTTACACCACGTGACTATACCGCTGTAATCGATGATAAAGTTTTTATTCCAACACCCAACGCCCTGGGATTATGGAATAGATCGCGAGGAGCAGACTGGCCACTGGTGCCGCCACAAGGTATTACAGAGTACGATGAATATTCAATTGAAAATTTGTATGACCATGACCATACTTGGCTAGCAGAAGTTGCGGAGTTTGCCACTGAGCACGGCAATGAAGTTATATATGATGCTGATATTGACACCGCAATGGTACACAGAGTTGGTGACACATTATATGTGGGAAACTGGGTTCGTGGAGACCCTTGGGTAACTGAAAAGTTACGCACAATGTTTCCAGACAAAACTGTGAAGTTAATAGAGACAGCCGGACATCTAGATGGACGTATGTGTATAATTTCCGATTCACTGTTAATCACTACGCCTGGTCTGGATGTTGAGGACATGTTTCCAGACCATGAAATCTATACTGTAAACTGGACTGTAAACAGAACTTTCTCAGATGAAAAACGGCGGCAACTGGGAAAATGGTGGGTGCCGGATCAACTAACATCGCCTGACTTTGAAGATTATATAAGTAATTACCTGAGCCATTGGCTAGGGGAAATTAGAGAATCCTGTTTTGATGTTAACTTGTTAATAGTTAATAAAAACATAGTTTTTTGTAGTAGCGAAGATTCTGGGCTTTTTAAAGCACTAGAGAGTCACGGCATTACCCCACATATTGTGCCTTTTAGACATAAATTATTCTGGGACGGTGGATTACACTGTGTTACTGCTGATTTGGATAGGCAATGATTGATCATAATTTAATAAAAGCCGGTACAAAGCATTCCAAGTATATACTAGATATAACTCTTCCTAGAGACTGCGAGGATTTGTATTTCTTTCGAAATTTTCTTTATCCTCCTTTGTTGAATAAACTAGGTATAACGCCATTGCTATTAGAACATGCTTAACGTATATAATCATTGGGACAAATTAAAAACTTGTATTGTGGGCAAATGAGGACGAAGATCTTTTTAATGCACTAGAACGACATAATATTACGCCACAATGTGGTTCCGTTTAGACATGAATGGTTTTGGGATAATGGGTTGCATTGTGTAACGAGTGACTTAGATAGATGTTAGATACTAATTTAATTAATAAAAGTATATTGCATACTCAAAAAGTTATCTCTACACATGTTTGTACACATGGTCTTGTATTACTACAAGATGTATTACATAACGATCTCGCAGAACAGTTGCTAGATTTTGCAAATAATAATACTAAATGGGAAGACGTTGAGTATAATAGTTATATAGTTAAACATAGAAAAAAGATATCATGGGCAACTGATGGTATTATTGAAGTAGCACACACTGTATTTGAGAGTGTAACACCTGAGATTTCAACACTGCTAAACAAAGAATTAATTTTTATGGGTGTAAATTTATGGAAAGACACAGAAGGCTACAGCATAGGTAAGCATACAGACAACCCAGTACTAAAAGCAACCGCACAGATATATCTACAAAACTCACCAGGCTTAGGTACTATATTTGAATGTAACGGAAAAGAAATTACAGTAAATCATAATGCAAATGCAGGATACTTAGCAGACAATACATTAGAAATACCTCATTGGTTAAACGAAGAAGTGCCAAAGAATTTTGAACGATTTAGTTTACATGTGGTATGGGGGTAGTTTTATAAATATAAGAGATGACACAGATTGATTATTCTAACACAATACCAAACAACGTAAACCTAAACGAAGATAAAACATACCAACACGGAGAGTTATGTAAAAACAAGAACGGCGTAACGTATAGAGCGAGCTGCTCAGGTAAAGCTATGTTAGGTATTGCACCGGATGCTACTAGCGTAGGTAACTTCTGGGTAGAGGAGGAGACCTTAAATGGCTAAGAAAGTTACAAAAGTTAGAAAAACCAGAAAAAAAAGTGAAAAAGTTAAGGATTCGCAAAAGCCGTGGAAGACTTCAATGCCGCATCTTCCGCGCCGGGTATCAGCCGTTTTGTTGGGTACCTTCCTTGCAATTCTAATTACTATCGGCATCGTAACAAGCTTCAGCATCGTAACAAGCTAACGATATATAAATGTGTATAAATGACAAAAACCGACTATGTTGAATTTAACGGCATAGTAGATAAACAAATCCCGGGTGGAAAGTTTCTAGTAACGTTAGAAAATGGCCACCGAATAGTTGCTTACCTTTCCGGAAAAATGAGATTATATAAAATTAATGTTATACCACTTAATAGGGTTACTGTTGAAGTAAGCTCTTATGATCCAACTCAGGGCCGCATTACCTATAGACACAAATAAGATAAATATGATTAGCATGATAACAGTAACAGAAAAAGCCAAAAAGTATATGCAAGAAGTTGCACCCAAAGATCATTATGTAACTCTAGGTGTTAAGAGTGGAGGATGTAGCGGATTTGAGTATATTTGGGGTCTGTCTAGTGATGAAGGAATTGAACACGTAAAGTGGTCTGACCCAATAGATAATATTTTATTAGTGGACCCAATAGCTGAAATATATATACTCGGATCAGAAGTAGACTATGTTACTGAGCTTGGCGGTAGTTATCTAGACGTAAAAAACCCAACATCTAAAAGTAGCTGCGGTTGCGGTGCAAGTTTTGGTGTTTAAGATTAGAGAGCATCATCTATTGGGCCTATTGCTACTGTCTTAACCACTTTAACTATCAATTTATCTCCCCTTAAAATAACAACTTCAATTTCTTCGCCTGGCAAAACAGGGTCGAGCGCCTTACCTATGTCGTCGATTATATTAATGGTAATACCATTAATTTTTATAAGGAAATCATTTTCTTGAATATCAGCTTCTTTACTTGGACCTTCGGGTTCTAATTCTGTAACAACGAACAAACCGCGGTCTGAATTCGCTCCAAACATAAGCCCCATTTTTGCTCTTTTAACAACACCGGTATCAATAAGTTGTTCTACAACACGCTTCGCTAAATTACTTGTAACACTAAAGTTAACTCCAATTTGCCCGCCAGCTGGGGTAATAATAAACGAATTAACACCAATTATCTCACCTTCCAGGTTTAGTAATGGCCCGCCGCTGTTTCCAGAGTTTATCGCAACATCACTTTGAATTAACTCCTGCCAAGTATTGTTGTTTCGTCTGCCTTTGTAACTTACAATACCCTTTGTTACGCTAAACGGTTGTTGCATAGGATGTCCTATAGCCCAAATATCCTCACCTTGTTGTACGTTATTACTATTTGCCCACAGCAAACTTTTTATATTCTCAATTACACGTTGGCCTTCTGTTGTAGACATTTCTAACACAGCAATGTCGGATATTTTATCTAACCCTATAATTGTTGCTGGGTAAGTTTTAAAACTTCCGTAAAATATTACCTTAGAAATACCGTCTTTAATCAAACCAACAACGTGTGTATTAGTAATTACGAATTTTTTATCCTTATACGAAACTACAAAACACGTTCCCATGCTACCAGCGTTTGGGTCCGGGGCAATGTGTTGTGATTGGTCTTTCTTAAGAAAATCATCAAAGGGATTTTGTTGCCCATTTGGAGGACTGTCCTTCTGATTTTTGTCATTTACTATAGAGGAAACACTGTTGGTAGTCACCATACACACACTTGGTACTACTCTCTTGACTGTGTCTGTAAATGGCTCAGCTACTACTTGGGTTGAAAATAAAAGTACCCAAAGGCTTACTACTACTGGCATCAATTTGGTTAACATATTGGTTTATCCTCCTGGACTGAACGCTAATTGTTTGTGCAAATTTGTAGTGGTTACATTCTGAACAAACGTGCTTGTTTACAGATTTGTGCTGTTTGCTAGGTCTATTATATATCTTGCCACAACAATCACATTTTAAAACATATACTGTTTGTTTAGTATGAACAGTTTCAAGGTGTCCATTCCTTTTTCTTATGTGCTTGTTTTGCTTTATGTAATTTGACATCTGCATACTGTTATTTATATACAAAATAGCAAGCGGCTTCATTAATTTAAAAGCTAAATACAATATAATTATACTACATATTCTCCAGGAGATTAACATAAATGGCAAAGCAAACAATCAATATTGGATCAGCAGCAAATGATGGCACCGGGGATCCATTACGCACAGCATTTTCCAAAGCTAATGATAATTTTGGTGAATTATATGCTGTTACCGGAGCAGGATCCGGGCAAAATATTGCGATAAGTGGCCAAAAAATAATCAGTGAAAATACAAACGGCAACATAGAACTTGATCCAAACGGAACTGGTAAAGTTGTTATAGCTACTGCGGCTTTTCTAAGATTTACAGATAAAACAGCACAAGCTATTGCTTTTGTTGACGCCGACGGTGATGTTACTTTTGATACTAAACTAACTTATAATCCGTCGACAAACACAGCCGTTATTGAGGATATCAATATTAAAGCTGCTACTATTAGCACTGCTAACAGTAACCAAGACATTACAATAAGCCCAGCCGGGACAGGCGTTCTTAATCTGGCCACAGCAACACAAACAACTGTAGGGTCCGCAGGTGGAGCTACTGCCCTGCCCGCTACGCCAACAGGATATATTAAACTTAAAATTAGTGGAACGTCATATATTGTCCCATTCTATGCAGCGTCCTAAGGAGTAGCCAATGGCAAAGCTAACAATTAATGTTGGTACTAATCAAGATGATGGCACTGGTGATTTGCTCAGAGCTGCGTTTGTTAAAGTAAACGACAATTTCACAGAACTTTATAATGAAATTGGTGGCACTAGTTTAAGCAATTTAAAATTTGCTGGCAACACCATCTCAACAGATAATACTAATGCCAACTTAATACTAAATCCAAATGGCACAGGTAAAGTTCAAGTTGAGGGGTCAACGTTAACTACTGGTGACGCAACGGTTAACGGTAGTATTACAGCTGGTAGTAATCTTCTTGTTACAGGCACAAGTACATTAACTGGAAATACAACAACCGCTGGTACACTAGGAGTAACTGGCGCAACCACGCTAAGTTCAACATTAGCTGTAACTGGCGCTAGTACATTTACTGGAACTGTTAATACAACCGGATTATTAAATGCAACCGGCAACGTAGATTTAGGCAATATAAGCACAGACACGGTAACTTTTACGGGTCGTATTGATAGCTCTATAGTTCCAAGCGTTACTAATGTAAACAACCTTGGTAGTGCTAGCTTACGTTGGGCTAACGTTTATGCGACCAACTTTGATGCATCTGGCAACATTACAGTTTCTGGTAATATTACGCTTGGCGGCAATATTACAGTAGGTGACGCGGATACTGATAGCATTACTATTAATGCGGACTTAACAAGCCATCTAATGCCGAATGCAGATAGTACGTACAATATTGGCAGTAATGCAGTTCGTTGGGCGAGTATTTTTGCTGATACAGTTACTACTGCAATTGTAAATGCTGGTAATATTGCTATACAAACTAATACTATTTCAAGTGCAGACACTAACGGCAATATTAACTTAACACCAAATGGTACAGGTAAAGTAATTGCTAGCACGCTTCAAGTTACGGACTTAACTGGCGGTAATAGAGTTGTATATGCCGCAACAAGTGGCGCTCTTACTACTAATTCTAACTTAACGTTTGATGGAACAACACTAGCACTAACCGGTGCCATGACGCTAGATAACTTAACAATAGATGGCAACACAATATCAACCACGTCAGGCGATATTATATTAAGTCCATCCTCAGGTACTGTCAGCGTAGACACAAAAAGAATTACTCAAGTAGGAGAGCCCACAGCAAATAGTGATGCTGCAACTAAAAATTATGTTGATACAAACCTTGCAAGTGGATTTAATGTAGCTGTTGATGACAGCTCTGCTACTGTTATTGGTAATGGAGAAACATTACAAATTAAAGGTAGTGGAGTAACCACTACCTTAGTAAGTGATACTGTAACTATTACAAATTCAGATACACTAGCCACTGTAACTGGCCGGGGTGCGACAACCACTACTGCAACCTCATTTAATGGAGGCTTAACAGCGAATACTTTTACAGTAGATAGCATCACAATAAATGATAATAATATCACTACTAATATTACAAATGCAGACCTAATATTAAATCCAAACGGTTCCGGTAAAATAGTAGCTGATGGTCATGTTAGATTAACACTACAATCTGGGGATCCTACAGCGGACACAAGCAGTGGTTACATTTATACTAAAACAGATACAAATACAGAAGTTCATGTTATGGATGGTGTTGGGAATGTAACTAAAATTTCGCCTCACAATAATAGTGGAGAATGGGAATACTTCTCCCGCAATGTAACTACTGGCAAGGTAGTTCGTGTAAATATGGAACGCATGATTCGTAAATTAGAAGAAATTACCGGCGAACAATTCATTGAAGAGAAATAAAAAACTGCTCGATAAATACTGCATGAGGAGTAGTTAAATGACAGCACCTGTATGGGTAACCCCTCCTGGTAATCTTGGAACGGTAGTAGAAGGTAAATTGTATACAATTCAACTTAACGCTACTTCTGCAGATAGTTACAAATATCTAAGTGGTGTTCTTCCTGATGGAATTAGGGTTTCGACAAATGGTGTGGTGGAAGGTAACCCCCGAAATTATAATTATATACAGGGCGTTCCAGTAGAGGTTGCACAAGATGTAACATCAAAATTTGTAGTTCGTGCTACTAGTTTAGATGGAAAAGTAGCTGATCGCGTATTCGAAATGACTATTACGGGACAGGATGCGCCCACAATTCAATCGCTTCCACCAAGTGTTCTACCCGCCCATTTTGATGGTAGCTATGTCGAATCACAATTAATAGCGTTCGATCCAGACCCAGCTGATGTATTAACATGGCGTATTCAAAGTGGTGAAGTGCCATCGGGTTTAACTTTAAGTGCAAACGGACTGCTATCGGGGTGGTTGTTACCGGTTCCAACTCTTACCGGCACTCCAGGATTTGATGTTAACAGTTTTGATGTTGGAAACTTTGACTTCTCAACAATTAGTGTAAGTAAACACTATAAATTTACTGTAGAAGTTACAGATGGCAAGGATGTAGCAAATAAGACGTATACAATGTTTGTTGCTAGCCGTAACTTAGTTTCGGCAGACTCTACAGATGTAACAGCAGATATTTTTGCACCCACCGTTGATGCAGGAGACGTCGGCAGCCAGATTACTGCTGATATTACATCAAACCGCACTCCATATTTGGTTACAAAAGCAACCGACTTAGGAACAATTAAACATGATAATTACTTTAATTTTCAGTTTACAGGATATGATTTTGATGGCGAACCAATAGAATACAGCATAAGCACTGGTGATGCTCTGGGTTATGATTCGGATTCTGCTGCTTTTGATGCTTTTGGATTTGATAGAGGAAAGCAAGAGTTACCTCCGGGCCTTGTATTAAATACTTCTAGTGGTTGGATGTCCGGCTATGTTCCTGGTCAAACAGCCATCACAACCGATTATAAATTTGCAATTCGGGTTTATAAAAAGAACGACCCAACATATCAAAGCGACTGGGTAAATTTTACATTAAAAGTTGAAGGAGATATTGATTCTTCTATTACTTGGCCAACAGCTGATCTTGGCACTATTGAAACAGGCCAAGTTAGCGAACTTAATGTTATTGCTACTATTGGAAGTGGAACAAGTGTTCAATACTCTCTTAAGAGTGGGGCGGATTTGGGTTCCGGAGGTAAGGGAGAATTACCACAAGGGTTAAAAATTGATTCAAGTGGGTTGATTACTGGCCGTGTTAGTTTTGAAACATTTATGATGGACACAGGCACTACCACATTCGATTATAACTCTGTTCGTGTCAACGAAACTACATTTGAGCGTGTATATACGTTCAGTGTTAACGCTCTTAGTAGCAATGGTGTTATCGATACCTATAAACAATTTACGCTTAAAGTTGTTCCTAAAATATTTAAGCCATACGAAAGTGTTTATATAAAAGCGTTGCCAAGCCAAGCACAACGAGATATTTACGAGAGTTTGATCAATAACGCAGATGATATTGCACCAGAGAATATCTATAGATCAACAGACAGTAATTTTGGTGTTCAAAAAACTATTCGTGCATTAGTTGCGGCGGGCCTTAATCCTGTAACAGAGACAGATCTCGTTGAGGTAACATCGCAAAACCATTGGAATAACACATTGGGATTTGGAGCTATAAAAGTTGCTAAAGCATACCACGAAAACGGAACAGAAAAATATGATATTGTATATATTGAATTAGTTGATAAAGCGATGGGTGTAAATCCATCTACTGGTGTTGCGGGACCAGCAGCACAAAAAATTGACTTAAAAGTTCAAAAAAGTATCACCCAAATGACTAGCTGGTCTAACCCTTTAAGTATAGATGCTGGTTGGCCAAAAGTTAGCAGCGGTAATTATGCAACAGATGCAATTAACGATCATAATATATATCCAAACGCAATTCAAAATATGCGTAACCGGTTGACCGTTAACGTAGGAACTGCAATACTAGAAAGGTTTGTGTTGCTCGATTGGATGAAAGATAAACAACCAGGTGGCAATGTTATTGGTTGGACATTAGCGGCGCCTATTGTTTATTGCAAACCTGGAACGGGAAGCAAAGTAGCATATCTTCTCGAGCAACGCACACTTGATTTAAAGAAAATTAGCTTTGAGGTTGATAGATATATTCTTGATAATAACCTAAGCCAATTCTATAATAAAGCCACCGGTAAATGGACCCTAACACCAGAAACAACATTTGACGTTAATAATTCAGAAACTACATTTGATGGAAACGATACTAGGTTCTTTGCAAGCGTAGACAAGTTTACAGAACTCGACGCCGGAGATAAATATATTAAGTTCCCAAGAGTTGGAGTTTTTAGATAATGGCAAGTAACATCAATGCAAATAACGTCGACGGTACTTTTCCTATTGCAGGTCAGGATAACGATAGTCAAGGTTTTCGCGACAATTTTACAAATATTAAAACAAATTTTAGCAACGCTAAAACAGAAATTGAGGATTTACAAAGTAAGGTTATTCTTAAAAGTGCGCTGACAGGTACTACACTAGATAACAGTGGTAGCGGAGCACTTATAAAGGACTTTGAACTTCGAGACATAAGCGAAACCCGGGTTGCTAAAGGAACGACAAGCGGCACAGTAACTCTTAATTATACAGAAGGTGGGTACCAAACTGCAACAACTAGTGGCAGTGTTACTTTAGCTTTCAGCAACTTTCCAGCAAGCGGAAAGCTTGGTAGAGTTCGTTTTGAACTTACAGTAGCAAGTGTAGCGCATACGTTAACACTACCAGCAGCGGTAAGCCTGGGAGCTAACTCGCTACATGGTATTGTTCCATCTACAAAAGTTATTACCTTTGATGCAACAGGCACTTATATTTTTGAATTTACAACAGATGATTCAGGAACTACAGTTGCAGTAAACGACCTTACACGCGGCAGAACTAAAGTAGATGTTCGTACACCAGTTAATATAGGGCAAAGTGGCGACATTGCAGGTTTAATGGTTGTAGACGGTAGTTATATCTATGTTTGCACAGGCACATATGATGGTTCTACTGTTATTTGGAAACGTGCAGCTATTTCAGCATTTTAATTAAAATAACATATAAAATTAATTGACAATAGCTATTTAATTGTATTATAATGGTGTATAAGGAGTTAATTAATGTCTCAAGTTGACTTAAATGAATATTCTAAGTTTGTGAAAGCTGTAACAAGTGAGGAATCAAATGACCTTACAACATTCATGAACCAGTTAGATCGGTTAGACGGAAATTATGAATCGTATGGACCAAATGGTGAAATGCAGCACGGGCCCGACTTTAATGTTCCTTTGTTGCTAACAGCCGCTTTTGGTTTGTCATCCGAAACAGGAGAATTCAATGAAATTGTTAAAAAGTGTGTATTTCAAGGTAAAAAAATGGACGCCGATACAGTCTTTCATCTTAAACGCGAACTTGGTGATCTGGTTTTTTATTGGATCACTGGTTGTCGGGCTCTTAATCTTGACCCCAACGAAGTAATAGCTGAAAATATACGCAAGTTAGAAGCTCGTTATCCGGATGGAAAGTTTGCTGTTTATCACAGCGAAAATCGTAAAGAAAACGACTTATGAGCCATCCTCTGGTTCCAGACTTAACTGAGTTATCTAATGATGATCTCAGAGAAAAAATACAAGAACTTAGTAAGAAATTAATAGTAGCACACCAAACTATGCCCAGTGCTGTTTATCAAGTGCAGCTGATGTTAGATGATTATATAGAAGAGCAACAAAACCGTGATCGCAAACA
>Ga0208179_1001480_pt1 | contig 11948 bp, 14 predicted proteins | sample Malvired_Geostar_FD_184238 | JGI IMG/M metagenome (GOLD analysis project Ga0208179, IMG submission 184238) | Marine viral communities from the Global Malaspina Expedition - Malaspina viral metaG DeepMed_Geostar (SPAdes) (version 2) | ecosystem: Environmental > Aquatic > Marine > Oceanic | place...
GATAGATGTGCGGTTCTTTCCGCTTCCAGAGCGTGCCCAGGAAGACCAGCAGATAGGCGACCCAGACCACGGTCAGCCACAGGTCCACATACCACTCCGGCTCGGCGTATTCCCGGCTCTGGGTGATGCCCGCCAGATAGCCGGTGGCCGCCAGCACGATGAACAGCTGGTAGCCCCAGAAGACGAACCAGGGCCAGGCGCCGCCGGCCAGGCGGGCCTTGGAGGTCCGCTGGACCACATAGAAGGAGGTGGCGATCAGGGCGTTGCCGCCGAAGGCGAAGATGACGCCCGAGGTGTGCAGGGGCCGCAGCCGCCCGAAGTTCAGCCAGCCGTGCTCGGGGAAGTACAGCAGGTTGGGCCAGGTCAGCTGGGCGGCGATCACCACCCCCACCAGCAGGCCGACCACGGCCCAGAACATGGTGGCGATGACCCCGGCCCGGACGACCCCGTCGGAATAGTGGGTCTCTGAACTGCGCAGGCGTCCGGAGTTCAGGGCCACGGTCAGGACCCCGAAGGCCAGGACGAAGGCGCCGATCAGCAGATAGCCGTGGAAGCGGAACAGCCGATCATCGGAGAAGGCCGTCGCGAAAATCGCCCCCAGGGCGGCGAGCCCCGTGAAGGCGTAGAGCAGGAGCGCATCGAGCGGCGCCCGATCCTGCCCAGCGATTGATTGATTCATGATCCCCAGCGACTCGGTGCGAATGACGTTCGCCACCTCTGCCGGCCGGCACGCCCGCCGGCCTTGATCCATCTCAAGGCCCAAGGGCCCAGGCCTGAGCGATCAAGGGCCAAAGAGGAGTCTGATCATGCGCGCTCACCCCCTGGCCGGCCCCGAAAACCGGCTCATCCTGGGCCTGACGGCCTGGGTCGCGGCAGCCTTAAGCGCCGAGTACGCCTGGCTGCACGCCCGCTCGACTGAGGCGCTGTACGGCGCCATCTGCGGCGACGGGCCGCTGGCCCACTGCGCCGCCTGTTACGCCGCCCCGATCCTGGCCCTGGCCGGCGCCGGCCTCCTGGCGCCGGAGGGGCTCAAGGCGTTGCGGGCGGTGGCGGGTTCGGGGCGCTGACCTCCGGGAGACTCGTCCGGGCGCCGACCGCGGCATAGACGCCCGATGCGGTCGAAAGACGGGCGCTTCCGGTGTATAGGGCGCTCGACCCCGCCTTTCGAACCCCGCCTGACCCGCCGAGCCCTTGCCGCCCCAGCCCGCCTTCCAACCCCACCGCCTGTCCGTCGCCCCCATGATGGACTGGACGGACCGGCATTGCCGGAGCCTGCATCGGGTGCTGTCCAAGCAGGCGCTGCTCTATACCGAGATGGTCACCACCGGCGCGGTGCTGCATGGGGATCGCGAGCGGTTGCTGGGCTATGACGGCGCCGAGCATCCGGTGGCCCTGCAGCTGGGCGGGTCTGATCCCGCCGATCTGGCGGCGGCGGCCAGGATCGGCGCCGACCTGGGCTATGACGAGATCAACCTCAATGTCGGCTGTCCCTCCGACCGGGTGCAGAGCGGACGGTTCGGGGCCTGTCTGATGCGCGAGCCGGCCCTGGTGGCCGAGGGCATGGCCGCCATCGCCGCGGCGGTGGACGTGCCCGCCACGGTCAAGTGCCGGATCGGGGTCGACGACCAGGATCCGGAGGAGAGCCTGTTCACCCTGGTGGACCTCTGCGCCCAGGCCGGCGTGCGCACCTTCGTGGTCCATGCCCGCAAGGCCTGGCTCAAGGGGCTCTCGCCCAAGGAGAACCGGGACGTGCCGCCGCTGGACTATGACCTGGTCTATAGGCTCAAGCGCGAGCGGCCCGACCTGACCATCGCCCTGAACGGCGGCGTGCCGGACCTGGCCGCAGCCAAGGTCCACCTGGAGCGCGTGGACGGCGTGATGCTCGGCCGGGCGGCCTATCACACGCCGGAAATCCTCGGCGCAGTCGACGCCGAGGTGTTCGGGGCCGGCGAGGTGATCGACTCCGCGATGGCGGTGGACCTTTACCGGCCCTATCTCGCCGCGCGCCTGGCTGAGGGGACGCCGCTGGCGGCCATGAGCCGGCACATGCTGGGCCTGTTCCACGGCCGTCCGGGGGCGCGGGCCTGGCGGCGCATCCTGACGGTGGAAGGCGTCAAGCCCGGCGTGGGCCTTGAGGTGGTGGACGCCGCCCTGGCCGCCGTGACCCAGGCCCGCGAGGCGCGGGACGCGGCCTGAGGCTCTACAGCGCTGCGATATCCTCGCAGGCCATGAACACCGCCGAGGAGCCATAGCCGGCCGCCTTGGCCGCCAGCTCCGGAGCGATAATGGCCGGCAGGCTCCAGCCCTGCCGCCGCCAGAAGGGGGCTGCGCCTTCCACCGCGATCAGTTCCGAGCGGGTCAGGCCGAGCGCCTGTGCGGCGTCGCGCCCGGCGATCAGCAGCCGGCGGGCCAGGCCCAGGCCGCGGGCGGCCTCGGCGACCGACAGGTCGTGGACATACCAGCAGTCCTGAGGCGCCGCCGTCGGCAGCACGGAGTCCACCGGCGGCGGCGATCCCGCCGCCCAGGGATGGCTGACCAGATAGCCGCGAAGACCGCCGCCATCGTGCGCCACGAGATTGAGCGTCGGCGCCAGGGCCATGCGGCTGAGGAAGGCCTCGGCGGAATCGTGAAGGGCGGCGGGATAGCCCTTGGCCTGCAGCGCCAGGACATCGCCCAGGTCCTGCGGCGTCATGGGGCGCAGGACAAGGTCCGTCACGGCCGCAGGATCAGCGAGGTCTGGGTGGCCTCGAACCGGTTCAGCCGGCCCAGATAGCTCATCCCCAGAAGCGAGGTCTCAAGTCCCTTCTCGATCACCAGGGCCTCCACATCGGTCACCCGGGCGCCGGCCACCGAGACGGCGTCCAGGCGGATGACGGCCGCCCGGGTCTCGCCCGAGGCGGTGATGACCTTCTGCGCGTAGTCGAGGTCGGCGGGGGCGAAGCCCAGGCGCTGGGCGTCGGCCGGCGTCAGCGCCACGGCGCTGGCCCCGGTGTCCACCAGGAAGCGCACGCTGGCGCCGTTCACATCGCCTTGCGCCCAGTAGTGGCCATCGCTGGCCTTGGCGATGGCGGCGGCCTCGGCCGGGCGGAGAGACGGGGCGGGGGCCTCGCGCAGGGTCGCGACCAGGGCCGAGGCGCCCCGGGCCGGATCCAGGGCGACCACCGTCTGGGCCGCGCCGACGGCCGAGACGGCCGCCACGAGCGTGAGCATGGCAAACTTGAGCATTTCGAGTCCCGCCTCACCAAAGGCATAGCGGCCGTTTACGGCCTTGTTGTCCGGCGAGACTAAGGGCGCGCAGGTTTGCATCCGGTGAATCGGCTGCGACCACGCGCCCGGACTGGGCAGGCCTAGAAGAAGGCCAGCTTCTCAGGGGCGATGCGGTCGCGGCGCGAGGGCAGTTCGGCCATCACCGCCTCGCGGTCTTCCGGCGAGAGCCGCGCCCAGCCGGCCACCTCGGCCAGGGTCCTGAAACACCCCAGGCAAAGGGAAGACTGGCCGTCGATCACGCAGACCTTGATGCAGGGGGTCTTGATGGGGGCGGGAGGCGTGGTCATGGGCAAGGCATAAAGCGCCGCGAGCGCCTCGGCCAGAGGGCGGGGCTCGGCCAGTGTCAGAAAACCGCCGTTTCATGAACTACAAGTAATGAACATGAATGAATTTGGTGTAATCTGAATTCGGACATTCTTTCCAAGAGTTCATTTGAGGTTTGTCTCCAAACATCTCAATTTATGATCATTGATTTCGAGGGAGAAACACCATGAACTTCGCCGCCATTGTTCTTTCCGCCGCCGCGCTCGTCACCGCCGGTTCGGCCGCCGCCGCCGAGCTCAAGGACAACGAGTTCCTGGAGGCCACCCGCTGCCGCGCCCTGGCCAAGGCCGAAATGGCTGACCTGGACACCGCCGCCATCGACGACATGCTCCGCGACCAGGCCTATGGCCGCACCTCTCGCGTCCTGGAGCGGGCCAAGAGCGAGCGCAGCCGCGCCAATCGCCAGGCCCGGTCGAGCGATGAAAAGATCCAGTTCGAAATCCGTCAGGAAGTCAGCGGGCCCTGCCAGGTGTGGCTGGGCGGCGAGGAGAGCGTGAAGGCCGCCAAGGCGGCCGCGCCCTCCGCCGACTGATCTTTCCGACCTTCCAAGCTGTCGCCTGACCCTTGGGCGCGCCTCCCCCACGAGGCGCGCCCGCTTTTTTTGTTGGCCCGGGTGGGGGAACCAAGGCGTGAGCCTACGCCTTCTTGCGCCGATGGCCTTGGCCGTGCATGCCGGAGGCGATGAGCATTCTGACCCCAGGAGAAACCTGCTGGCGGCGCGAGCCCGCGGGGCGGGCGGCCTTCCTCGTCGACACCGAGGCGTACTTCAACGCGCTGGCCGAGATCCTGCCCAAGGCGCAGCGGTCGATCTATCTGCTCGGCTGGGGTTTCGATCCCCGGACACGCCTGTCGCCGGACGGCTTTGATGGTCCCGATGATCCCGATGAGGTGGGCCGGGTCCTGGTGGAGCTGGCCAGGCGGCGTCCGGATCTCGACATCCGCCTCTTGATCTGGAAGTCGGCCCTGCCGATCAGCGCCAGCCAGAACTTCTTTCCCCACCGGGCCAAGCGCTGGTTCCACAACACCACCGTCCAGCTGCGGCTGGATGAGTCCGTGCCGCTCGGCGCCTGCCATCACCAGAAGGTGCTGGTGGTGGACGACGCCATCGCGCTCTGCGGCGGCGGCGACATCTGTGTGGACCGCTGGGACACCGCCGGCCACCTGGACGGCGACCAGCGCCGCATCATGCCCGACCAGGAGTGTCACGCCCCGCGCCATGAGGTGATGATGATGGTGGACGGGGCGGCGGCCGAGGCGCTGGGGGATCTGTTCCGCATGCGCTGGCGGCGCTCGGCGGGCGAGGTGGTGCCGAAGGCGGCGCCGGCCGCCGGAGACCCCTGGCCCCAGCGGGTTCCAGCCCACATGTTGGACGTTGAGGTGGGGATCGCCCGCACCGTGCCGGCCTGGAAGGGCGAGGCCATGACCGACGAGATCCGGCGCCTGACCCTGGCCTCCATCGCCCAGGCTCGGGACGTCATCTATCTGGAAAACCAGTATTTCACCTCGCCCATCTACGCCGAAGCCCTGGCCGCGCGTCTGCTGGAGCCGGACGGACCCGAAGTGGTGCTGATCTCCACGGCCCGCAGCCCCAGCTGGTTTGACCAGCTGACCATGGACCGGGCCAGGTCCAACATGCTGTGGCGGCTGAACGCCGCCGACATCTTCGGCCGCTTCCACGCCTACTGGCCCGTGACGCCGTCGGGGCAGGAGATCATCGTCCATTCCAAGGTGACGGTGATCGACGACCGCCTGGCCCGGGTCGGGTCGGCCAATCTGAACAACCGCTCGGGCGGCTTCGATACGGAATGCGAACTGGCGGTGGAGGCCGATGGCGACCTGAACCGGCGCAGCATTGCGGCCCTGCGCAACCGGCTGATCGGCCATTTCATGGGCTATACCGGCGACGCCGTGGCCAAGGCCCGGCAGGAGCACGGCAGTCTCGGCGGCGCCATCACGGCCCTCAATCGCGAAGGCCGGCTTCGGAAACTGGAGTCTCAGGAGATGGGCGCCCTGGGGGACATGATCGCCGCCTTCCATATCGGCGACCCCGCCGACGTGGAGGATTCCTGGCGCGTCTTCCGCCGCCGCGATCGCCTCTATGCCGCCTCCCGGCGCCTCAGCCGGCTGGTCGCCGAGGGCCGGCCGGGGGCGGCGGCTCAGATCAGTTCGAAGTCCATCACCAGGGGCAGGTGATCGGAGGCGACCCGGGTCAGGCGATCATAGGGCGCGAAGACATCCAGCACCCGCACCTGCTCACTGACGAACAGGTGGTCGATCCTCAGGATCGGCATCACCGAGGGAAAGGTCGCGGACGGCGAGCGCTGGGCCGCGTGCTTGCGGGCCGGGCGCAGGGCGCCGCCCAGGGTCCGATAGACCGACGAGGCCGAGGTCACGTTGAAATCGCCGAGCAGGATGGTCGGGCCCTGGCGGTCGGGATGCCCCAGCCAGCCGGGCCCCACCAGGGCCTGGGCCTGATTCTGCTGTTCCCGCGGCACGAGGCCGAGATGGGTGTTGAACACCTGCACCTCGCGCCCATTGAGGTCCACGGCCACCCACAGGGCGCCCCGCGGCTCCAGCTGAGAGACCCGGGCATGGCCGGGCAGGGCGGCGGACCGGATCTTGCGCTCCGGATGCCGGGTCAGGATGGCGTCGCCATAGAGCTCCTCCTCCACCCTCATCGCCGGATGGAAATGGAAGGCCATTTCCAGGCGCCGGGCGATCTCATGGGCCTGGTCGACGCCATTGGTGCGCATGCGGCCGACGTCCAGCTCCTGCAGGGCGACGATGTCGGGCTCCAGGGCGGCGATGACGTCGGCGATCCGGCCGACATCGAGGCGACGGTCGGTCCCGACGCAGCGGTGGACATTGTAGGTGAGGATGCGGGCCATTCGGCCGGTGTTCTGCGCGCCCTTGGCGGTCCAGGCAAGATGGCGAGGCGCCGGGCCGGCTGACGGAAATCCTCTTCCGTTGACGTTAGCGTCATCTTTTCTCTTGGGGTCGGGGAGCCTATTGTCCGCCCCCGAGCGGGCTCGACGCCCCGCACGCCCAGGAGCAGCCACGGAGCGCCCCATGAATCTCGATTTCTCTCCCGAAGACGCCGCCTTCCGCGAAGAGGTCCGCGCCTTCATCGCCGAGAATTATCCCAAGGACCTGCGCGCCAAGCAGGACAGCGGCGAACCCCTGGCCAAGGACGACTATCTGGCCTGGCACAAGGTGCTGGCCAAGAAGGGCTGGGTCGCGCCGTCGTGGCCGAAGGAGTTCGGCGGGACCGACTGGACGCCGACCCAGAAATACATCTGGTCTGAGGAACAGGCCCGGGCCGACACCATCGCGGTGCTGCCGTTCGGCGTCAGCATGCTGGCCCCGGTGATCTACACCTTCGGCACCGAAGAGCAGAAGAAGCAGTTCCTGCCCGGCATCTACAATGGCGAAGTCTGGTGGTGTCAGGGCTATTCCGAGCCCGGCGCCGGCTCCGACCTCGCCTCGCTCAAGACCCGCGCCGAGCGGGTGAAGGGCGACGACGGCAAGGAATACTACATCGTCAACGGCCAGAAGACCTGGACCACGCTGGGCCAGTTCGCCGACTGGGGCTTCTTCCTGGTGAGGACCGATCCGGACGTGAAGCCGCAGGCCGGCATCAGCTTCCTGCTGATCGACATGAAGAGCCCCGGCATCGAGGTGCGTCCGATCATCACCCTGGAGGGCGGCCACGAGGTCAACGACGTCTTCCTCGACAATGTGAAGGTGCCGGTGGAGAACCGCATCTTCCACGAGAACCAGGGCTGGACCTGCGCCAAGGCCCTGCTGGCCCACGAACGCTCCGGCATCGCCGGCGTGGCCCGCTCCAAGCGCGGCCTGGAGCGCCTGCGGGAAATGGCCGGGACCGAGCAGAGCGACCTGGGCGGCCCGCTGCTGTCGGACACCTTCTTCAAGCGCAAGCTGGCGGAGCTGGAGATCGACCTGACGGCGCTGGAGTTCACCGAACTTCGCACCCTGGCCGGGGAGTCCAGCGGCAAGGGGCCGGGGCCGGAATCCTCGATCCTCAAGATCAAGGGCACCGAGATCCAGCAGCGCCTGCAGGAACTGGCCCTCGAGGCCGCCGGCCACTACGGCGCGCCCTTCCTCCGCGATCTCGGCCATAACGCCAATATCGGCCCAGACTATGCCGAGGGCCTGGCGGGCGAATACTTCAACGGCCGCAAGACCTCGATCTATGGCGGCTCCAACGAGATCCAGCGCAACATCATCGCCAAGATGGTTCTGGGTCTCTGATGTGAGCACCGGGGACACCCCTCCCCCGTGCGGGGAGGGGCCGGGGGTGGGGGTGTCGGCGCGAACGCCGGGCGTCTTGCACAAGTCGGAACGCGCAGAGCGCGCGGCCCGGCGGATGCGCAAGGCGCCGACGGCGGCCGAGGCCCGGCTCTGGCAGGCGCTGCGGCGTCTGGAGCCAAAACCTCACTTCCGGCGCCAAGCGCCGATTGGCGCCTATGTGGCCGACTTCGTCTGTCACCGGGCGCGATTGGTGGTTGAGGTTGATGGCGGTGTCCATCGTTTGCCAGAAGCGGCGGCGCGGGACGCAGACCGGGAGGCTTGGTTCGCATCCCGCGGCTACCGGACCTTGCGGATCTCCAACGACCAGGTCTTCGGCGATATGTCTTCGGTGCTTGAACAGATCATTTCAGCGCTCGGCGCTGACACCCCCACCCCAACCCCTCCCCGCAAGGGGGAGGGGCTCTGATAAGGAGATTTCTCCATGGACTTCAGCTTCACAGACGAACAGTCGATGCTGCGCGACACGGTCGCGAGCTATCTGGCTGACAACTACGCCTTCGACGCCCGGCGGGCGGCGATCAGGAGCGAGGCCGGTTGGCGGCCGGAGGTCTGGAAGGCCTTCGCCGAAGAGCTCGGCATTCTCGGCGCGCCGTTCTCGGAGGAACTGGGCGGTCTCGGCGGCGGCCCCATCGAGAACATGGTGGTCATGGAGGAGTTCGGCAAAGCCCTCGTGGTCGAGCCCTATATGGGCACGGTGGTCATCGGCGGCGGCTTCCTCAAGCATTCCGGCCACGGGGCGGCCCCGGACCTGATCGAGAAGATCATCGCCGGCGAGGCCATCTTCGCCTTCGCCTATGCCGAGCCGCAGGCCCGCTACACCTGGCAGGACCTGAAGACCACCGCGGTCAAGGACGGCACGGGCTATGTGATCAACGGCCAGAAGGCTGTGGTGATCGGCGCCCCCTGGGCCACCCACCTGATCGTCACCGCCCGCACCGGCGGCGGCCAGCGCGACGCGCAAGGAGTCTCGGTCTTCCTGGTGGACAAGACCGCCAAGGGCGTCACCACCCGGGACTATCCCACGGTCGATGGCCAGCGGGCCTCCGAAGTCACCTTCGAGAACGTCTCGGTCGGCGTGGACGCCCTGATCGGGGCGGAGGGCCATGGCCTTCCGTTGGTGGAAAAGGTGATGGACGAGGCGATCGCCGCCACCTGCGCCGAGGCCTGTGGGGTGCTTCGGCGGCTGCAGGAAGGCACGGTGGAATACACCCGCACCCGCAAGCAGTTCGGCGCGCCGATCTCCTCCTTCCAGGTGCTGCAGCATCGGATGGTCGACATGTTCATCCAGCTCGAGCAGTCGATCTCCATGACCTACATGGCCAATATCCATCTCGGCGACGAGGCCGAGGTCCGCGCCAAGGCCGTCTCGGCGGCCAAGGTGCAGATCGGCAAGGCCTGCAAGTTCGTCGGCCAGAACGCCATCCAGCTGCACGGCGGCATGGGGATGACCGACGAAATGGCCATCGGCCACTATTTCAAGCGCGCCACCATGATCGAGGGGGTCTTCGGCTCCACCGACCACCACCTGGCCCGCTATGAGGCCCTGTCCTTCGGCAAGGCGGCCTGAGTTAAACCGATGCGCGCCGTCCGGTTCGTCGCCGGCGGCGCGCATTTGACTTGCTCCAGGTGGGGGAAGCGGGCTTAAGGCCCAGCCATGGCCCTCCGTGACTTCGCTCTGATCGTCCTCGTCTGTCTGGTCTGGGCGACCAACAACATCATCTCGAAATTTGTGGTGGCCGACCTGGCCGTGCCGCCCCTGTTCTACGCCGCCGTGCGCTTCGCCCTGGTGGGGCTGATCACCTTGCCCTGGCTGTTCCCCATGCCTCGGCCCCGCTGGCGTCTGCTGGTGGTGGCCCTGCTGATGGGCGGCGGCAATTTCGCCCTGCTGTTCATCGGCCTGCAGACCGCCACCGCCTCGGCCGCCGCCGTCGTCATCCAGCTGGGCGTGCCCATCACCACCGTGCTGTCCATGGTCATGCTGGGGGAGCGGGTGCGCTGGCGCCGCGGGATCGGCATTTCGCTCACCCTGGCCGGGGCGCTCACAGTCATGTGGGACCCGGGCCGCTTCGTGGTGTCAACCGGTCTGCTGTTCGTGGTCGCCGCCGCCTTCCTGGGCTCGCTCGGCGCCGTCATGATGAAGCAGATGGGCGGTGTGCGTCCGCTGCAGTTCCAGGCCTGGGTGGGCTTCGCCTCCTTCTGGCCCCTGGCGGCGCTCTCCCTGTGGTTGGAGCCGGGGCAGGTGGAGGCGGGCTTCGCCGCCGGCTGGCCCTTCGTGGCGGCGGTGGTGTTCTCCGCCGTCGTGGTCTCGGTGGCCGCCCACACGGCCTATTACGGCCTGATCCAGCGCTATGAGGCCAATCTGATCTCGCCGCTCACGCTCATGACGCCCCTGGCCACGATCGTGCTGGGGGTGCTGATCATGAGCGACCCGTTCGGACTGAAGATGGCCATCGGCACGGCCGTGGCCCTGGCGGGCGTGCTGATCATCGCGCTGAGGCCCAATCAGGTCGCCCCCCTCTTGCTCGCCTGGCGAAATCGCGCCGAATAGGGCCATGGACATCATCCCGGCCCCTTCGCCCAACTTCAACGAACGCCCCGGCCCGCCGGACATCCTCGTGCTGCACTATACGGGGATGGAAAGCGGCGAGGCCGCCATCGCCCGCCTGCGCGACCCCGAGGCCAAGGTCAGCTCCCACTATGTGGTGGAGGAGGATGGCCGCATCTTCACCCTGGTGGCCGAGGAACGGCGGGCCTGGCACGCCGGAGTCTCGTTCTGGAAGGGCGAGCGCGACATCAATGGACGCTCGATCGGCATCGAGATCGTCAATCCGGGCCACGAGTTCGGCTATCGGCCCTTTCCCGACGCCCAGATCGCCGCCGTCATCGCGCTTGTCGCCGATATCCGCACCCGCTGGATGATCGCCGACGGCGACATCATCGCCCATTCTGACGTGGCCCCGGCCCGCAAGATCGATCCCGGCGAGCTTTTTCCCTGGAAGACCCTGGCGGAGGCTGGTCACGGCCTGTGGGTGGAGCCCGACCCAGCGCCCGGCGCGCCCCTGGCCGAAGGCGCGGAGGGCGCCGGCGTATTCGCCTTCCAGGCCGGTCTGACGCGGCTGGGCTATGAGTGCCCGCCGTCCGGCCAGTTCGACAGCGCCACCAACACTGTGGTGAGCGCCTTCCAGCGCCACTGGCGGCCGGATCAGGTGGACGGGATCGCCGACGGCGAGACCCGCGCCCGCCTGATCGCGCTCCTGCGGGCCCAGGCCTGATGCATCCGGCCGCGCTCTTCCGGGCGGCGGAGGTCGACGCGGTTCTCGATCATCTTGCCGCCTATCGGCTGATGGCCCTGTTCGCCGTCTGCGGGGCCGGGCTTCGGGTGGCCCATGCGCCGGTGGTGGCGCGCCGGGACGGGGAGGGGGTCGTGCTGGACTTCCACCTCTCGCGCAACAACGCCCTGACGGCGGTCTTCGCCCAGGGGGCTGCGGCGCTGGCGGTCTCCCAGGGGCCGGACACCTATGTCAGCCCCGACTGGTATGCGGCGGCCGACCAGGTTCCCACCTGGAACTATCTCAGCGTCGAGGCCGAGGGCGAGGTGACGCCCCTGGATACGTCCGGCCTCGTGGCGCTGCTGGACGACCTGTCGGCCCAGGAAGAAGCCAGGCTCGCGCCCAAGGCCCCCTGGACGCGCCACAAGATGTCTCCAGGGCGGTTCGAGGCGATGCTGGCCGGCATCCAGGGCTTCCGGCTGCGGCCCCATCGCCTGGAGGCCACGCTCAAGCTTTCGCAGAACAAGCCCGCCGACGAGCGGGCGCGGGTGGCCGCGGCGCTGGGAGATCACCCGATCGCCCTGGCGATGGGACGCATTCCCACCGATTGACACCCTTGACCGCGGCCGGTGGTGCGCCCACTGATCGCCGCGGATCAGACGGCTGGGCGGCCGCGGCCGTTTCGGCGGTCGAGGAAAGTCCGGGCTCCACGACGACATGGCGGCGGGTAACGCCCGCCGGGGGCGACCCCAGGGA
>Ga0208179_1001488_pt1 | contig 11900 bp, 7 predicted proteins | sample Malvired_Geostar_FD_184238 | JGI IMG/M metagenome (GOLD analysis project Ga0208179, IMG submission 184238) | Marine viral communities from the Global Malaspina Expedition - Malaspina viral metaG DeepMed_Geostar (SPAdes) (version 2) | ecosystem: Environmental > Aquatic > Marine > Oceanic | place...
ATACTGGGGCGAGCTTTTCCTGATGGGGGCGGGCGCGCTCTTCCTGTCGTTCAATGTCGCCCCGACTGAAGAGATGGTGGCCATCGCCTACAAGATGTCGGCCTGGCAGGGCGTGGCGCTGGCGCTGCTGTCGCTTGGCCTGATGCACGCCTTTGTCTACGCCTTGAACTTCAGAGGCGGCTCCCGACGGCCGGAGGCGGTCCCCGCCTCGGTCATCTTCCTGCGGTTCAGCGTGGTCGGCTACGCCATCGTGCTGCTGGTCAGTCTGTTCGTGCTCTGGATATTCAGCCGCACGGACAATAGCGGACTGCAGGAGATCATCAGCGCGGCCATCGTTCTGAGCTTTCCGGGCGCGATCGGCGCCGCTGCTGCGAGGCTGCTCCTATGAGGTCGAGAGACAGGGATGACGGGGACGACCATGAGGCGGCTGAAACCACCTCGCCCCTGGAATGGCTGGTGGCCGGGGTCGGCGCGCTGCTGGTGGTTTTCACCGTGGGCTACATGGTCCAGTTCGCCTTGACGCGCCCGGAGGGGCCGCCGGCCGTGGTGCTGGAGGTGACGGGGGTGTCGCGCGCCAGCACGGGCTATCTGGTGAGCTTCACGGCCACCAATACGGGCCTCAGCACGGGGGCCGGCATCGTGGTCACCGGCGAGCTTTCCAGCGGCGGCGCGCGCATCGAGGCGAGCGAGATGACCCTGGACTATCTGCCGCAGGACTCCGAGCGCCAGGGGGGCCTGTTCTTCACCCAAGACCCCGCGGCCCATGAGCTGGTTCTCCGCGCCCAGGGCTATGCCGAGCCCTGAGCGGCGGCCGCCTTGGCGAGGCCTCAGGGCCGCAGCCTCAGGCGCCCCAGATAGTCGGTCTCCAGATCGCCCCCCAGACGCTCGTGGATCGCAGCCTCGATGGCGGCGGCCAGGTCGACGCCGGTGCGGGCGAACCCCAGGGCGCGGGTCGTCTCGGTGATCAGGTCGGCGATCTCGAGGGCCTGGTTCTCGGCGAGGACCAGGCGGGCCATGGCCGCCAGTTCGGCCGGGGCGATCATGGCGGCCTTGCGCACCTGATCGGCGGCGGTGAGGGCCGAGCGATCCCGCGGCGCCGGCCTCTCCTGGCTGGCCGCCGACCAGAAGCTTCCATCAGCGCTCAGACGGCCTTGGGACTGGGCGGCCAGAAGGCCGCGCTTCACCGCCTGCTGGGCGCGGCCGCCGGCCCGCTGGAGGCCACAGGCTGAGGCGAGCCTGCGGGCGACCTCGTCCTCGTGGATCGGCTGCTCCACCTGGACGATCTGGGCGACCAGGGCGACCAGGCGGGGTTCGGCGATGGTGTGGGGCTCCTCGCCGGGCTCGATCTCAAGGCTGGCGAAGACGTAGGGCGCTGGCCTGCGGGACAGAGCCGGCGAGGGGGCGCCCACCGGCTCGGCCTCAGCATCGGAGCCGATCGCCATCGTCTCCGGCTCAGCGTGCGGCGCGTCGTCAAGCGGTTCATACATGTGGTCGGCGTCCGGCAAAGGTCGGCCGGCCAGGGCGGCTTCGATGGCGATGCGCAGCCTCTCAACCTCCCGCTCCCGGCGGAAGAACCAGTCCGTCGACCAGATGCGATGAATCTTCCAGCCGCGGCTCTCCAGGATCTGCTGGCGCAGGCGGTCCCGGTCGCGGGCGTAGCGCGAGCTGTGATAGGCCGCGCCGTCGCACTCGACCCCCAGGACATAGCGGTCGGGATTGGCCGGATCGATCACCGCCAGGTCGATGAAGAAGCCCGCCATGCCGACCTGGGGGTGACAGGCGTAGCCCAGGGCGCGAACGGCGTGGCCGACCGCCTCCTCGAAATTGCTGTCGAAGGATCGTCCGGTTGGGGTGTTGACGTCGGAATAGCCGTCCTTGGCGAGTTTCAGGAATTCGCGCAGGGCGCTGACGCCGGGCTTGCCGCCGGCCTCCAGGCGAATGTCCTCGGCCACCAGGGAGGAGAAGACCTCGCAGCGTTTTCGCGCCCGGGTGATCAGCACGTTCAGCCGCCGCTCGCCCCCTTCGCGCCCGACGGGGCCGAAATTCTGCGTGAGCCTTCCATCCCGGTCGCGGCCGTAGCCGACCGAGATGAAGATGACGTCCCGCTCGTCGCCCTGGATGTTTTCCAGGTTCTTGACGAACAGGGGCTCCCGGCCTTCGCCGCCCTTCATCAGGGCTTCCAGCTCAGGATGTTTGCGGGCCAGGGCGTCGATCCGGTCGCGTACGGCGTCCCGCTGGGCCACCGAAAACGTGCCCACGCCCAGGGACAGGTCGGGCCGCTCACGGGCGTGGCGCAGGGCGGCCTGGGCGACGGCTTCGGCCTCGATCTCATTGCGCGCCGTGCGGCCCCGTTCATACCCGCCCGAGGCGACGGCGTGGAACATCAGGCCGGTCTCGCCATCATGGGCGCGGGCCACCACCGAGGGCGGCAGCATCAGCTGGTTCTTGTAGAAGTTCCGGTTGGAGGTGGCGATCAGGGCCGGGTGTTCGCTGCGATAGTGCCAGCGCAGCATCCGTTCGGGGAAGCGCGAGCAGAGATTGAGGATGCTCTCCACATCCTTCACCGCGGCCTTTCGCACGCGGCTCCCGTCCGTGGCTTCCTCCTCCTCCTCGTCCTCTTCCGGACCGTCGTCATTGACCATGCGGTTGAAGAAGTTGGTCGGCGGCAGCTGGCGGTCGTCGCCCACCACCACGACCTGGCGGCAGCGGGCGATGGCGCCCAGGGCGTCCTCGGGCCGCACCTGGCTCGCCTCGTCGATGACCAGAAGGTCGAACTGCAGGGCGCCGGGCCGCAGGTATTGAGCGATCGACAGCGGACTCATCAGGAAGACCGGCGTGAACCGCTGGATCGCCTCACCGGCGTGCTCCATCAGCTTGCGGACGGGCATCAGGCGGCGAGACCTGTTCATCTCGTCCTTGAGCACGCCCACGGCGCCGGCCGACCCCGTCGGCTGACGGTCGAGATGGGTCCGGGCGACCTCGTCGGCGGCGCAGGCGATGCGGTCCAGGTCGGCGCGCCGAAACCGTCGGACCAGCTGATCGAGCTCGTCCCCCTGGATCCGGCCCAGTTCCGGGTCCCGCACGCGCAGGGCGGTCCACATGGCCTCGAAGGCCGCCAGCATCAGGACGGGTTCGACCTCCTGGGCGCCGATCTCGCCGTCAAAGATCTGGCGGGCGAAGGGCGCGGCGCCGATCTGATCGAGCCAGGCCAGGTCGTCGCGGATCGGCGGCCACTGGACGATGTCGGCCAGACGCTGTCTCCAGACGGCGACCACCCGGGTCAGCTCGGCCGCCGTCAGGTCGTCCTGCGCTCGCCCGTCAAAGGCCACGGACTCAGCCAACTGCAGCCGGATCTTCAAGGCGTCGAAACTCGTGCTGGCCGACCGCCCCGCCGCCTCAAGGGCGTCGGCCAGGGCGGCGGCTTCCGGCGCCCAGGCCAGGGCGTGGGGTGAGGCCAGGTCGAGCTGGGGGCGGTAGGCGAAGGCCGCCTGCAGCCAGGCCGCCATTCCGGCGGCGAACCGCCAGTCGGTGGCTTCGCCCTTCCATCGGTCGCCCAGCCAGGGGCTGAGCCTGGGGCCCGCCTCGGCCACAGCCGTCGCCAAGGCCTGGCCGTCGATCAGGGCGTCAAGGGCGGCCAGCCTCGCCGGATGCTTGGGCAGCTTCCCCGCCCAGACGCCCCGCAGATCGGCCACCGCCTCCCGATAGCGGCCCGAGAAGATCCGCAGCAGGGATGTCCCCTGGCCGGCCAGGATCCGCCGCTGGGCCGTCCAGTCCGCCTTCCAGGCCTCAGGCCGGATCAGCGGTTCGAGCTGCGCCCGGATGGCCAGCAGGCGCTCGCCGGCCGTGGTGGTCTGGGCCAGGTCGTCGGCCAGGCCCAGCGCTTGGGGATGCGCCAGCAGGGCGTCGACCCCGGCGGGGCGGGCCGCCAGATGGCGCAGGGCCCGGGTCCAGGTTTCGGTGTCCCCCAGGCGCGGTCCCGCCGATGCGCCCAGGCGCCGGGTCGCCTCGTCCGAGACGGCGGCCAGGGCCTCCAGGCGCGCCATGGTCTCGGCCACCAGCGGAGCAAGGCGTTCCTGCTCCAGCATGTCGGGGGCGGCGACGCCCACGCCGCGCCAGGGATGACGGGCCGGGGTTCCGGCGCTGGCCAGGCGTTCGCCCAGCCGCTCGGCGCGAAGCCGGGCGCCTTCGATGGCGGCCTCGTCCCAAGCCGCCGCCTGGGGAAGCTCGAACTGCGGCGTCGGCGCCTGGCGGTCCTTCAGCAGGCTCATGCACCCGATCAGGTCGAAGGCCGACAGTCCGTTGTCGCCCGGCCGATGAAGGCGGTCGGAATGGCCGCGCAGCCGGGTCTGGGTCTCGGCCAGGCGCCTCAGGATCGCCGGCGGCCAGGCAGGGGGCGCGGCGGCGTCGCGGGCCTGGCGAAGCTGCTCCAGCACCTGGGTCTTGGCCGCCTTGCGGCTGTGCAGTTCAAGGCAGATCGTCGCCAGCTTCCGGTCCACCAGCCGCTGATGGACCACGTCCAGGGCGGCCATCTTCTCGGCCACGAACAGCACGCTGCGGCCCCGCTGCACGGCGCCGGCGATAATATTGGTGATGGTCTGCGACTTGCCGGTGCCTGGCGGTCCCTGGATCACCAGGTTCTTGCCCGCCATCACCTCCTGGATGGCGATGGCCTGGGAGCTGTCGGCGTCGGTGATGTGGATCAGTTCGGCCAGCGGGAAGGCCTCGTCGATGCGGCCGTCCTCGCCGATCACCGGCGTGTCCTCCAGCGGCTCGTCGTCCCGCAGCAGAATGTGGCCGAGCAGGGGATGGCCGGTCAGCATCTCGGGCTTCGGCCAATTGGCCGGGTCGAGGTCCCGCCACAGCAGGAACTTGGCGAACGAGAAGAAGCCCAGCAGGATCTCGTCGGTTCGGACGCTCCAGCCCGGACGTTCGCCGATGGCCGCGGCCACCTGGGCGCCATAGTCCGACGGCGACCAGTCCTCGCCCTCGGGCAGGTCGGGCAGGGCGATCGCGAAGTTGTCCTTCAGCCAGGCCTGCAGGCTGACATTGGCGATCAGGTCGTCCGGCCTGAGCTCCAGCTTGAAGCGATCCTTCGCGCCGTCCCGCGCCAGGTCCACCGGCAGCAGAACCAGGGGCGCGTAGCGCGGCGTATCCGCAGCCCGCGCCTCACGCCATTCCAGGAACCCCAGGGCCAGGAACAGCACATTGACCCCCTGTTCCTCCTCCAGGGTCTGGCCTTCGTAGTAGAGGCTGAGCAGGCGCTTCTGCAGACCTTCGACGGTGAGCTGGGTCGGCAGGCGGGTCTCGCGACCTCGGCCTTCCGGGGCGTCGCCGACCTCAGCGTCATGGACCGCGAGGGGCGGAACTCTGGCCTCGGGCTCGGCGGCCGCCCCATCCTCGGCTTCCGCGGACCCCATGGCGACGAAGGTCATCAGCTTGCCGGCGAAGAGGGTGCGGAACACATCGTCGGATCGGCGACCAAGGACGCGAACCTGTCGCGCCTTGCCCGAAGCCAGAGGCGTATTGATCAGCTTGTTGCGCAGGGACCGGTCGAGGAGCCTGTCCCGCGCCGTCTCCAGGGCCGAGGTCAGAGCCTTGAGAGGCTCGGGTCCCGGGGCCGCCCGGTCGGCCGCATCGTCCACATTCGCCGTCGCAGCGTCATCGGCCACAGCGCCTCGCCCCCCAAGCCCCAGGTCCGGCGACTATGGCGTGCAGGTCGGCCCCGGGGCAACCGTCAGGCCGCGGCCCGGTCAGCCGCAGGGCGAGGTTTCGCCGCGGTCGAGGTCCACCCGGAAACAGTGCTCGTGGCCGCTTTCCATATCCTGCACCACCAGGCGGATCTCGGCGCCGCCATCGGCCCCGCTATCGGCCACGTGCAGGTCTTCGACATAGGCCAGGGCCGCAGCCTCGAAGCTGCGCTCGGTCAGTCGCCGGGCCGACTCCGGGTGGCCCTCGGCCAGATGGACACAGTATTCACGGTCAAGCTTTGAGTTGGGCATAGAACCTCCGGCTGGGGGAACGCGTGGTCTCTGAATTGGATTCAAGATCCAGCAAACCCTGAGTCGGTCCGTTTGCCGGCGCCGCGGGAATTGGAACCCATCGCTCCGCTTCGTGTTGGCTTGGCAGGATTTATTGAGGGAGCTCACCATGAAACGCTATCTGATCGTCTCGGCCTGCGCCGCGGCCCTGGTTGGCCTTGCGGCCTGCGGAGACGGCGACGGAACCACCGAGGTCGGCCAGTCCGAACCCGTGAACGCCGCCCAGGACGCCACCTCGGCGGCCGTGGGCCAGACGTCAGCGGCCACGCTGGGGGCGAACACGCTTGACGGCTACGTTATGAACGCCGCGGTCAGCGACATGTACGAGATCGAAGCTGGTCGCATGGCCCAGGAAAAGGGCCAGAGCGCCGAAACCCGCGAACTGGGCGAAATGCTGGTCAATGACCACACCACCAGCTCCGGCCGTCTGGCCGAACTGGCCCGGGCCGCCGGCGAAACCCCGCCCACCGAAATGGACGAGCGTCGCCAGGGGCTGATCGACAATCTGCGGGCCGCCGAAGGCGCGCAGTTCGACGAGGTCTTCGCCGAGCAGCAGGTCGCCGCCCACCAGGAAGCCATCACCCTGCACGAAGGCTATGCCGAGAGTGGCGACAACGCCGAGCTCGCCGCCTTCGCCCGGGATCTCGTGCCCAAGCTGCGCACCCATCTCGAACGCGCCCAGGCGCTCGAAGCCGCGGCCCAATAGAGTCGCGATCTGAAGACGGGCCGGCGCTGAACCCTGCGCCGGCCCGTCGTCGTCTATTCGCCGCCGTTTAGACGAACAGGAAGTCGCTCGCCGTCAGGGCGTTCAGCTGGACGTCGGCCAGGACGATCACCTGATCAGCCAGGGTGATGACCACGTTCCCGTCGCTCACGGTCGCGCGGGCGAGCAGGGCGTTGAAATCCGCCACATCGCCGCGGGCGAAGATCAGCCGGTCGCCCTCAGCCCCCCGGAAGTCCGTCACCGTGTCGCGGCCCTGGCCGCCGGCGAAGTTGAAGCCGTCGGCCCCGGCGCCGCCGGTCAGGACGTCGTTCCCGAGATCCCCCGACAGCCAGTCGGCGTCCTCGCCCCCCAGCAGCCGGTCGTCCCCCTGGCCCCCATGCAGGGTGTCCCGGCCAAGGTCGCCGAACATCATGTCCTCACCCGGGTTGCCGTGGGCGAAGTCGTCGCCCTGGCCGCCATGCAGGGTGTCCTGGCCTTCGCCGCCCACCACGGAATCAGCGCCGACGTTGCCCTGCAGCAGGTCGTTTCCGACCCCACCCTGGGCGCGGTCCTGGCCCTCGCCGCCAAACAGCTGGTCATCGCCGCTGTCGCCGTTCAGACGGTCATCCCCGGCGTCGCCGAAGAGGACGTCGCGGTCGCCGCCGCCCCACAGCTGGTCGTTCTGTTGTCCGCCCATCAGGGTGTCGTCGCCGGCATAGCCATAGAGGACGTCGTCGCCCTGGTTGCCGTGGACCCAGTTCGCCTCGCCCGAGCCCAGGACGATGTCGCCGCCCGGTCCCGCCGACAGGGGTGCGGGGCCTGCGGTCAGAAGGTCAGGCCCGTCCGAGGGCGTGGCCGGCGGCGGCGGCGCGGTCGGCGCCAGTCGCAGGATCACCGCCCCGTCGCCATCCAGCGCCAGCTCATAGCCGGCCAAGGTGAAGGTCCCGAGATCGACCGTGATGGCGCCGGCGCCGCCGGAACCGTCCGGATCGATGGTGAGCGCTGCGCCGGCCAGGCTGTAGGTGACCGCCGCGGGAACAGCGCCGGTGGCCAGGATCCGGTCGCCGGCCTGGAAGTCCCGCACCTGATCGCCGCCCGTGACCAGGAAGGTGTCGGCGCCTGCGCCGCCGGTGAGGGTGTCGGCGCCGCTGCCGCCCTCAAGGCGATCATCGCCATCGCCGCCGGTCAGCTGGTCGTCGCCTGAGCCGCCGACCAGGGTGTCGGCCCCCGCGCCGCCATCCAGCGAGTCCGTTCCCGCCCCACCGCTCAGGGTGTTGGCGACCTGGTTGCCGGTGATGGAGTCGTTTCCCGCGCCGCCGGTGGCGTTCTCGATCAGGCTGCGCAGATCATTATTGTAGAGTTCGGGGTTGCGGATATTGGCGTCCGCATAGACCGGCGCGACATTGTCCAGCAGGGCGTACTGGCCGCCCAGGTCGGTCCAGGCGCCCGGCCGCAGGTCGATCTGCAGATGGGCCGTAAAGCTGGCGAAGTTGTAGGTGTCCTGGCCGCCGCCGTCCCAATAGGCGCCGAAGATCACCGTGGCGGTCGGGTCGAAAGTGTAGGTGGTGTCCCCGGCGTTGTGCGTCCAGTTGGCGCCGTAGAGGTATTGGATGGCGGCGATATCGAACGCCATCGGACCGGTCGGATACGAGCCCGCCGCGATGCCATAGGCCTCGACCGGTCCCCCCAGATAGCTGCGATAGCTCATCACCGAGTTCGGCACGCCGTCGCTCGCCGCATCGGCCGCCGGGAAGCCATTGTCGGTTCCGTGGGGATGTTTCAGCCCCAGGGCGTGGCCGATCTCGTGCAGGATGGTGAAGTAGGTGTAGGTCCCTGGCGTCCAGGCGCCGGACGTGAACGCGGCCCCGAACTGAACGTCGCCGCTTTCCGGCGTCTCGCCCGGAAAGCCCGCAACCCGCATCGTCAGGTTGCCGCCGTCGTCATAGAAGTAGAAGCGCAGGTCGGCGTCCGCGTCGTTGGCCGCCTCGGTGAAGGTCAGGCCGGTGACCCTGGCCCACTGAACCAGGGCCTGCTCGACCGACGACTGCTGGGTGGCGTCCAGGCCCGAGAAATGGGCCGGATTCAGCGGGTTGGCATAGTCCGCCAGGTCCGTGACCGCGTCGGGAAAGCTGAAGGTGAGGCCGGGGCTGGACCACTTGGTCCCGTAAAGCAGGCTGTCGATGGCGCTCACGCCGCTCGCAACCACCGTCGTACTGGCGGGCACTGGAAAACACTCCGAAACCGTGGGCACGCCGCTCCCACAGCCCCACCCGACGCAACTATAACGGGCGCACCATGCGAAGCCGCCACCTCACGGTCAAGCGGCCGATGGCTGTTTGGCGCGCGCTGCGAGATCGCCTACAGGCTTGAAGATACATAGGTTCGTGTTTTGTTCTTTCCAGGCCTGAGAGACCGTGGCACGATTTGTCATGGCGCCTCTGCGGCTTGGTCGAAGGCGGCGCTGTAATCACAGCATGGCGAAGGATGCTCGATGGCGCAGATGCCGAAAGGAGGGCCGCGTTCCGTTCCGGATCCGGCGGGTGAACACTACGATGAGATGATCAGGCAAGAGAGGTTGAACCGAGAGCGCGCCGAAGGCTCCGCTGCTCAACGGCCGGTGAACTCGGTCGGTCATCCTGCCGGGGCGGCCAAGGCTCAGTCGGACAAGCGCCAATGAGCCCGACCTTTCCCGCCCTGGCGTTTCACCGTGATGTCGGTCGCTATGCCGAGGAAGGCCGAGAAAAGCTGACGAACTTTGTCGACCCAGACGACTTTTCCATGTGCACGTCATGGGAGCTGAAGTACGGGCAGCGGTTGGGCATGGTGTTGGTCGGACCCGACCTGCAAGGCTGGAAGGTCGTCGGGGTCACTGACCTCGGCGTTGTCGGATCCTTCTGGGAGCGCGTGTTGCGCTTCCTCGTGCAACAAAGCACTCACCTGATTGATCAGCAGATTGAACCGATCGGGCCGATGACGTTGGAGCAGGTGAAGGACCGCGTGGCCGCGTCGATTCTGGCCAATCCGGACGACTGGCGCGATGACGAAGCCATCGCTGGCGAGGCTGGACCCCCGCGGGAGGAACAGGACCTTCTTGATGAGATGGTGGCCGCAGTCCGGGCCGCCGCGTCACTGCCGCAGATCATCGACGCGCTCAACGCCGAATAGCTTGAGGGGTAGATCGCCTGAGGCGCTTCGGCTCTGCCAAGCCCGCTTGGCTCGAACTGCGGGTTTCGGTGAGTCGTGCGCGACGCGCATCCGCCTAGCCGACCGACGTCTTGCAGGTATTGGTGAGGCGGGAATTCACGCCGGCTCAGCGGCGGAAGGAATGGTGGATGCGACAGGGATTGAACCTGTGACCCCCTCGGTGTGAACGAGGTGCTCTCCCGCTGAGCTACGCATCCATCGGAAGGGATGCGCCTATAGCGCCTCGTTCGCCGCGGGGCAAGCCGGCAGTAGCTGCAAACAGGCGGCGGGCAAATCAGCGTAGCGGCCGATCAGGATGTCGGCCCCCAGCTCGGCCACAGGCACCTCGGTATAGCCGAAGCTGACCAGGATCAGGGGCACGCCGGCGGCCCGGGCGGCGCCGGCGTCAGGGGCGGCGTCGCCGATCATCAGGGCGCGGTCGGGGCGGCCGCCGGCCCGGGCGATGGCGGTCTCCAGGTGGCGGCGGTCGGGCTTCTGGGCCGGGGCGGCGTCAGCCCCGACAATGGCCTCGAACAGCGGCGACAGGTTCAGGGCGTCCAGCAGGTTGGTGGAGAGGTCAGTGCGCTTGTTGGTGCAGACCACCAGGCGCGCGCCGGCCTCGCGCAGGGTTTGCAGCGTCTCGACCATGCCGGGGAAGGGGACGCTCTCATCGGCGATGTGGGCGTTGTAGCGGGCGATGAAGCGCTCGAAGAGGCCGCCCATGGCGTCGTCGGAGATCGGCGCGCCGGCCTCGGTGAACCCCCGCTGCAGCAGCCAGCGGGCGCCCTTGCCGATGAAGGGTCGCGCCTCGGCCAGCGGCAGGGGGGCGTGACCTTCCTCCTGCAGGATGACGTTCAGCGTGCCGACGAGGTCCGGGGCGGTGTCCACCAGGGTGCCGTCCAGGTCGAAGGCGAGCGTCGCGCCGGCCAGGGCCGAAAGATCGAGGGGGGCGGCCATGGGGATCTTCGTCTCCTGTCGTCGAAACCTGTCGCCGTTTCGGCTAAACGCCCCATGATTGCAACGCCGCCGACTCGGGAAGGACATCGCCCATGACCCCCAGCGCACAGCCTCGCGCCGCCGTCATCCTCGCCGCGGGCCAGGGGACGCGCATGAAGTCGCCGATCCCGAAGGTGCTGCACAAGGTCGGGGGCCGGACCATGCTGGACCGGGCCATCGACGCGGTTCAGGCGGCCGGCTGCGAGCGGGTGGTGGTGGTGGTGGGCGCCCACAGCCCGGCGGTGCGCCAGGCGGTCGTCGCGCGGCTGGGGGAGGCCGCGGTGGTCGTGCAGGACCCGCCGCTGGGCACCGGCCATGCGGTGCTGGCCGCCCGACCGGCCCTGCAGGACTTCGCCGGCGACGTGCTGGTGACCAACGCCGACTGCCCGCTCTTGGAGGGCAAGGATCTGGAACCGCTGTTCGCCCTGCGCGCGCAGGGGGCGCAGATCGCGCTGCTGGGCTTCGAGCCCGCTGACGCCGCCCTCTACGGCCGGTTGATCCGCGGCGCCGATGGCCACGTCATCCGGATCGTCGAGGCCCGGGACGCCAGCGAGGAGGAGCGCCATGTGCGGGCCTGCTATTCCGGCATGATGGCCGCCGACGCCTGCCGCCTGTTCAACTGGCTGGACAAGGTGGGCAATGACAACGCCAAGGGGGAATACTACCTGACCTCCGTCGTGGCCGTCGCCGTGGCCGAGGAGGCCCATGTGCGCGCCGCCTTCGTGCCCGAGAGCGCGGTCATGGGCGCCGATTCCCAGCCTCAGCTGACGGCGGCCGAGGCGATCTTCCAGCAGCGCCGCCGCCACCACTTCCTGAGCGAGGGCGTGGCCATGCCGGCCCCGGACACGGTGCACTTCTCCTGGGACACCGAGATCGCGCCCGGCGCCACGGTGGAGCAGTTCGTGGTCTTTGGTCCTGGCGTGAGCGTGGCGACCGGCGCGGTCATCCGCGCCTTCAGCCACCTCGAAGGCGCGGATGAC
>Ga0208179_1001492_pt1 | contig 11881 bp, 16 predicted proteins | sample Malvired_Geostar_FD_184238 | JGI IMG/M metagenome (GOLD analysis project Ga0208179, IMG submission 184238) | Marine viral communities from the Global Malaspina Expedition - Malaspina viral metaG DeepMed_Geostar (SPAdes) (version 2) | ecosystem: Environmental > Aquatic > Marine > Oceanic | place...
GGTGAGAGTAAGAGGGTTCCCTGTTGTTCAGACAGATGCTCATGCAAGAATATGGATAGACTACTCGACAAAGATACCACGCAATCAAGAACACTTCTCCGGTAAGATAGTCATAGTTGGTTTGACTGCCGAGGGATTGACACAGACAGTACCCACACCGTTTGGTAGTCAAGACATCCACGAAGTCAACGCCAAGACACTTCACACCATTCTATCAGGTACATCAATCAAACGATGGGACATCGCTAATCAACTAGAGGTATTAGACTTTCTACTGTTCGGTCTTATTCTGATTCTGTTAGTTCCTAGAGTTGGAATGAAGTGGACTCTACCGGTGGTATTATTTCTTTTTAGTACTGGTGCATGGAGTGCAGTCTATGCCTTCAACCACTACAAGATATTATTTGATATATCTTATCCGTTGTTAGGTGGACTGTTGTTGTATGTTCAACTGTTGTTCAATAAGTATGCCCGTGAGTATGCGGCCAAGATGCTTATCAAGAAACAGTTTGGTACATACCTATCACCAGCGATGGTAATGATACTACAAAAGAATCCAGAACTGCTCAAGTTAGGTGGTGAGACAAAGAAACTTTCCATACTGTTCGCAGATATCAGAGGCTTCACACCTATCAGTGAACAATACAAGACAGACCCACAGGGATTGACATCTCTCATCAATAGATTTCTAACACCCATGACAGACTACATCATGTCTAAAGATGGTACGATTGATAAATATATGGGAGATTGTATAATGGCTTTTTGGAATGCTCCAGTGAATGTGAAAGGACATGAAGTTAAAGCTGTTGAGTCTGCACTAGGAATGGTGCATCGACTAAAGGAATTGAATGATGAACTAGAGTCCGAAGGACTCATGCCTATCAAGATTGGTATTGGCATCAACACAGGTGAGGTTGTAGTAGGTAACATGGGAAGTAATAACAGATTTGATTATTCGATATTAGGTGACGCCGCTAACTTGGCGTCGAGACTAGAAGGACAGTCTAAAGGGTATGGTGTGACAATTATATTAGGTGAAGAAACAGCCGATGCAGTTCAACACGAACTGTTCTCAGTTGAGTTGGATAGTATTGCTGTGAAAGGTAAGGAAGATTCAGTTCGTATCTTTACAGTGCTTGGTAATAATGACTGGGTGTTCCATAACACCAGTTGGTATTTCAATCAACAGCAACACGACAAATTTCTAGACCTGTATCGTAGACAACACTGGTCGATGGCAGAACGATTCGCAACAGACTTGAAGCGAGAGTGGCCAGAGATGGAAAAATATTATGAGATAATGCTTGATAGAATTGGTGAGTTTAGGAAAAATCCACCAGAAGGAGATTGGGACGGCGTATACCGTGCCACCAGTAAATGATGAGGATTAAATCATGTCGTTTGAACATAGAAAATATCATTGGTTGTATTTTTTGGCCGGGTTATTGCTTGCAATAATTATTGGCACCTTGATGGGGTGTGATAGAGGTAAGACTGATAAGGGTAGAGACTGTTGGGGTATGGCTGGTATGACATATCAAGGTGAACAGTGTGAGCCTATAAATTATCCACCGCCTTGGGATGAGCCACCTACACAATGTTGTATGGCATTGACACCATCATGTATGGCAATGTGTGAGGGTATACCAGAAGATGTATGGTTAGAAAATACTTGTGGTGACTTGGCAGTAGGTGCAGAGTATTATGGTTGGGATGAGATTAAGAACGAACCTATCTGGTTGTGTGAGGCTGTAATTATAAACTAAAAAACTCTGATGTGATTTCCGGTCACACTGGAGTCAGAAGGGGGGGAGTTGCGGTTTGGTTAGGTCGGAACCTACGATGACCCGGTCCCCCGCTTCGCTTTCGCTTGACTTATGTGGTGAGGTAGTGTATACTATATAGATGGTCTTCATAGATGTAAAATTTATTATGATGTTGTCTCCTCGGCTTGATAAGTTCAAAAAGCTACGAGACTATCTTTATAATTTCAGGTGTCCTTTCTGTGGTGACTCAGAAAAGTTTACCAACAAGGCCCGTGGTTATTTCTATCGGGTCAAAGACCAGATGAACTTTCGTTGTCATAACTGTGGCCACGGTACAACTGCTGGCAATGTCATCAAAGAACTAGACCCAGACCTTTACAAAGAGTATGTCAAAGAGAAGTGGGAGACATCAGGGTATGGTAATAGTGGTAGAACACAAGAGCCGAACTTTAAATTTCGTGAGCCAATCTTTAAGAAAAAAGATCCTAAGCTCAGAGATTTAGTTCCGATAAATAAACTTACAACCACTCATCCTGCCCGGCAAGTAGTAGAGGCCAGAAAGATACCAGAGAAGCATTATGATAAGTTTTTTCTGGTGCATCGTTTCTATGAATGGGCAGAGATAAGCAGTAACCAAGATCATCCACGTTTGGTTATTCCCTTCTACAATGAAGATGGAGAAGTGTTTGCGGCACAGGGTAGAGCGTTCGGTAAAGAACAACCCAAGTATCTAACTACCAAGTTTGATGATAAGCCGAAGATATTTGGACTTGAAAGAGTTGATTGGAACAGGAAGGTGTATGTAGTAGAGGGTCCCATAGACTCTTTGTTTATTCATAACTGTATTGCGGTGGCTGGTTCAGACTTCCAGCACATACCACAAGACGGTGTAGTGGTTATACTTGACAACGAACCTAGGTCAAAGGAAATAGTAAAGAAGATGGCAAACTTGATTGATACTGATTATGAGCTCGTGATTTGGCCATCTGACATTCAAGAGAAAGATGTAAACGATATGATCCTCGCCGGCCGGCAGGATATCAAAACAATAATAGATAACAATACATTTTCTGGCCTGGAAGCTCGTATGAAGCTTTCAGCCTGGAAACGAATTTAAGGAGACGATGATGGGGTTACCTACACCTTATCAGGAATATATACACCTGAGCAGATATGCGAGATACAGATACGACGACAACAGAAGGGAAACATGGGAAGAAACAATAGAACGATTCATAAACTTTTTTAAAGAACAGTTACAAGAAGCGTGTAACCATAAACTTTCACCGGCGATAGTTAAACAAGTTAGGGACGCCATATTAAATTTAGAAGTGATGCCATCAATGCGAGCGTTGATGACGGCAGGTGAAGCTTTAAAGAGAGAAAATGTTTGTGGGTATAACTGTTCGTACATTACAGTTGATAGTCTCCGTTCGTTTGATGAGTTGTTATATGTGTTGATGAATGGTACAGGGGTGGGGTTCAGTGTAGAGCGTCAGTATGTTCAGCATCTTCCAATAATTAATGAGGAATTTTACGATACAGATAGCGTCATTATGGTATCTGATTCCAAACTTGGTTGGGCGAAGGCATTAAAAGAACTTATCTATTTACTAGCATCAGGACAGATACCGCAATGGAATATGTCCAGAGTCCGAGCGGCCGGTGCTCCTTTGAAAACTTTTGGCGGCCGTGCCTCTGGTCCTGAACCATTGGAAGACCTGTTTCATTTCTGTGTAAGTATCTTCAGAGGTGCGGCAGGCCGTAAGCTCACATCATTAGAGGCGCATGATATCTGCTGTAAGGTGGCCGAGGTGGTTGTGGTAGGTGGTGTTCGTAGATCAGCACTTATCAGTCTATCGAATTTATCTGATGACCGTATGCGTTTGGCTAAGGCAGGCCGTTGGTGGGAGTCTAATGTACAACGAGCACTTGCCAACAACTCTGCGTGTTATACAGAGAAGCCTGACACTGGTATCTTCATGGAAGAATGGAAGTCATTGTATGAGTCTAAGTCAGGTGAGCGTGGTATGTTCAACCGTACTGCTGCAAAGACACAGGCTGCCAAGAATGGTAGACGAGATGTTGAACATGACTTTGGGACCAATCCCTGTTCGGAAATTATACTCCGTGATAGAGAGTTCTGTAACTTGACAGAGGTCGTTATCCGTGAAGATGATACAGAAGAAACATTAAAAGAAAAAGTAAAACTTGCGACGATCATCGGGACATGGCAGTCAACACTCACGAACTTCAAGTATCTCAACAAGAAATGGAAAGAGAACTGTGAAGAAGAAAGATTGTTAGGTGTGTCTATGACAGGCATTATGGATAATGAGTTGACTAATGGTAAGACTGAAGGACTAAAAGAGTTACTCCATAATTTGAAACAAGTCGCCATAGATACCAATGCTCAGTGGGCTAAGAAGTTAGACATCAATCCATCAGTGGCCATCACTTGTGTGAAGCCGTCTGGTACAGTGAGTCAGTTGGTAGACAGTGCATCAGGCATTCACGCCAGGCACAGTCAGTATTACATAAGAACAGTTCGTGCTGATAAGAAAGACCCACTGGCAAAGATGATGAAAGATGTTGGGTTCCCTTGCGAAGATGATGTGACTAAACCAAACCATACTTCAGTCTATTCTTTTCCAGTGAAGGGACCTAAGAATGGTATATATAGAAAAGACATGACGGCAGTTGAACAGTTAGAGTTGTGGAAGGTGTACCAAGACAATTGGTGTGAACACAAACCTTCTGTGACTATCAGTGTGAAAGAAGATGAGTGGATGAACGTAGGTGCTTGGGTATATAATAACTTTGATATGATGAGTGGTGTATCGTTCTTACCATTTGCAGACCATACATATAGACAGGCACCGTATCAAGATTGTTCTAAGGCAGAGTATGAGCAGTTGGTAGCGAGTATGCCTAAGGGTGTTGAATGGGAAGTGAAGTTGGCTGAGTATGAACATCATGACACAACGGCAGGCTCACAAGAGTTAGCGTGTAGTGGAGATACAGGTTGCGAGATAGTTGACCTAGTGAGTGTATAATGGAAGACAAGACACAGCACCTTGAGTGTGATGAATGTGGTGCTGAGTTTGGCTTAGAAACTTCAGTGGATATGGATGTAGAGTTCTGCCCGTTCTGTGGTGAGCCCCTTGATGAAGCCGACTGGGAGCCTGAAGAAGAGCTTGACTTTGAGGAAACTATATGATATAATATACATAGTGAAAACACTGAGTGGAATATGTATAAATAATCATATGGAGTTTATTAGAGTTAGAGATAAGGGTGGAGCAAGTCGGCGTCATTATAAGAGAATATGTGGGGGGTGTGGTAGGACCGACTGGGTTCTATCAACTCGCCGGGATGCCAACTGCCCGAAGTGTCCAAAGAGAACCCGAACCAAGGAGAGTTATTCTAAAGTCGCCAAGGCCAACTGGGCCAAGCCTGAATACCGAAAAAACCACGCCGATGCTATGGAAAAGGCCGTGCGCCGGGGCCCTGAGCACCACTGGTGGAATGGAGGCAAAGCGAAGCCCAGGTCATTCACGCCAGAGTATATGGAGTGGAGAAAAAAAATATATGAAAGAGATGACTTCACCTGCCAGAAATGTGGGGAGGTTGGGGGAAACCTGAACGCTCATCATATCAAGTCGTGGGCCAAACATCCTGACTTGAGATATATAATAGAAAATGGCATCACTTTATGTTATGGGTGCCACCGACAGGAACATCGTTATGCTAACAAGTAGTGCTAAGGCAAAAGGTAGGCGGCTCCAACAGAAGTTCAGAGAGATGTTGATTGAGAAGTTGGACATCCATCCCGAAGACATAGAGAGTAGATCAATGGGTGCGGGTGGTGAAGACCTCATCATGAGTAGAGCGGCTCGCCAAAAGTTTCCGTTCTCCATTGAGTGCAAAAACCAAGAGAAGTTAAACATCTGGGCTGCCTGGGAACAGTGTAAGGGTAATGCTCAGATGTATCGGCCGTTGTGTCTAATAAAGAAGAACGGCACCACACCATTGGTTGTTTTAGAGGCCGATGTATTTTTAGATTATGTAAAGGAGTTTAATGATGACAAGTAATACCCCACCCGTCGAACCAATTGATTTGTATAAGTCAGGTGTCTTTCTCTTAATGGATGTCATTACAGCTGAGAGTTGTAAAGAAGCTATTGAGTTTGTATTGAAACAGAACGCAGAAAAGAAGAAACAGAAACGCCTACAGTTTATGATATGTTCGCCGGGTGGAGATGTACCATCTTGTTTTGCATTGATAGACATTATGAAGGGTAGTAGGATTCCTATTCATACTGTAGGTCTAGGTGTCATTGCATCGTGTGGTCTATTGTTGTTTATTACAGGTGAGAAAGGTAAGAGAACTCTAACACCTAACACATCTATTCTATCTCATCAATATAGTTGGGGTTCGTATGGTAAAGAACATGAACTGTTTGCACAAGTCAAAGAGTTTGAGTTGTCTACTGAACGAATGATTAATCACTACAAGAAGTGTACCGGCCTTACTGAAGAACAAATTAGAGAACATCTACTACCACCGGAAGATAGATGGTTGTCTGCAAAAGAAGCTAAAAAATTAGGTATCTGCGACAAAGTTATACTTACATAAATAGTAGAACGATACGGAGAAGATACCATGACCAGATACATCAAATCAATGTCTGAAACTTTACAAGAAGTGGATGAGATTGCGAAAACCATTCCAGAAGTTGCACCGCCAGGGTGGGGTCACACTGTAGCCAAGAAAGAAAAGACTAAGCCCAACAAGCCTAAGTCTAAGATTGGTGGTACTGCTCATGAGTTTCAAAAAGATTTAGACTCTGGTAAGTTCAAAGGACTGCCTGGTGATAAGACTAAGAAGGACCGGAAGGCAAGTATGTTCAAGTTGATGTGGTCAATGAAGAACAAAGGTGACAAACCACACTACAAACCTGGCGTCAAAGATAAACTCAAGTCTCAGTACAAAGAAGAAGTAGAGATTAGTGAAGATATACCTACTAAAAAGTTCGTACCTTTAAGACATAAAGTGTGGTCAGCTGATGCGAGTATACCAGCAGGAGCTCGACCGAAAAATCCTGGCAAGATAAAAAAGTATAAAGCCTCAGGGGGACTGCCTGAAACAAAGTTACCTCCCCACCTTTCTAAATTCTTAGACAAGGAAGGTAATCCAAATCCAGAAGCTGCGAAGCGTATTGAGGCCGGTCGTAAAAAGAGAGCAGTTGCTGCTAAAATTAAAGATGTTACACCTAAAGGTTATGGACCTAAAGAAGAAGTAGAGATGGATGAAGCACGTCCTTCTGCCGATCATCCATGGCGATCTACCCCACAAAAAAGAATCCAGCGCAAAAGTGATATTGGTAAATACGGTGCCCGAGTGGCTGCGAAACGCCGCACAAAAGGTCCGATTGGTGGAGGTAAAGTATCAATACCTGGCATGAGTAAAGAAGAAGTAGAGATGGATGAATGGGGTGACACCAGTATCCTTTCAAAACAAAGTGCCCGTATCGCTGGCCGACCAGACATTGGGTCTATGGATAATAAACCTCATAGAAAATTAAAGATTACACAAAAAGGTTTAGATGCTTTAAGAACAGATAGAGATAGACCTAAAGAGAAGACTGTAGTTAAACTAACCAAAAAAGGTAGAGAAGCTATCAAAGATGAAGTAGAGATTGATGAGAAGAGCTGGAGTAACAAACAGGCTCGTGCTGAAGTTACACCGAGAAGGGGTGGCGGGGAATTTGAAGGCAAGAGAGGCAAGCGAGGCGAACATAAAGCTCGACGAGGAGTAAAGAATGTTCCTGGCGATAAAGGTGATAGAAGTGTCCGACCTGATGTGAGAAAAGCGACATCAGACTTCCCAAAGAAACCAGAACAAGGGTATGAAAGAAAGATAAGGCTCAAAACAGCGTCAGGGTTGTATGGGGACAAACCAACATCAAGACTAAAAGGTCCGAAAGGAAAACTGCCTGAGGGTAGGTATGCAAGTGCTGCGAGTGATCCTAGAATAGGTGGTTCGTCAAGTGTAGATACCGTTCCTGATTTTGCTTTGAAGGCGAAGAAAGGTGCCACGTCAGCGCCTGGTAGTGGTTCCATTGCCAAGCCGAAGAAGGCGAAGGCGTCTGATGTCAACAAGTCTATTGAACAACAGATGGCAGATGCGATGAAAGAAAGTACTTGGAGCAAGAACTTCAAGGCGAAGGCTGCCGAACGACGAGGTGAAACCAAACGACGACGAGAGGCTGAACGTGATAGTCCCGGACAAAGAGTGCCACCTAAACAAAAAGATGAAGAACATGACTGTGAGCAAGCTCATTCTGGTCAAACTCATTCAAAGTGGTTGAAGACACAGAATGAAGATACAAATCGTTTTTGGCACACTATCAAAGAGGCTCAATGGAAAGTCAAGTTGAGAGGTCTACCTACATTCTATGTGCCTGGTAAAAGTGCTGGTGCAGTTAGACAGATGCTTAGGAAACAACTCAAGCGTCCTATGGATGACATAGAAGATATTATCAGAGCGACACCGGCAGCTAAGAAAAAGGATTTTAGAACCCGTGCTCAAGGTAAAGAAGATAGTGCGGTGGTAAGTGGAAAAAGCTAATAACATATTACTCAAGTGGTGGTTTCTATTCTGCACACAAATTTCTTTAGGGGTTGTGGCTTATCATTTTAATTTTTTCCATCATCTTTATAGAGAAGACACCACTCGCATAGGATTTTTTATCCTAGGCATACTAATTCTTACTACTCTATGGCTTGGTAAGAAAATCTATTCCCAGAGTAAAGATTTTTCTGCGGGATGGTTTATCGCAGAGTCTTGTGTGGTTCTAGGTCTCATTGGTACAGTCACCGGTTTCATTTTAATGTTGGGCACTGCATTTACAGAGTTAGATGTCACCAACATTACATCTGTTCAAAATGCATTGGTGAAGATGTCCTTGGGTATGTCTACTGCACTTTACACTACTCTGGTTGGTTTGATAAGTTCATTAGTTATTAAGATTCAGTTAGTGACTATTGAAAGACAGATAGAAAATGGCCAACATATCTAAGTATGTATCCAACGTTGCGTTCACAGACCTTCTATTTAATATTGTAGTAGGCTTAGCATTTCTATTCTTACTGGCGTTCATACTAATGAACCCTGTTGCTAAAGAAAAAGACGTAGAAGAAAAATCAGATTTTATTATTGTAATGACTTGGGATGATGAGTCAGGTGATGACATAGATTTGTGGGTAAGAGATCCTTTAGGTAACATACTCTCGTTTAGAAACCGTGGTGTAGGTGTTATGCACTTAGACCGTGATGATCTAGGTCTATCTAATGATAAAGTAATGGGTGCCGATGGTAAGACAACGTATGTTTACAGAAATAAAGAAGTTGCTTCACTAAGAGGGTATCATGCAGGCACTTACTTGGTGAATGCTCATGTCTATAATAAGAAGCCGTGGAAAGATGGTAAGCAACATAGAAGTAATATTAAAATTGAATTGATAAAGTTAAATCCATATAGTGAAATAGCTCAGGCCCATTTCATAGCGATAGGTAGAGGCCAAGAGTTTACTGCCTTCCACTTCACACTTAATGCTGATGGTGAAGTAACTAAAGTCAGAGATGACCCAGAAAAGATTATAGGAGCCAAGTCTGTTTATGGAGTTGAAAATCAAAATAGTGAATTAGATGTACAGTCAGGTTATGGTGGAGGCTATTTTCAAACGCCAAGCACACGGCCAGGAGCTAGCCGATGGATTGAGAGTGGTCACTAATGGAATTTTTAATCTACGCTAGTTTAGTAACCATTACTCTCTGTTGTCTCTGGGCCATCATAAGTATCCCTAAACAATATCTATTCAAAGCCATATTAATACCGACGATGCTTGTAGTTGCGGTGTCAATGTGGTATACTTACCAAGCGATATTTGGATATGGAACTGAGTTTAAACCTACCACGAAAGTAATCTATCATGCTCATGTGGATGCTAAAAAAGAGAATAGAATATATGTTTTACTGACTACGGCAGGTGATGATGAACCTAGACTCCATATCTATCCGTGGTCTGAAGCACTGAAAAAACAACTAGAGAAGGCTGGAGAGCAGCAAGGCCAAGGGATAATGGTAGTAGGTGAGTTGAAAAGAAAAGAGAACTCGGGAGTAATAACAGGTGACAGAGAACAATGGGTATTTTATATGATGCCTCCTAATGAATGGATGCCTAAAGATACGCTTGACAATGAGTAGGAGATGTAGTATAATATAATGATGAAGATAAATAGAAAACATAAGGGTGAGTCTTTTGAGTCGTTGATGAAACGATTTAGAAAGAGTGTAGAGAAAAGTGACATCTTGAATGAGGTAAAGGCTCGTGAGCATTACATCAAACCTAGTACTACTAAAAAACTATCAAGAGAAATAGCTAAGAAGCGTGAGAAAAAGAGGCAAGACGAACAAAGTTTGAAACGTTCGCGAAGGTAATGAACATTCAGTTGTATCTGTGGGTAGAGTTTAATGAGTCTGCGTTTAAGATTTTGAAGTTGTTAGATGGAAACAAGATACCGTTTTCTGTTCAGACTTTTGGAAGTGATGAATCATTGGATGACATCTCTGTCCAGGTAGGTGGAAAGGTAAGACGATTGCCTGTTGTGATAGTAGATGGAGAAAAAATTGGCGGTTATTATGATTTGCTTGAGTTTTTAATAAATAAGAATATTATTAATTACGATGGTAAATCATTATGTCAGAAGAAATAGAAGATAGAATGGCGAAGGCCCGAGCGGCCAAGAAACCACCAGCATATAAAAACATACATCCTGATGTTAAAAACCTACCTGATGATAATACTTTAAGTCTAAAGAATGTAAAGAACTGGCAGAAACATAATAAAGAACGTGTCGTAGATTTGAAGTATAAGATACGCCGAATGGATAAAGGTAAAGATAGAACATTATTAGAACGTGAGGTAGAAAATAGGTCAGTTTATCTGGCTAACATAGCGAGATACTTTGACACATCTATATGGTTAGATTTGTTTTACGGTAAAGACCAAGACCATAAAGTAACATACAGACCTATTGCATATGCTTATGACGAAGAAGGATACATCAAGACATCACCAATTGCAGATTGAATTTCCTGATGAACATATGAGGAAGTATTGGTTGGATAATAATATAGAGATGACTGCAGCTGAACTGAAAGATTGTGTTGAAGGTAGAATGAGATGTTATTGGAAGCAAAGAGGATGGCATCAGACCAGTGCACCTGTTGGACCTGGTCAACACTTCCCTATAGAATTGTATTGGGAGTGGTATGAGGGATAGGGTTTCATATAAAAAAGACCCCGAAAAATGCCCCACCAAATTTTTGCCCCGGAGACTTTTTTGCCCCTATAGTTAAACGGTATAACAGTTCCCTTGTAAGGATCAATTGTTGGTTCGATTCCATCTAGGGGCTCCAAATGAGAATATATTATGATTTTAATTGACTACACTCAGATAGCGATAGGTAGTCTAATGGTGGCTTTGAACAGAGGCCAAGATTTAGACAAAAACCTAGTTCGTCATATCACCCTTAATAATCTGCGTTTCTATCGAACCAAGTTTAAAGAAGAATATGGTGAAATAGTAATATGTTGTGATTCCCGACATTATTGGCGGCGCGATTATTTCCCGAATTATAAGGCCAACCGCAAAAAAGAGCGAGAGTCAACTGGTCACGATTGGGACCTTATCTTTGAAACACTGAATGACATCAGGGATGAACTGAAGGCTCATTTCCCATACAAGGTAGTGGATGTGTATGGTGCTGAGGCCGATGACATCATTGCCGTGCTGGTAAGAGAACGTGCAGATGTCAGAAATATGATTATCTCGTCTGACAAAGACTTTATCCAGTTACACGCTTATCACGTTTCGCAATACAGCCCTGTCACTAAGAAAGAAGTGAATGGTAAAGAACCTATTGCCTATTTGAGAGAACATATTTTGAGAGGAGACCGTAGTGATGGCGTTCCAAACGTTCTGTCACCTGATGACACTTTTGTTTCAGCAAAAAGACAGAAACCAATTCGCAAGTCAGTGG
>Ga0208179_1001493_pt1 | contig 11865 bp, 10 predicted proteins | sample Malvired_Geostar_FD_184238 | JGI IMG/M metagenome (GOLD analysis project Ga0208179, IMG submission 184238) | Marine viral communities from the Global Malaspina Expedition - Malaspina viral metaG DeepMed_Geostar (SPAdes) (version 2) | ecosystem: Environmental > Aquatic > Marine > Oceanic | place...
GCTGGTGACATGCTGAACGATCAGGACACCCAGAGGGTCAAGGCCGCGGTCCGCGCCGCCGAGACCCGCACCCGCGGCGAGCTCTATTGCGTGATCGCCGAGGAATCCTCCGACTACCGCGAGACCCCCTTCCTGTGGGCCGGCCTGACCGCCCTGGCCGCGCCCGCCATCCTGCTGCTGGGCGGCGTCGAGGTGTCGGTTCCGGACGCCTTTGCGCCCTGGACGGCGGCCCAGGCCGGGGCGGCGGCCGAGATGGCGGTGCGCGGCGCGCTGACCGCGACCCTGGTCCTGCAGGCGGTGCTGTTCATCCTGGTGGCGGCGGTGGGCTCCATCGGGCCGGTCCGCCGCTTCATGACGCCGCGCAGCGTCAAGCTCGACCGCACCCGGCGCCACGCCCAGGAGCTGTTCCTGGCGCGGAACCTGCACCAGACCCGGGAGCGGACCGGAGTGCTGATCTTCGTCTCCCTGGCCGAGCACGCCGCCGAGCTGATCGCCGACGAGGGGATCGCCGCGGTGGTCGACCAGAAGCGGTGGGACGACGCCATGGCCACTCTCGTCGCCGAGGCCAAGGCCGGGCGGCCGGCCGAGGGCCTGGCGGCGGCGGTCACCCAGGTGGGCGACATCCTGGCCGAGCACTTCCCGGCCGACCCGACTGACAATCCCAACGAGCTGCCCGACGCGGTCATCCAGATCCCCCGCCTCTGAGGCGGCGCTCGAACAGCCGTTTACCTCCAGCTCCGCCGCCCGTACTCTCGGTATCCGAGGAAACGAGAACAAGGGGACGGGGCATGGCCTACGAGCTCAATATCAACGGCCAGGCGATGACCGCCGACGTTGATCCCGACACCCCCCTGCTGTGGGTGCTGCGCGATACGCTCGGCCTGGTGGGGACCAAGTTCGGCTGCGGGATCGCCCAGTGCGGCGCCTGCACCGTGCATGCGGACGGCGCGCCGATCCGCGCCTGTGTGACGCCGGTCGAGGCCATCGGCGGCGCCCAGATCACCACCATCGAAGGCGCCAGCGCTCTGGAGGTCGGCGCTCGGGTGCAGAAGGCCTGGAGCGAGCTGGATGTGGCCCAGTGCGGCTACTGCCAGCCGGGCCAGATCATGTCGGCGACCGCCCTGCTGGCGGAAAACCCCGCCCCCAGCGACGCCGATATCGACGCGGCCATGGCCGGAAACATCTGCCGCTGCGCCACCTATGTGCGCATCCGCGCCGCGATCAAGCGCGCCGCCGGCCAGGAGGCCTGAAGCTCATGGGCATTATCCAGAACATCACCGAAGGCTTCTCCCCCTCCCGCCGCGCCGTCCTGGCCGGCGGCGGCGCGGGCGGTCTGGTCCTGGCCTTCAGCCTGGCGGGCAAGGGGGCTGCGGCCGATGCGCCGGCAGCGCTGAACGCCTATGTGTCGGTCGCCCCGGACGGGATCGTCACCATCGTCTCGAAGAACCCGGAGATCGGCCAGGGGATCAAGACCTCCCTGCCCATGCTGATCGCCGAGGAGCTGGACGTGGACTGGGCCAATGTCCGCACGGTCCAGGCCGACAACGATCCGGCCGCCTATGGCCGCCAGTTCGCCGGCGGCAGCATGGCCACGCCCCTGCACTGGGACCAGCTGCGCCAGGTGGGCGCGGCCGGCCGCGCCATGCTGATGGCGGCGGCCGCCGCCGACTGGGGGGTCGAGGCCGCCAGCCTGAGCACCGAGCCGGGCGTCGTCATCCACGCCGCCAGCGGCCGCCGGGCGACCTATGGCTCGCTGGCCGCCAAGGCCGCCGCCCAGACCGCGCCGGAGCTTCGCAGCCTCAAGCTCAAGGACGCCTCGGCCTATCGCATCATCGGCCAGCCGACCCCCCAGGTGGACACCGCCGCCATCGTCACCGGCCAGCCCCTGTTCGGCATCGATATGCGCCTGCCGGGCATGCTCTATGCCGCCTACGCCAAGGCGCCGGTGTTCGGGGCCAAGGTGGCCAGCGCCGACCTGGCCGCAGCCCAAGGGGTCAAGGGCGTCCGCCGGGCCTTCGTGGTCGAGGGCGGGACCGAATTCGACGGCCTGCTGCCCGGCGTGGCCGTGGTGGCCGATAGCTGGTGGGCCGCCAACAAGGGCCGTCAGGCGCTGAATGTTCAGTGGGCGGAGCATCCGACCGGCAGCCAGTCGACCCAGGGCTATGCCGGCCAGGCCCGCAGCCTTGCTGAGGCCAAGGGCGGCAAGACCCTGCGCAGCGACGGCGATGTGGACGCGGCGCTTTCGGTCTCGGCCAAGACGGTGGAGGCCGACTACTTCTATCCGTTCCTGAGCCACGCGACCCTGGAGCCGCAGAACTGCACGGCCCACTTCCATGACGGCAAGATGGAGATCTGGGCCCCGACCCAGCTGCCCGAGCCCGGCCGCCAGATCGTCGCCAAGACGCTCGGTCTCGCGCCGGAGAACGTCATCGTCCACATGACCCGCTGCGGCGGCGGCTTTGGCCGCCGGCTGATGAACGACTACATGGCCGAGGCCGCCTGGATCGCCAAGGAGGCGGGCGCGCCGGTCAAGCTGGTCTGGACCCGCGAAGACGACATGCGGCACGACTTCTACCGGCCGGCCGGCTTCCACCACTTCCGCGGCGGGCTCGACGCCTCAGGGAACATCACCGCCTGGGCCAACCACTTCGTGACCTTCGGCGAGGGCGAGGCCACCGCCCGCAGCGCTGGCATGGCGCCGACGGAGTTTCCGGCCCGCTTCATCGATAACTACAAGCTCGACGTCTCGATGATGCCGCTCGGCGTGCCGACGGGACCGCTGCGGGCGCCGGGCAGCAACGCCATCGCCTTCGTGGTGCAGTCCTTCATCGACGAGCTGGCCCATGCGGGCGGGGTCGATCCCGTCGAGATGCGCCTGCGCCTGCTGGGCGATCACGGCCTGATGGGCGAGGACGGCCGCTCAGGCTATGACGCGGCCCGCATGGCCGCCGTGGTGCGCCTGGCGGCGGAAAAGTCCGGCTGGGGCGAGGCCCTGCCGGCGCGCCGGGGCAAGGGGATCGCCTTCCACTACAGCCACCTGGGCTATTTCGCCGAGGTCGCCGAGGTGTCGGTGGCCGACGACGGCGCGGTCAAGGTGCACAAGGTCTGGGTCGCCGCCGATGTGGGCCGCCAGATCATCAATCCGCTCGGCGCGCTGAACCAGATCGAGGGCTCGGTGATCGACGGCATTTCGGAGATGTTCGGCGAAATCACCATCAAGGACGGCCAGGTGGAGCAGGCGAATTTCGACACCTTCCCGCTGCTGCGCATCGACGCCGCCCCGGTGATCGAGACCCACTTCATCAAGTCCGACAACCCGCCCACGGGCCTGGGCGAACCGGCCCTGCCGCCCGTGGTCCCGGCCGTCACCAACGCCATCTTCGCCGCGACGGGCAAGCGGGTGCGGAGCCTGCCGTTGAAGGCGGAGGAGCTGGCGGCGGGGTAGGGGACCCGGTCGCCCGCCGGAGATCAACTACCAGCAGCCCCTTCATTGGCGGCTATCGGAACCAGCCAGCCCGAGGCCAACCTTCGTAACAACAACAGCCCTGGAGTTTCACCGGGGCGTTCTTGATACGATGTCTTAGAGATAGGAGTTAGTGTTTTGCGGCCGGAATAATAGGTTTCCCGATCTGAACAGCGATGTAGTTTCTATGATGGCCGCCAGCCCTTGAGTTGTCAAAGTCGAGCGCCAAGAATCTCCAGAGAGGAAGGTCAATCATGACCTCCTTGTCAGCGACCCCGGCAACTACCTCAAACCCCTTGGCGATTAGCTGACCGTCTCGCAGTTTGCCCATAACCTCAGCATTGGCCTCCCGCACAAGTTTCTCGTAGTGATTGTGCTGGAGGGAGGCTTCTGTGCTCAGGTTTTGGAAGTGATCACGGAATTTGTCATCGGCCAGGGCATTCGCGTTACCCTCCCACTCTAATCTAGCGTGCTCGGCGAGGAACTTTCTTCGGCGCCACTCTGCATGAGACTCTTCGATTTCGCGGCGCAGCCGGTTCTCGATAAATTGTTCACGCGCCTCGATGGGGTCCAACCATGTTTCTACCAGATACGAAGTGAGTTCGGTGCCCGTCTTATTCGCGCCCGCCCTTCGACGGGCAAACACATCAAGCCAGATGCCAAGCGCGAACCCAGCCGAACCGAAAAGCAGGCCTCCGGCAACCCAGCCGAACCAAGGCTGACCGATGAGATCAAGCGCACTGCTCATGGCGCTAGCGACACGATTTCCAGGACTGTCGAACGCCCCTCGCTCAGCTGCGAGCGCGGTAAGGAACGGGACGCCAATCGTGGCAGCGAGCAAGCTCCAAATCCCGCCCACGATCCAGAGAGTCCAACTGCGTAATGTCCGAGGCGCTTTGATCTGCATGAATGGATCATGGCCGTGAATCCCGGCCAGCGGCAACGCTTGGTTGGTGCGCATAGGACGGGGTGACGCTCGCCATCGTCTCCGGTGACGGTCGCATCGTCCTTACTGTGGTTGCTTACACAATGCAGAAAATCCTGGTCGCCGACGCCTATCTCCGCGGCGGGTTCACCGACAGCCGGATACACATCTCCCACCGCTCGCCGCGCCGCAGCTGACCCCCTCAGTGCGGGACGTACTGGCGCAGGACGTCTTCGATGATGCGTTCGAGCTGATCGAGCGTGTTGCAGGTCTTGGCCAGGTGGCAGAAGGGCAGGTAGCGGTTCATGACGCTGTCGCCCTGGTTCCAGTAGCTCTCCGGCTCCGGGTTCAGCCAGATCACCGAGCGGGAGCGCTCGTGGATGGTGCGCATGATGTCCAGGCGCGGATCGGCATAGTTGGACCGGGCATCCCCTAAGAAGATCACCGTGGTGTGGCGGTCGAGCTTGTCGAGATGGTTCTCGGCGAAGTCCTGCAGGGCGCGGCCATAGTCGGTCTGCTGGAAGCCGATCAGCTTCAGAACCTCCAGGATCGCCTTGTCCACCCCGTGCTCGTCCAGGATCTGGTTCACCGGGATCATGCGGCCGGAAAAGGCGTAGGCGTCCATCCGGTCGACCACCTCATTGAGGCTATAGAGGAAGGTCAGCAGGAACTGGGCGGCGGCGGCCACCGACTTGGAGACATCGCAGATGGCGATGATCTTGGGCTTGTCGACCCGCTCGGTCTTCCAGACGATGTTGAACGGCACGCCCCCATAGGCCATCGACTGGCGCAGGGTCCGACGCACGTCCAGGTGACCCTTGCGGGCCCGGTTGCGGCGGCGGGAATATCGGTCGGCCAGGCGCTTGGCCATCTTGCGCACCAGGGCCTGCATCATCTGCAGGTCCACCGGATCGATGCCGCCCTCGGCGTTCAGGGCCTTGCGGGCCAGAAGCTCCTCGCGCAGCTGGCGGCCGCTCTCGGCGGCATAGAGGTCGTGCTGGCGCTGGACATAGCGCTGGGCCTCGGCGGCCACGGCCTTGCGGCCGGCCTCCAGCCGGTCGGCCAGGGCGTTTCCGCCCTCACCCTCCAGCCTGCGGGCCTGGCTGATGATCTTCTCGATCTCGGCCACCCCCATCTCGTCCAGCAGCCGCCTCGTCAGCCGGCTCTTCTGGGTGGAGAGGCGGATTTCAGAGACCTGGGCGGCCTGGGCGGCGCGCTCCATGGCCTGGGTCAGCGCCGTGGAATCGCCCGCCAGGATGATCTGGGCGAGTTCAGAGCCGGCGGCCTCTTCGGAGACGTCCTCCAGCTTCGCCTCGGGCGGGGCGGCCTCGCCCCCCTCCGGCGGCGGCGGCGGGGCGGCGAAGTCGAACGGGTCCCGGGCGAAGAAGTTGTCGAAGGCCCGGTCGAACCGGCGCACTTCGTCCTCGCTCTTGGCCAGGGTGGCGCAGAGCGCGTCCTTCAGCAGCTCGCGGTCGGCATAGCCGATGCGGGCGACCGCCTCGTGGGCGTCGATGGACTCGGCCGGCGAGACCTTCACATCGGCGGCCCGCAGGGCGCGGATGAAGTCCTCCATCTGGTGCTGCATGCCGCTGCGCCTACGGAGTCGTCTGGGCCGTCCGCAGCAGTTCGCTCACCTGCGGCTCGACCATCTGAATGTCCTGCTCGTACTTCAGGATCACGTTCAGGGTGTCGCGCACCATGGCCGCGTCCAGGCTGTCGGCGTGCATCAGGATCAGCGCCCGGGCCCAGTCCACCGTCTCGGAGATCGAGGGCGACTTGCGCAGGTCCATCTCGCGCAGGGCGTGGACGAAGCCGACCAGCTGGTGGGTCAGGCGTTCCTCGATGTTCGGCACCCGGCTGGCGACGATCCGCCGCTCCAGGCTCGCCTCGGGCAGGGGGATGTGCAGGTGCAGGCAGCGGCGCTTCAGGGCGTCGCCCAGGTCGCGCACATTGTTCGAGGTCAGGAAGACGATGGGCGGAGTCTTGGCCTTGATGACGCCGAGCTCGGGCACCGAGGCCTGATAGGCCGACAGCACCTCCAGCAGGAAGGCCTCGAAGGCCTCGTCGGACTTGTCGATCTCGTCGATCAAGAGGACGCAGCCGTCATCCTCCCGCAGGGCCTTCATCAGGGGCCGGGGCTCCAGGAAGGGCTCGGAGAAGAACATGTCGCCCATGCCGTGCAGGCGCTCCATGGCCTCGTCCATGCCGGCCGCGTCGGCCAGTTCGGCGCCCATGCGGTCCTTGAGGATCTGGGTGTAGAGGAGCTGCTTGCCGTACTTCCACTCGTACAGGGCCTTGGACTCGTCCAGGCCCTCATAGCACTGCATGCGGATCAGCGGCAGGCCGAGCAGGGTGGCGGTCGACAGCGCCAGCTCCGTCTTGCCGACGCCGGCGACCCCTTCCACCAGGATCGGCTTCTGCAGGTGGACCGACATGTAGAGCGCCGTGGCGATGCGGCGCGAGGCGATATAGCCGACGCCGGCCAGGCCCTGGACGAGGGCGTCGACCGAGGCGAATGAATCCGCGGGCGGCGAGGCGTTCGCCGCCTGAGCCAAAATCGTCAAAGTCTCAATCTCTCAAAATTCGGGCCGGCGTCTGAAAATCGCGGCCCCCTTCGGTGCAATCTGACGATAGTGCCAAGGGCCGCGCCCCAAAGGCAAGCCGCATCACCGCCATTGGCCTGGGCCGATGTTCACGGCGCGTCAGCGAGGAAGTCGGCGATCGCCCGCCGGGCCGCCGGCTCATCCAGGGTCGGCGCGTGCCCGACTCCGTCGATATCCACCCGGCGCATCTGCGGGGCCAGGGCCTGCATACGGGCGGCTGTCCCCTCGGTCAGGAGGTCGGAGGCGCCGCCGCGCACCAGCAGCATCGGCCGGTTGATGGCGAGCGCCATGAACAGGGGCCAGAGGTCCGGGCTCGGCGTTCCGGCCGGCGCGGCGGAGAAGGCCTGGGCGATCGCCGGGTCGTAGTCGAGGACCAGCTTGCCGGGCTCGGCCTCCCGCCAGGTCCGCCTGGCGAACCGGTCCCAGTCGGCGTCGGTCAGGTGGGGCTGGGCCGAGCCGTTGATCGCCCGGGTCCGCTCGGCGGCCTCGGCCCAGCTCGATGCGGGATCGCCTGAGCCCACATAGCCGCCGATCCGGGTCAGCCCCTCGGTGGCGATCTCCGGGCCGATGTCGTTGAGGATGGCGCCGGCGATCAGGTCCGGCCGCATCGTGGCCAGGGTCATGGTGATCAGCCCGCCCATGGAGGTCCCCAGGAAGATGGCCCGGGCCATCCCGGCCTCGGCCATCAGGCTCGCCACGTCTCCGGCATAGACCGCCGGATTGTAGTTGGTCGGGTTGGGGTCATAGGCCGAGCGCCCCCGCCCGCGGACGTCCAGGGCCAGCACCCGCCGCCCCGCGGCCGCGATGGCCGGCGCCACGTCCTCGAAGTCCCGGGAATTGCGGGTCAGGCCGTGGAGGCAGATCACCGGGAGCCGGGCGGGTCCGGCCCCGCCGGCATAGTCCCTGGCCCACAGCTTCAGGCCGTCGCTGGAGGTCCAGGTGCGTTCCACATGGCCCGCCGGCGCGGCCCTGGGCTGGGCGGTGGCGGGGGCCGCCGGGGCCTGAGACGCGCCGAACATCTGTGCCAGAAACCGCCGCATGGTCGCCTCCGTCGGTGATGGACCTTGACCCGATCAGGCGCCGGCCCGCTTGGCAAGACCCTCAGTCCAGGCCGTAGGGTCGATAGGGACCGGCGATGAGCTGTTCGAAGACGCCCAGGCCCTGCTGCGCCGCCTCGCCTGGGGTGATCAGGGTCACCCGCGACAGGGCCTGGATGTGGACGTGCTCGGGGGCGGCCATGTCGGCGGCGGCCAGGTCGATGTCCTCGCGTTCGACCACCAGTTCGCCCTTATAGGCCCCATGACGCCAGGCGCCGGAATAGCCGATGCCGCGCATCAGGAAGGTGAGGAAGGGCTCGAACGTCACCTGGGCCAGGCCCCCGTCGACGGGGATCTCCAGCACCCCGCCCCTGGCGTGGCGTGTGCCCGGGACCAGCTCCACCTTGGTCATGCGGGCGGCCTCGGTGTGATGGCCGCCGCCCTGCGCCGCCCCGTCGGGCAGGACCACCGCGCGGGTGTTCCAGGCGCTCCCGTCCGGATCGGCGTTGACGTGGAAGAAGACGCTGCGGTCGGCGAAGTTCAGCGGCGTCCACTGCCAGAAGAAGCCGCCCATGGTCATGGGGACCGGGGGCTGCGGGTCCGGCGCGCCGACGGGACGAATCCCCCAGGAACGGTCGCGGGAGCCCACCGTGCCGGCGGCCAAGTCGCGCCGCTGGCCATCCACCTCGATCCAGCCCTCGCAGCGGACGTTCTGGGTCATGCGGGTATAGTCCATGAAGGCCCGGGGCCCGATGCGGCGGGTGAAGCGGGGCTCCTCGATGGGAAAGGCGCGGCCGGTGAAGGTGATCTCGGCCGCCAGGCCCTCGCCGTCCTTCACCGTCACCTTCAGCGTCTGCAGGGGCTCGATCACCGCGATGGAGATGGGGCCGACGCTGAGGTCCAGCCGCTCGGAATGCAGGACCCGCGAGGCGTGCAGGCAGTGCTGCACGCCGTCGCGGATGACGCTGAAATGGGCGTCGGCGATGTTCAGGTGCGGATAGAGGCCGAAGGCGACGGCGAAATAGGTCTCCCCATCGGGGCTGTAGCCGTTGAAGAAGTAGCGATCGTAGAAGTTGCGATCAGTGCCCGCATAGGCGACCGGCTCGGCGGTCTGGTGGATGGGGAAATCGTCGGCCTTGGTCAGCATGGGGTCCTCCTCCTGGCGGTCTTTCTTACGTCCATTTGATTGTCGGTATTGCGACGCCGCTCAGGCTCGCAGTATCAATTGTCCAAATAGAACAAAGCAAGGGAGGTGTCGGGCTGCTGACGTCACGGAATGAAACTGCTGCCGCTAGGTAAGCATTCCGTCGCGTAAACGGTCCGGCCAGGGCGATCATGACTAAAGCTTCTGCGCGCATACCAGATGAACATGCGCAAACTCTCGTCGATCCGGCGGCCTATGCCGATGGCCGTATCCACGAAACCTACGCCTGGCTGAGGGCCAACAACGCCTTCGGGCGGGCCGAGCCCAAGGGATACGAGCCCTTCTGGGTGGCGACCCGCCATGCGGACATCCTGGAGATCAGCCGCCAGAACGCCCTGTTCCTCAATGGCGCCAAGTCGCCGACCATCGTCAACCAGGAGACCGACGCCAGGATCCGCGAGATGACGGGCGGCAGCCCGCACCTGCTGCGCACCCTGATCCACATGGATGCGCCGGATCACCATAAGTACCGCGCCCTGACCCAGGCCTGGTTCATGCCGCAGAACCTGCGGGCCATGGAGGAGCGTATCCGCGGCGTGGCCAGGGCCGCCGTCGACCAGATGGCCGCCACCGGCGGACAGTGCGACTTCGTGCGCGAGGTGGCGCTGCACTATCCCCTGCGGGTGGTGATGGAGATCATGGGCGTGCCGCGGGAGGACGAGCCGCGGATGCTGATGCTGACCCAGGAGCTGTTCGGCGCCGCCGACCCGGAACTGGCCCGCAAGGAGGATCCGGGCGCAAAGCTGACGCCGGGCGTCATCACCGACTTCTTCGAATATTTCCGCAAGCTCTCGGCCGACCGCCGCGCCAACCCCACCGACGACCTGTCCAGCGTCATCGCCAACAGCGTGATCGACGGCCAGCCGATCTCGGAATTCGAGGCGATGAGCTACTACATCATCGTCGCCACGGCCGGCCACGACACCACCTCGTCCTCCACCGGCGGGGCCATCTGGGGCCTGGCCGAGAATCCCGCCGAACTGGCCAAGCTCAAGGCCGACCCGTCGCTGATCGCCGGCCTGGTGGACGAATCCATCCGCTGGACGACGCCGGTGAAGACCTTCATGCGCACCGTGGCCGAACCGACCCACCTGGCCGGCCGCGACCTGGCGGCGCAGGACTGGCTGATGCTCTGCTACGCCTCGGGCAACCGGGACGAGGCGGTGTTCGACGATCCCCAGGCCTTCCGGGTCGATCGCAAGCCCAACCGCCACCTGGCCTTCGGCTATGGGGCGCACCTGTGCCTGGGCCAACACCTGGCCAAGATGGAGATGCGCATCCTCTGGGAGGAGCTGATCCCCCGTCTGGAGTCCCTGGAACTGGCCGGCGTGCCGCAGATGTCCCAGGCGGTGTTCGTCAACGGGCCCAAGACCCTGCCCATCCGCTTCCGCCTGCACTAGCCATGGAGGAGGCTGAACTGACCACGCGGCTGGCCGGCTATATCGCCGGCCAGATGCCGCAGGCCCGGGACGTGGCCATCACCGAGGTGGCCCGCATCACCGGCGGCGCCTCGCGCCAGACCTATCGCCTCACCCTGTCCTGGACCGAGGCGGACGGCGCGCCGCGGCGGCGCGGCCTGATCCTGCGCCGCGATCCGGCCGACAGCCTGATCGACACCGAGCGCCGGGTGGAGTTCGAGGCCTATCGCGCCTTTCACGGCACCGGCGTGCCGGTCCCCGAAATGCTCTGGCTGGAGGAGGGGAGCGAGGCGCTCGGCAGTCCCTTCTTCGTGGCCGAGGAGATCGCCGGCTTCCAGGCGGGACCCGGCGCCCTGTGGGCTTCGCCCTATCTGGAGACCCATGCGGTCCTGGGGGCGCGGAAGTGGGAGATTCTCGGCCAGATCGCCCGCGCCGATCCCGCCGCCATCGGCCTGGCCAAGGCCCTGCCGGCGGTGACCGCCGAGGCCTGCTGGCGCCGGGAGCTCGACCATTGGGAGGGGGTGCTGGACGCCGACGAGAGCGAGCCCCTGCCGATCATCCGCGCGGCCATCCGCCATCTGCGGGCCAATCCGCCGCCGCCGGCCCAGAAGGTCGGCGTGGTGCATGGGGACTATCGCACCGGCAACTTCCTGTACGACACCGAAGGGGGCGTCCACGGGGTGCTCGACTGGGAGATGTGCCACCTGGGCGATCCCCTGGAGGACCTGGGCTGGAGCTTCAATCCGGTGTGGTTCTTCGGCCGCGGCATGCCCGGCGGGCTCCTGCCGCGGGATGAGGCGATCGCCGCCTGGGAAGAGGCCAGCGGCCTGCGCGCCGACCCCGAGGCCCTGAAGTGGTGGGAGCTGTTCGCCTGCGTAAAGGGCCAGGCCATCTGGGTCTCCAGCGCCCGGGCCTGGCTGGACGGCGCCAACCGTGACCCGATCCTGGTCTATCCGGCCTGGGCCCTGATCAACGCCCAGGACCGCGCCGCCCTGCATGTGATGGGACGCCTATGAAACCCGATGTCGCCCAGGTGCTCGCCGATCTGGCGGGCCGCGTCGCCCGCAACGCCGCCCCGCAGATCCCCGCCGCCCAGCGCGCCGGAGAGTTGGGCCTTTCGGCCATGCTGCTGGGCCTGGCCGCCGAGATGTGGGACGGCGCGGCCGAAATCCTGGTCCAGGAGAACGCCGCCCTGCGGGGCCTGCTGGCCACCGG
>Ga0208179_1001494_pt1 | contig 11850 bp, 31 predicted proteins | sample Malvired_Geostar_FD_184238 | JGI IMG/M metagenome (GOLD analysis project Ga0208179, IMG submission 184238) | Marine viral communities from the Global Malaspina Expedition - Malaspina viral metaG DeepMed_Geostar (SPAdes) (version 2) | ecosystem: Environmental > Aquatic > Marine > Oceanic | place...
CTCTTTATCTTCCGGGCGGTCTTTAAGCTGATCAAAACCCTCGAAGCTATCGAGGTCATCGAAGATGCTATAATCATTGCTGGTACAAATATCATCGTAAACCGAACATGAAAGGTGGAGCATTAATGCTTGTCCTTATGATAAAGAGCTGGCGAGGGCTTGAAGATCACTCCAGCGAGCGGCTGGGCCGCGGCCTTCGGAAGGAAGGGGCTTAAGAAACACGCCACGTTGGCGGTATCGCTTGGCGCGCGCCTTGATTGAATTTGCGGGGATGGTACAACCTGCACGGTTGAGTGCCCACACAACGTCGCCAAAAGTTTCGGAAGCATGCCATACGCGCACAAATGATTCTGCGGTGGCAGTGATAATTCCCTCACTCTTATAACCTGGGTGGAGATCAACTGTATTAACTTTAATCTCGTGTAGCTTAGCCATTATATAGTACTCTCTGATTTTGTATTATGAGGAGGTAGACTTAAGAGAATCAATAATCTCAACGATGCGAACCGGGCCACCGAATAGGTGCCAGTGGTTCGAGCCCTCAAACGTCTCTCGTGCACCTTCGATGGAACGTTGATGCACAGTTGTTTCGTGCCGAGACGTTTCTAAACGTACTTTTGGATAGCATAGCGTGTTGGCGCTGAATTCAAAAACGACTTTGAAAGGACGATCAGACATGCTTTTCTCGTTGGAGGGGTTTCTGATTATCTACTCTTAAAGTATAGCAGACTTTAGCCAGGCTGTCAAGAACTATTTTCAGAATTCGCAAAGTTTTTTTCAATCCCGTAGATCAAGTTCCTCGACGCTCATGAATTCATTATCGCCGGTAATATTGCTCCAACGGGCCACGAGTGTTTTATCACCGAGGCCCTCGTAATGTCTTTTTAATCTCTCAGCATCCTCATCGTTGCCATGCCAGAGCCAGTCGTAGAGCGCCGCGCGGGCCCATTCAGCAAGTTGGGCTCTGGCATTCTCCGGGGCCTTATGTAAAGACAAGTCCTCGCCGTGTTTATGCTTCCGTACTGCCAAAAACACTTTCATCGTGGGCGTATTCCCCTCTTGTCTACTAGTATATAGGCAGGTTTAAGTGGAGTCGTCAAGGTTTTATTTGAGAAAGTTGGCATAGAAATTGATGTATTGACAAATTTGGGGATACGTATAATGACTCCCCCCCTTTTACCCTGTTTAAGCAAACCTTTTATTCTACCAAACCCCAAATATCCCTTATTAACCTTTAACACTCGTTCCCACATTATCCCACTTCTTTATTTTTGGGCTGTACCTTTATAATCACTGTATTCTTGCAGCCGCAGGCTTTTAAAAACCTGTCAACGTCAAAGCGTGAGTTATCTTCGCGACAAACACTAGCAAAAGATACTGCTAGGCTAGCCCGAACATGTGTTTGCAGGTCCGTTGTATTAAGAATCTTTGCAATCTTGATATAGTCTTTTTTTGTCACTTTATTACTTCGCTAGCTGAAGAAGAACGAAAATGGATGGAATAAAGCAGGCAGCTAATCTTGCGATTGCTGCGCTACCATACAGATACTTCATTGTTAAAATGCCTCCTGAATTTGAGCTTGATGAAGCTGAAGGAAATTAAGTTGGGAATCCGAGATTGCTTGCAACCTTGCTTTATAATCAGAATCTTTAAGACCCTCGTGAATATTGTTTGCACGTTGAGCTAGGCAGGAAGCAGACGCGGAATTGGCGACTGGCTCAGTTGACCCATCGGAATACCGCACAGACCACTGACTGGTGATAAGGTTTAGAACTGTAACTGCTTTTGCTTTTGCCACTTTGGGCCTCCTTGATTATCTACTCTTAGAGTATAACAGGTTTGAATGCTGAAGTCAAGTACTTTCTTTAAACTTTAGAAAAAACATTGTACGCCAAACCACAGACCAACTGCAACGGGCACACAAATTATTCCAACAATTTCAATCATATCATTAACCTTATTACTTAGTCTCTACTCTCGCAAAAAGCCTTTCCTTAGCTTAGTAATATTGGTGAGCAGTTTAGCAACTTGCTCAGGTTGTCTTTCTCCGACAAGGCCGATAACCCAGGGCTCTTGGCCACACTTGGTTATCTTCTGAAGAAAGATGAGCAGTTTAATGACCTGCTCAGGTCGGGGGAGGAACTACTTTACTGAGAGGGAAGCACTGTTATCCTTGATGAATGTTTGCACGTCCTTCACAAAAGAATCGGTAAGCAGCTTTTCCCACTGTCCCTTATATAAGGTAACGGGAAAGCGACCCAGACCATAAACGCTGACTGCGCCTTTTTGGGAAACCTTCAAAGAGAGATTGCCCTTCTTCTTGGTTTCTTTGAGTTGCGCCTCAAGATTAAGAATCTTGGCGTTGAGTTCTGCGACTGATTGAGCCATGTTTTATACCTTTTTTGATTATGTACTTGTAGTATAGCAGAGTTTTTTTGGAAAGTCAAGTCTTTTCTTGACCGTTAGGGAGAAATTTTTTCGCGACTCGTTTTTCAGATTGAGCGCGCGCGCTACGATGCGAGGAAAACTCTTCCGTCCACCCCTAGCTGGACCGCTAGCTGCTCAAGCAATTGAATCTTGCAATGCTCAATACCCGCGTCGAAACCCTCGCGGGCGGCATCCTCAATTACATTGCTTGTGAGGGCGGTGCGCGCGCCACATCGCGTGAAAGCGCGGGTGACGATTTCCTCAATAATAACTTCTTTATTAGAATCAACAGACATTTTTTCCTCTTTTCTGATTGTCTACTCTCTGAGTATAGCAGACTTTTATTGGATTGTCAAGAACTATTTTCAATCACTTTCAGGTGAACCCACTGCCAGTAGTTTGGCGCGTTGTTCTCATTGAGCAACACCATGAAATCATCAAACCACTGAACCCTAACTCGACCACTCGTTGAATGAAACCCCAACACGATGCCGAGCGTATCTTCTTTCACTTCATAATGCCCTATCCTGGGCTGGACAAAATGAACCAGATCACCGACTTTCATTAAGCACCTTCAAATTATATTCAAGGAACCATTCTTGACTATTAGATTCTGATATAGCAACGAGCCAAAACCGATTTTGATTTTTAATCTTGTCTTCGATTAGAATCCCAAAAGAAGGACCGTATCTCACCAAATCACCGACTTTCATTTCACACTCTCTAAATCGTAGTCCCAAACATTATGTCCTTTTGTACCGTCACTCCAGAAAACATCAAACACTTTGTTGTTCATAGCCAACGGGTCATGAACCCTTTTTATAAGGAGTCCAACCTTGCCTTCGCGCCAGAGCGATGTAACCAAATCACCGACTTTCACTTACAACCTCCAATAGTGTCATAGAGCATTCATCGGTTTCGCCATTGTCGAGCCACACAAACTCGGCTGAACTATTATTCTCGTCAACCGACACAATCAACGCCAGCCAACCTCTCCTCATTCGACGAACCAGATCACCGGGTTTCACTGATCAACTCCAACTGATGCGGTAGAAAAGGATATGACTTGTTGCCAATAAGCACATCGAAAACCAGTGGAGTTGCGCCGCGTCGAAGCTCTACCACTAGACCAACAAGTCCATTAGCAGAGACACACTTTACTAAATCACCGACTTTCACTTATGACCTCTACTTTATTAATAGGGGACCAAAAAGTTCCGTAGTTACCCCATATAACTTTAATATGAGTTTCACTTGCCTCTATGCCGACTACAATACCTACGAGTTTCTCGTGAAGCTGCGATTGTTTTGCTACCAAATCACCGACTTTCATGACAAAACCTCCAAGTCCTGTGAGAGATACCTTCGACTTTTAACTTTTCCATGAAGTAGTACATCCAAGATATCATAGCGAGCCGGGTAGGGGCGGCCACCGTGGTACTCGTCGCTGTGAACCTTTTTGATAATGAGCCCAATTGAATTTTCTGGAACACCATTTGATGCTCTTTTAACTCTTACTAGATCACCGGCTTGCATTGTTTTCACACCCATTGTATAACCGATTCAATCGTGAGTTTTCATCTTCCATCATAACTGTATATTCGTAAAGTTGCCCACATTTTCCAAGCAGGTCTTCGGTGCATTCACTAATAGCTTGGTTAAGGTCTTGTAAAGCGTGCACATTACTATTCTCACCTATCCGGTATCCTGCATAAAATACAAGAACATCAACAAAAAATAACGCTGCGATGATAACCCATTTTATTCTTTCAATTCTCATTATTACCGGATTTTATCTAACCTTCACCTGAATTCTATTGTCTTCTGGATCCACTGCAAAACATTTAGTGCAATAATAGAAGCTAGTAAGAGAAGTCCTTTTGATCACGATACTTCCGCCGCAACCAATATGCTTGCCAATCACTTCCATTTGAAAGTTCGGCAGGCGCGCTTTGACTTCTGCTTCTTCTTATCGCCATGATTGCCTGCTCCCTTGTGGAAGTGAGCGTGAACGGCAGTCCAATTGCGGGACTTAATATTTTTCTTCTTAGCCATGATTCTATACTACCAAATTTCTTCTTGTTTGTCAAGTAATTTTTTTCAATTCTTCGGGAGAACCCAGCACTGGCAGCCAGTCGGAGGGTGGCAAACCAAAACTGAGTCGTAAAGATCAGATATGTCAAGTACAATCGACGGAGAAGAATCAAAGTTGGAAGGTGGATCGACCCACCGATCATCTTCAACGAAAACCACGAGATCACCAATATTCATTTCAACCGTGGTGGTTTTGGGTTAGTTCTTTAATAGCCCTCTCAGCTTTTCCCCGAATTCGCCTTAAATCATGAGCTTTAGACTGTGCGCCCCAACCTCGGTAGGCTCGCTCGCGTCTATTGCAAAAGTCCCTAATGCCCTTCAACGCTTCAATCGCATCTTTGAATGGCGAATTGCCCATTACTTCCAATATGCAGCTTCTTGTTTAGTGAAGACTGCATCTCCATTTTTAGTGCTAGTGCCGCACTTGTCACACTTTCGCCAAGACATCAGACCTGACAGTGTAACGAAGTATTTTACATTTCCTCCACACTGATGGTGAGCACCAATTATTTTTCCGTTTTTACTCATGACCCTATTATAGCAAATTTAGGTTGGATTGTCAAGAACTAATCTTGAAAATCAAGTTCACGTTGACGGACGTTCTCTACACCTTCAAGTTCAACCTTCTCCACCGTTAGTTCGCCAAAAACCTCATCACCTGTTAAGTTCTCATTGAGATTGTCAAACCATTTATGGAGATGCTTATCGACTAGAGAAGCAACGTCTGACTGAGCAGCTTTCTTTATCTCTACGGGAAATGATAATGTAACAATAACTTTATTCGCTTTCATTTTTTAACTCCTTTCAGGGATTGCGATAACCCTTTCGTTTGTTTGAAAATATGGATTGCGAGCGTAATATTCAGTCGTCAACCACATACGCTGACACTTGCTCGACTTAGGCTTGGGCGCGCACAGATCAGTCAATACGATATGACCATCAAACTTCTGAGTGTTAACATACTCAGTCGGAGGATCAAAATCCGTACCACCACAACGAACACGCTCCCACTTACGCTTTTCACCTTTCTTCCATACGAAGATTTTATCCTTTGCTACTTCGCTATCAAAAGGGATCACCGTAAACTCTGCGATATCAGCTAGCTTATTAAGTTCTGAAAAGAAAGCAACTAGCATACCGTCAGAAACAGACCCGGACTGATCAATACTAATAGCAATTTTAGCTTGACGACTGGTTTTACGTCCAGGGTGGATATACGGATAACGCCGGTTGATACGCTTGATAGACGTAGACTTATTAGCCTTTTGTGAAGTCTTAACAAAGTACCTCAATACTTTCTTCCAGTCTACTACGCCAGAAATGCGTTCCAGAATATCCTTCCGCACTTCACTAGGCACGCTACCCCAAGAATTACTTTTGCTTGCCTCTTCTGATGCCTTGCGAAGAGTATTCTTCAAGCGTTCCTTTGCAATCTCCTTTGTGGTCTGATCTGCATCTCCCCAATGTTCATGGGAGTCAAACTGACCATTATCGCCCAAACCTTCGCCCTCGCCCTCGGCATCGCCTTCGCCAGCTTCACCGGAGCCACCTTCGCCCTCGCCTTCGCCAGAACCATTCTCACCTTTGGGTCCGGGCTCATCAGGATCAAAACCTTGCTTCTTCAAGGTATCCAAATACCATTCCGAAGCCTTACCAGGAGGAAGATCCTTAAACTTACCTTGACCCGGCTTAAGACAATTCTCAGGAAGATTATTAAGATGAGAGTTGATCGCAAGATCAGTTGCAAAGTTCCACAGCCTAGAGTTCTCCCCATCAGGGAGGCGACCAGTCAAGTGCTCAAAGATTAGATGATAAAGCTCATGCTTAATAACATCTCTACGAGCAGCATCACTAAGACCCTCAAAGAACTCAGGATTGTAAATCATCTCAAACTGAGCAGTTTTAGGGTTGACCATGACTGCTGCTGTTGGGATGGACCTATTTGCTCTTTTGTTAACCCTGCGACTAAGCGCGGCAAAGAAAGGCTCGCTCATGAGCAGGCGCGCAACATGAATGTTAAGGTCGAAGTCCATTATTCACCCTTCTTAAGTAACTACTACCATCATACGCTATTTTTGACTGTTTGTCAAGAACTTTCTTCGTCATCAGCGCGGAGCATGCTGACCATACGATGCGCTACGTCCTCGCTGCCTACCTTAGATTGATGCAGGCGGATGGTATTGCTAATCTCGTTATCGCTAGCACCCATGACAGTCCACAATTTCATTGCGACTTCAGAAGGAAGAAGCATAAAGTACTCGGCAAGATTTTGAATCTGCTCATCGGGCAGTGCCTCCGCAAAGGTCTTGCCAGCTTCGAGCTTTTCTACCAGGGCATTATGATCGTTGATCTCCCAGTCCTTAACCTTTTCCAGCTTGCCATCCACAAGAATGTCGCCAACTGTAACTTGACGATCATAATTCTGAACGAAGTCGTTAAAAGCTACGGCAGCTTCAAACCCTACGAAAGAAGATGCAAGGTTAAAGAGGGTGCTGCCATGACCATGCTCTAGAACAGTCTTCTCCTGCTCATCAACCAACGTGGACAAGCACTCATTAAGCCGATCCCAGGAACGACGCGAAGGATATACCTTATTAGGCTCAAAATCGCTAGTATGCTCAAGATGATTGCGATTCTGGTTAATGAAGTCCCAAACCACGGTATCTACAGTGCCCTGTGCCCAATTGAGCCAATCTTCGACGGTAGGCTCAACATCGAACACAGTCCAGCGATCAAGCTCGGCAGGGTCCATCTCACCAACTTGATACTGCTCTCCATGCTCGCCACCGTTAATAGCAGCAAAGATAAGAGTACCAGTATGAAGGCGATGACCATTCAACTTACGCGAGTCAGTAAGCTCGAAAATGCCTTGACGTACCTCGATAGTGGCACGGTCAACTTCGTCAAGGAATAGAATTACAGGCTCATCGCATGCAGCCTTAAACCAATCAGGAGGACAAAAGGAAGTGACATCTCCATCAGTCTTAGGCAAACCAACAAGGTCGCCTTCAGTCATCTGACTGGCCCGACGCTCAACGACGGGAAGTCCAATAGATTCTGCGAATTGATATACAACCTGAGATTTTCCAACCCCATGACGACCACGGAGCAAGACCGGCTTATGAATAGCGGTCACGTAAGGAGTTACCTCAAGAAACGTTTTGAAATCTACTGCCATTTGAAATTCATCCCTTTTTCAAGTGTACCTTAATAGTACCAAAGATTTTCTTGTTTGTCAAGTGTTTTTTTTTCTTTAATGATCTCAGGAACCTAGAACTGAGGAAGTCCCTTGACGCATTCAATGTCTTCGACCCAGCCGGCAGGAGGAGTCACCGTACTTTTTATGGGGGACACAAGTGAAATCCCATAGCGATTTTCGGTTTCGTCTGCCAGGTTTGCTGGAATGGGAAAGCGATATCCTTCATGCCCAAGCTCGGCGATTGGAGAGCACCAAATTACGTTGCGATGATGCTCGAATATGATGTCTTTCCAATCAATACGAGAAACAAAATAAAATGTAGGATCCGCGTCAGAATATCGCCGGTGCTTAACTAGCGCACCAGGGGCAAACCCAATTTCATTAAACTGTTCTACAACTCCCTTACGATACTCAATATTCTTATGGTGGAACTCTGCGATGTCCTTCTTCCTAACGGTGCAAGTACGCTTGTTATGCTTAAACGACTCTTCACGCACATCGCCATCCTGCTCTGCCCGCCTATCATAGTCCAGATGCTTGCAGTAAGAACATTGACGCTTTTGATTAGCCTTTTGGTGCTCTCGGCGCTGGTAGTCACGAACAACATAATGATCCTCGCGGCCTTCCGCGATCAGCTTTTCGGCCTCCGCTTTCAACGTCGGGCAACTTCTCCGATTATGACCATTATTATAGCAATAGCGGCATCTTACTGTTCCGGTGTACGACATTTAAAATCCTCTTTTCTTAAATGGTAGTTCTATAATAGCAAATTTTGTGTCGATTGTCAAGTAAATAATTTCTTCAATGATCTCAAGAACTTTCTTTGCTGCTCACCAAGGACAACTCATCGTCTGAGTACCAGGAGGGACTGCCAAAAAAGTCGGGCCACTCGACACAATATGGGTATCTCTTTTCTACGTTATGAGCTTTTATTACAACGTGGCCAAAGTCTATTTTGACTATAATTCCTACTGTTTTAGAACTCCTAAACTGAACCAAGTCGCCGACCTTCATCAGAAACTTATGGCTCTGTTAAGGTGGATATCGGACCAGCAAAACTCACCCTTCTGCGCTACGTCATCGAAGTCTTCGCCGAGGCGAACGAAGCGGAAATGTTCATATACGGAACCATGTTTCTCTTCATCCCAACCTTCCAGACAATCACCATCGCAATTATCTATGAACTCGTTAAGTATCTGAACCTCTGGGTATGAACCATACCACTTGATGCCTTCCCAGTGGATCAACCAACCACCTTCATCACCATAGTCTTGATCCAGATGGTCATGGTCCCTCAAGACCATACTTCTTATACCCTCAGATCTTGCGAACGTGACCAAAAAGTGAGGCAACATCTCCTTGCTAACTGCTAGCACGACTTCAGAACGATATCCCATAATTTTTTCTCTCGATTAAGTTGTGTTTGGGTTGTTGAAGAGTTGTGCTTAAGCGCAAATTTCCAGCACTGGTACATAGCTATCGCCACACTTAATGCTGCTGGCTCTGGCAGCAGCTTCAACGAAACCGATCTTCCGCTTCGGCTTTTCCTTCACAGATTTTTGTTGGGAAGCGCCGAACGCTGCTAGAATCTGAGCAATCTGCTCTTGTTGGCTGGGCTGAGCCAGCGATGATGGTACAAATAGTTGAGACATCTTTTTCTCTTTTTTGAGTTTCTATATACATCATACCAAAAAAAGAACTCAAAGTCAAGACTTTTTTTTCAGCCTGACTTTCTTGAGATCTTTTCTATGGAAGTAACTGCTCGACCGCCACCGATCTCTACCCTCTGGGACACCCTCCAAAGACCATTTAACATAATATCGAGTTTTAGGACGGTAGGGTGCCGAGTCTTTAGGCGTGATTTTATAAATAATACCAACCAGACTTTTACAATCTGGACGCGGAAAACCAGACCACCGGACAGCACTGAGGTTTAATCCGTATACTGAAAACGTTACTAGATCACCGACTTTCATTATGGTATCTCAATAATATTAAAATCTTTGAATAGTTGGTATAGGAAATTTAGCAGTATTACGGTAAAAAAGGCAACGTTGACAAAAAGGCCACAAAACGTAATAGTAGATAATGACTTTTCCCTTTTTTGTTTTTCTTCTGCTCTCTTTAAAGAATATTTGAGTTCACGAATTAAAAATGCTTCTACATAATCATCATATTCCGCTTCTTCATTTAATAATACAATACAAAATTTATCATCATTCAATACCTTAATACTGATATTATAAGAATCAACTTCAAGTGTTTCTGATGTACATGTACGAATAATAGTTCTCCAGCCGCTAATACCGCTGAAACCCTTGTACTCAATGGACAGCAGGGTTTTACGTGAAACAATATCACCGACTTTCACTGATCACCTCCAGTTCTTCCTGATGGCAGCCGAAGCAAATATTTGCGGACCAGCAAACTGTGATAATTGAAGTTGGATCACATGGGACCGGATGCCTTAATGCCACAACTATACCAGTAATGCCTGGTTTATAGACCCCAGACTCATGATGTATTTTCTTTTGTAATCTCACTAGATCACCGACTTTCATTCTTTTTGTCCGTCCTGTGCCAAACTTACTCCACTTGGCTCTAAGTGTCAACCTTTTGTCCAAAATAAACAATCCTTTATTTTGTTTTGTTGTTGGTAAAGGATTGTTTATTTTCATTTATCAAACGCCCCACAATCACAAGCGTGCCAATCTTTGTGCCATTTGCATTCTGGTGTGTGATCATCAAGTGTTTTGCTGTGTTGTTCCATCACTTTGTGTACTGCTTTAATAGCGGCGGACTCAACTTGGTCTACCACCTTATTTATTTCTTTCTGTTCTGCGATCTTTTCTAGTCTCGCTGCTTGTTCTTCAACTCTTTCTGTTGTGTTGCCGCCACAAATATGGCAAGAATCATCTTTACAAGATGAGTCACAGTAACAATCTGGGCATCCCATTCCACCTTCTTGGTAGGCAACACAGTCTTCTTTAATATGCCTGTATTTATTGTCGGTGGTCATTTTCATTTCCAGATTTAGATCATCATAGTTCTCAATATATCCGCCATTGGTTCTGCCTTCAAGTCGGTTTAGAAGATTGATAGATGAGAAACCTGCGAAGTATGCCTTATCTTCTTCTGGATATTCTATTACTTTATTGTCCTCGATACTTTTGATTATCATATCGTCAAGATCTCTGATCTCGTCAGCACTTCGCCTACATAAAGATTTCAACCTAATGATCTCTTTTTTTAGCTCTCTCTGATAATCAAGTCGTTCTTGTGGAACACCCGTATCAAGAAAATCATGAACTGCCAACTTGCGTTGCAAAGCTACGTTTTCTTTTTTGAGATCTTTGATTTCGTTAGCTTGTTTTTCCCGCCACGACAATACTCCACTTGGAGATGAGTGGTTACCTTTTGTATCTTTACTCATTTCTCTTCTCCGTAATAATCACTATATTAGCCCTATCTGGACAGTAAATCAATCGCCTTCTCAAGATGCCAAAGCCCTTCCATAGTACTCTCATCCTCTGGTGCCGAATGGGTCGCGATTCGTATCTGATTATACACTCTATCAAGCGTGGCAATCTCTTCCTTGATACTATCCGGTCCAGTATAGGGCATGGCACTATTCACCTCTTCAACCTCTTCTTTGATGATCTTCTTTAATTGTGTCTTTGTGATTTTCATTTTGTGTTCTCCTGTAAAATGATGGTATCATAAATAGGTTGAGTGATTACCTTTTGTGTCTTTATTCATTTCTCTTCCTTCTTCCCACCATCCTTCTTCCCGCCATCAATAACTTCAATTTCTTTTTTTATGCTATCATCAATTGTTTGTGTGATGTTCATTCCTCTTCCTTAATAAGTTATGACGACCAAATCGTCAAATTCGTGCGGTTCGTATTTTTCGTTTGTGAAGGCAAAACCTTCTTGATTAAACCAAACATTATACTTTGATGTTCTATCGCTGTTCAACGAAAAACTCGTAGCACCTTTTTCTTCTTTCATGCGCATGCTCTATCCAACTGAGCCACGAGGGCATGTGTCTATTATTTAGAACTCAACACAATTCTCCTAAAAGTTGTAAATAAATCAATCCAGCTTGTGTTGCCAATTCCGTCTTCTAAC
>Ga0208179_1001495_pt1 | contig 11848 bp, 12 predicted proteins | sample Malvired_Geostar_FD_184238 | JGI IMG/M metagenome (GOLD analysis project Ga0208179, IMG submission 184238) | Marine viral communities from the Global Malaspina Expedition - Malaspina viral metaG DeepMed_Geostar (SPAdes) (version 2) | ecosystem: Environmental > Aquatic > Marine > Oceanic | place...
TGGACGAACGCGCCATGCGTAAAGTCGAAGGCCACCTGCGCGGCACCTTCGCCAACGCCAGGATCACCCTGGTTCCGCGCCCCAAGCAGAAGGACTCCGCCGAGGTCTATATCGCCGACGAGTTCATTGGCGTGGTCTTCGAGGACGAGGACGAGGACGGCTCCTTCATGTTCGAGATGGCGATCCTCGCCGAGGATCTGCCCTGAGGATCTGCCCCCGAGGCTCCGCCCTCGGCGGCGCCTCTAAATTAGGCTGAACAAGCTCATCCAAACGGCGTTTGACGGGTCGTTAACTCCCGCAGGTTGAATCTCTCCCGGACGGGTTCGGGGTGGGTTTCGAATGTTTGGAACTATGCAGCTTTGGGGCGGCGGTGTCGGGCCAAAGTTCGACGCCGAAGCCCTGCGCCCAACCCTTCGGCGGATGGCCCAGGCCGCCCGGGCGCATTTCGCCGCGCATTCCGTAGAAATTGTTCTGCACGACGGGGATGATGCGTTCCGTTGCGGCGAAGATGGTGTTCTTCAGCTGGTGCTGGATGCTGGGCCCGAGGTGCTGTTTGCTGAGCCCCTATGGTCGGTTTCGAAAAGGCGGAACGCCGAACTGGGCTTTGTGGGCGCGGATCTGGCGGCCAGCGCTCCGGTGCGTTTCACCGCCGCGGGCCTTCGCGGCCGCCTGACCGTTTTTGCGCCATCGCGCCCGCAGGACTCCGTTCTGGCCGAGATTCTCGCCGATCTGGCTGACGGTGTCGCCACCACGGCCGAGCGGCTCTACGCCGCCAACCGCCAGTACCAGGCGCGGGCCGAGGCCGACGCCGCCGAACAGCTCCTGCTCAACATGATGGCCTCCGCGCCCGTCGCCATGGCCGTGACGGACCGCGAGCTGAGGTTGATGCACGCGAGCCCGCGATGGAGTCAGGAGCTCGGACTTGTCGGCCAGGACGTCGTCGGCCGGCCGGTGGCCGAGCTTCTGCCCGACGTCGCCGCGCGCTGGGGCGCGCGTATTGAGGCCTGTCTCGAAGGTGAGACCCTGAAGGCTGACCGCATCCGGTTTGCGACCGCTGATGGCCGTCACATCTGGGCTCGCGTGGAGGTCACGCCCTGGCGCGATCCGCAGGGGCAGATCGGCGGCCTTTTGTTCCTGTCGCAGGACATATCGGACCTGGTGGAGGCGCTTGATCGCGCCCAGCGCTCCGAAGGGCGCATGCGCCTGGCCACGGAGCTCTCGGAGATCCACGTCTATGAGCTGGACTACAAGTCGCGCCAACTGCTGAGCATCGGGGCCGAGGACACCTTCTTCAGTCAGCGCCTCACCTATGAGGACCTTTATCGTAACGTCTGGGTCTCGGTGCATCCGGACGACCGGGCCATGGCCCAGGCGGCGTGGGAGCGCCATCTGGAGACGGGGGAGCCGTACCGCGTCGAATACCGGGTGGCGCGGGATGACGGCCAGGAGGTCTGGGCCTATTCGACGTCTGAGCTGATCACCGACGAAGGCGGCCGGCCGCTTCGCCTCGTCGGCGCCTTGCAGAACATCACCAGCCGCAAGCGGGCCGAGGTGGAGATGGCCAAGGCCCGGGACGACGCCGAGGCGGCCAACCGGGCCAAGAGCGAATTCCTCGCCAATATGAGCCATGAGATCCGCACCCCCATGAACGGGGTGATCGGCATGAACTCGCTTCTCCTGCGCAGCGCGCTGGCGCCGGAACAGCGCAAGTTCGCCGAGGCGGTGCAGAGCTCGGCCGAGAGCCTGCTGGCGATCATCAACGACATTCTCGACGTCTCCAAGCTGGAGGCCGGCAAGGTCGACCTGGAGGCGATCGACTTCGATCTCACCGACCTGGTGGAGGACATCGCCGAACTGCTGGCCCCCCGCGCGGCCGAGAAGAGCCTGGAGATCGCCTGCTATCTGGACGATGGCGCGCAGGGCGGGTTCACCGGCGATCCCACCCGCCTGCGCCAGATCCTGCTGAACCTGGCGGCCAATGCGGTAAAGTTCACCGAGCGCGGCTTCGTGGCCGTCGAGGTCAAGTCTGACGACCTTCCCCAAGGGGGCAGGCGGCTTCGCTTTGAGGTCGCCGACACCGGCCCTGGCCTCAGCCGGGAGGCCAAGGTCGGCCTGTTCCAGAAATTCCATCAGGCCGACGGCTCCATCACGCGGAAGTATGGGGGCACGGGCCTGGGACTCTCCATCTGCCGGCAACTGGTCGAGCTGATGGGCGGTCGCATCGGCGTCGCCGACCGGCCCGGCGGCGGTTGCGTCTTCTGGTTCGAGCTCGACCTGATCCCTGCGTCGGTGGAGCGGGCCGTAGCCGCCCGGCCCTGCGCCCTGGAGGAGGTTCGGGTTCTGGTGGTCGACGACATCGACCTCAACCGGCATATCTTCCGCCGCCAGCTGGAGGCGGAAGGCGCGTTCATCGGCGAGGCCGAGGGCGGTCCCCAGGCGCTGGAGCTGATGGCCAAGGCCAGGGCCGACGGCGCGCCCTTCGACATCCTGCTGCTCGATCACATGATGCCGGGCATGGCCGGGGACGAGGTGGCCCGGGCCGTTCGCGAGACCTGCGGCGAGGATCAGCCCCGTATTGTCATGGCCTCGTCCATGGGCGCCCCCGGTCGTAGCGAGCTGGAGAGTTGGCCAGCCCTGGACGCCTTCCTGACCAAGCCGGTTCGTCACCATGTGCTGACCGAATGCCTGGGGCGCATGGCGCGCGCATCGCGCCCTGCGCCGTCGCCGGTGCCTGAATCGCCCAAGCCCGACACAGATCCGGGTTCGGAAGACGGCGCGCCTGCCGCCCGGATTCTTCTGGTCGAGGACAATGAGATCAACACCCTGCTGACCAAGACGCTCCTGGGCGAGGTCGGCTGCCATGTGGACTGTGTGGTGAACGGCGCCCTGGCCGTGGCTGCGGTGGAGGCCGAGGCCTACGACCTGATCCTGATGGATATGCAGATGCCGGTGATGGACGGCCTGGAAGCCACGCGGCGCATTCGCCAGATCCAGGGGCCCGCCAGCCTGACCCCGATCATCGCCATGACGGCCAACGCCATGCAGTCCGACCAGGACGCCTGTTTCGCCGCCGGCATGGACGATTTCGTCTCCAAGCCCATTCAGCCGTCCGCCTTCCTCCAGACCGTCGAGCGTAACCTTTCGCCGCAGGAAACTCAGCCTACGGAACTCGAGGGTTCCTCCGCCTGAGTCCCAGGGTTAAGGGTGGAGAGACTCCTCTCCGCCAGGGCGCCCGCCATCATGCTGAAACTCATCGTCCTGGGACTGGGCGCGATCCTCGTGGCCTGGATCGGGATCGGCCTGGCCATCGAGGCCGCCTTCGCCCCAAAGACCCTGCGCGGCGAAATGGTCAGCATCGGTGATCGACGCCTTCGCCTGGTCTGCGAAGGACCGGAGTCCGGGCCGCTGGTCTGGCTGGAGGCCGGCGCCTTCGGATTTTCCGCCGACTTCGCCGACCTTCAGGCCGCCCTGGCGCGAGAGGGTTTCCGCACCTGCGCCTATGACCGGGCCGGCCTGGGATTTTCTGATCCTGGCCCCTTGCCCCGGGACAGCGCCGCCATCGTCACCGACCTGGAGCGGCTGATGATCGAGGCCGGCGTCACCCAGCCGGCGATCCTGGTCGGCCACTCCATGGGCGGGCAGCATGTCCGGCTGTTCGCCGTGCGTCATCCCGAGCGCGTGGCCGGCGTTGTGCTGGTGGACGCCGCGACCCCTGAGGCGGTGGAGATTCCCCTGGTGCGGCGCTTCGTCGACACCTTTGGCCATCTGTCGCAGGCGGTGGCGGGGCTCACCAGCGTCGGCCTGGCCAAGCCCCTCTTCTTCCTGGGGGACCGTATCGGTCTCAGCGGCCCGGCCGTGCGCGAAAAACAGGCCGCCTTCGTCTCGGGGCGCCACGCGCGCAACGCCGCCAACGAAGCCGCCCACTGGCTGGAGAGCGCGGCGATGACCCGCGAGGCGGGGCAGCTCAATCCAGCCTGGCCGGTGGCGGTGGTCACCGCAGGCGAGTCCGCCCGCATCAGCGACAGCGCCTGGGCCGCGGCCCGTTTGGCGCCGGTGGAGGCCTCGGTGGCCGGAAGCTACGCCGCCGTCCCCGAGGCCGGCCATGCGACCATCCTCTCCCACCGCCACAACGGCGAGATCGTCGCGGCCGTGAAGCGGGTGGCGGCGGCCCTGTAGGGCGCCAGAGCCGTCAGTTGTCCTCAGGCGTCGTGATGGCCCGGCCTTCGGTCGCCGGCGCCTCGCCCCGGGCGGGGGCCGCCGGCATATAGGTGGTGTCGGGCCGGGGCTGGAGCATGTCGCCATTATCGCCCGGGCCGCCGCCCTCGCCGCGGGCGAGGAAGGTGAAGGCGATCCAGCCCACCACGATCACCAGGATGATCCAGACCAGGGGCGGCACGCCCTTCTTCTTCCGCTCGTTCTCCGACCTGTTCAGATCGACCATTACCTGCTCCCTGCCATCTACGACCGAAGGCTGACCAAGGCCCGCCGGACCTGCGCCGCCAGGACGTTCGGTTCTGTCCCGGGTAACGGGACAGGCGTGGGAGCGTTCCGGGGCGGCCTTGGCCGACGCCGGTGGTCAGGTCGGCTGGAGGGCCGCGGCGTCGAATTCCGCCTTCCAGGCCGCCAGCGTCGGCGAGGTCGAGGTCTGGTCCCAGGGGTGGAAGCCTGGGCGATACCAGGCGAAATAGGTTTTCCAGCCCCGCCGGAAGAGGCCCGGCTTAACCCAGACGAACTGCTTGACCGCCTTCAGCGCCGCCTTGGGCGTATAGCCGTCGGCCTCCAGCAGCCGGGCGGCGTAGCGGGTGATGTTGCGGGTGAACATCAGGGTGATCAGCGCCATGGCGATGCAGCGGCGGCGATAGCGCAGGAAGGGCGACCAGTCCTTAGTGGCGGCCATGAAGACATCGAAGGCGACCGCCTTGTGCTCGGTCTCCTCCAGGGCGTGCCAGCGCCAGAGCCGCTCGATCGCCGGATCGGTCTTCTGGAACAGCTCGTCCCGATGGCGGATGTGCACCTCGGCCATCATGGCCGTGAAGTGCTCCAGGGCGATGGTGGAGATGAGCATGGCCATCGGTCCGCGCCCGCGGCTGAAGGCCACCCGCTCGCGCACCTGCGCCTCGATCTCGGCCACGGGATAGCGGTCCCGGTCGATCAGCTGGTTGAGGCTGTGATGCTCGCGCGAATGGATCGCCTCCTGGGCGATGAAGCCCCGCACGTCCTCGGCCAACTTGCCCGAGACCCGGTCGCGATAGTGGCGGACGGCGTCCATGAACAGGCGCTCGCCATCGGGGAAGGTCAGCGACAGGGCGTTGAACACCGCGGTGGCGACCGGATCGCCGTCCAGCCAATGGCCGGAATTGGTGAGGCTGGCGTCGAAATGGATGTCCCGGGGGGCCACCTCGACATCAGCGGGCGTGGTCTTGCGCGTCATGGCGTGATCCTGTGGAACAGGGGCGATGGGCCCCAGCGGCTTGTCCTGGGTCCAGATTAGAGTTACCTACAAAAATGTCAATAGAGCCCATCCGTCGCGTGCGTCGATCGCCGGAAGCCGCCCGCGAGAACATCCTGCAGTCAGCGGAGCGTCTGCTGCTCGAAAAGGGCCCGCAGGGCTTGAAGCTGGTGGAGGTGGCCCAGGGCGCCGGCGTCTCCCACGCCACGGTGCTGCACCACTTCGGCTCCATCGACGGGGTGCAGACGGCGCTGGCCGAGACCATGATCCGTCAGTTGGTGGCCCGGGTGCTGGAGGCTGAGCGGCCTGATGATCCGCAGGCGCAGCTGGAGGGGGTCGGGCAGGTGCTGTTCGACGCGTTTGAGTCCGCCGGCGGCGCCCGTCTGGCCGCCTGGCTGGAACTGACCGGCGAAGCCCGCCGCCTGACCCTGGTGCGCGAAGCCGTCGATGAGGTCATCTCCGGACCCATGGCGCAGAAGGGGGTGGATCCAGAAAGAGCCACCAATCTGATCCTGGTAGCCGTCTCGCTGGCCATGGGAGTCGGCCTGATCGGCCGGTCGCTCGCCGAACTGGTCGGCCGCCCGCCTGAGACCACCCGCGAGGCGGCGCTGGCCTTCCTCAAGAGCGGCCTGGCGGCGGCGTTGAACAGGTAGGGCCGGGCGGCTCGACGTTCCGCCCGGCCCCCTTGCCTTTAGAGGACGCCCAGCATCTCGGCCACCAGGGGGTGGCGGACGATGTCGCGGTCCTTCAGGCGGACCACGGCGATGTTGCCGACCGTGTCCAGCTTCTCGGCTACTGGCCCCAGGCCGGAGAGCTCCGGCAGCAGGTCGGACTGGGCCGGGTCGCCGGTGACCACCATGGTGGAGTGCCAGCCCAGGCGGGTGAGCAGCATCTTCAGCTGCACATAGGTGCAGTTCTGCGCCTCATCGATGACCACGAAGGCGTTGTTCAGGGTGCGGCCGCGCATGAAGCCCACCGGCGCGATCTCGATGGCGCCCTCGGCCATCAGCGCGCGCACCCGCTTCATCGACAGGCGGTCCGACAGGGCGTCATAGAGGGGGCGGAGATAGGGGGCGAGCTTGTCCTCCATCTCGCCGGGCAGGAAGCCGATGGATTCGCCGGCCTCCACGGCCGGGCGCGACAGGACGATGCGGCCCACGCGGCCGGCCTCAAGGGCTTCGACGGCCTTGGCGATGGCCAGATAGGTCTTGCCCGTGCCGGCCGGACCCAGGGCCAGAACCAGGTTCTTGGCGTCGATGGCGGCGATCAACTCCTCCTGGCCGGGCGACTTGGCCTTGATCGTCTTCAGATAGCCCTGCTCACGACCTTCCTCGGCCAGACCGAGGGGCGACCAGCCGCGTTCGATGGGCAGCCGGCGGATTTTTGAATCATCGAACTGCTCAGCGTCGAAGGCGCCTTCGCGCAGCTGTCGCTTCAGGGCTCGCTTGGTCATCAAAGCCTCCATAGGGGCATGAAAAAGGGGCGAGTCCTGCGCGGACCGCCCCTTGGGGAGGACGAAAAGTCGGAAGAAGGGCCGACGGCGCGCCCGGGGGGCGGCGCGTGCCCGACCGTGGCCAGGACATCGGTTGCGGGGGGACCCCGCCAGGACCACAAACGCAGCGCCATGCACTCCGTCCAACTCGAACCTGCGGGCCGGAAGCCGGCCCGGCGACGATCCGAGAGCGGTATGATCGCTTCGAATCGCATCGCAACTATGATGCTAGCGTGGTTAAGCAAGGCTGAAGTGCGACGTTTTAAATAAGACATGAGGTACGCGGATGGCTGTCTACAACTTGGGCGAGGTGGCTCCCGAGCTGCCGCCAGAGGGCGAATACTGGATCGCGCCCACCGCGGCGGTGATGGGCAATGTGATTCTCAAGACGAACGCGTCGGTCTGGTTCGGCGCAACGCTTCGCGGGGACAATGATCCCATCCTGATCGGCGAAAACTCCAATATTCAGGACGGATCAGTTCTGCATACCGATGCGGGATCGCCCTTGACCATCGGCCACGACGTCACGGTCGGCCACATGGTGATGCTGCATGGCTGCACGATCGGCGACAATTCCCTGGTCGGCATCGGCTCGATCATCCTGAACGGCGCGAAGATCGGGAAGAACTGCCTGATCGGCGCCAACTGCCTGATCACCGAGGGCAAGGAGATCCCCGACAACAGCCTGGTCATGGGCGCGCCGGGCAAGGTGGTCCGCGAGGTCTCCGAAGGCCAGGCGCGCATCCTGACCGCCTCGGCGCATCACTATGTGGAGAACTGGAAGCGCTATCATCGGGAGCTGCGCGCGCATTAGCGATCGAGCCCGGGCCTGAGGCCGGGACTCAATTTCATCTGGAACTTCGCGGCTGGGCGGCTGGTTGAGCCTGCCATCAACGAAGGACAAGCCGCCGCGCCCGGCGCCCGGTGCGGCGGCTCACCAGGTGGAGAGACAAGCCGTGGCCGATCCCATTGAAAACCTGTCGCGACTGACCGTGACGCAGACGCCCGACGGCTGCCTGATGGAGATCCAGGGGGATCGCGGGGCTTCGATCGCCTTGCTGGCCAGCGCCGAGCAGATCGACGCGCTGGCGACCTCCCTCGACGATCTGCTGTCGGAGAACGATGCCGCGGCCGACGAGGTGACCGATGGCGCTTCCGACGCCCGGGAAGGCCGGCCATGAGCGATCCCAAGCCGCCTTTCGACACGCCGCCCCAGGCGACCCCCGGCGTCACCGCCGAGATGGACCCGCGCCCCGACCACGGGGAAGACAGCTACCGCGGGGCCGGGAAACTGCAGGGCAAGGCCGCCCTCATCACCGGCGGCGACAGCGGCATCGGCCGGGCCGTGGCGATCGCCTTCGCCCGCGAGGGCGCCGATGTTCTGGTGAGCTATCTGTGCGAGGATGAGGATGCTCAGGAAACCCGGCGCTGGGTCGAGGCGGCGGGCCGCAGGTGCGTCCTCGTCCCAGGCGATGTCGGCGATCCCGCCCATTGCCGGCGCTTGGTGGACGAGGCGATGAGCGCCTTCGGCCGCCTGGACGTGCTGGTGAACAACGCCGCCCACCAGATGTCCTTCGACGCCGTGGATGAGATTTCCGACGAGGAGTGGGACACCACCTTCCGCGTCAACATTCACGGCATGTTCTATCTGACCAAGGCGGCCCTGGGGCGCATGAAGCCCGGCGCCTCGATCATCAACACCGCTTCGATCAATTCGGATTCGCCCAATCCCAAGCTGCTCGCCTACGCCACCACCAAGGGCGCCATCCAGAACTTCACCGCGGGTCTGGCCCAACTGGTGGCGGAACAGGGCGTGCGGGTGAACTGCGTGGCGCCTGGCCCCATCTGGACGCCGCTGATCCCCTCGACCCTCCCGCAGGAGATGGTGGAGACCTTTGGCCAGCAGGTCCCCATGAAGCGGCCGGGGCAGCCCAGGGAGCTGGCCGGCGCCTATGTCCTGCTGGCCTCCGACGAGGGTAGCTACATGTCGGGCGCCACCCTGGCGGTGACCGGCGGCAAGCCGATGATCTAGGACAGGATGGCGATGACGGAAGAGCCTCAGAACGACAAGACGGGCGGGGCCTCTGGGCCGCCCACCTATTCGGCGCAGGACGTCCGTCAGGGGCAGGTGATCCTGCGCAAGCGCTGGCAGCGCATCGTCTTCTTTGGCGGCCTCGTCGGCCTCGTGCTCCTGCCGCTCGTCCTGATGCTGGCGTCCGGGGCCTGACGCGGCTCGCGCAATCCACATGGACCTGGGCCTGATCCCCGTTAAGGTCCCGCTGGCTTGAACCGGCTCGCCCGTGCAGCGGCGAGCGAACCTGCGAGGTCCATTATGAGATTTTCCCCCATCGCCGCGGCTGCGGCCATTCTGCTGGCGACCCCGGCCTTCGCCCAGGCCCCGGAAATGCCGGGCCAGCCCGAAGCCGCCCGCGTCGCCGCCGGAACCTACAAGGTCGATCCGCACCACACCCAGGCGGTCTGGTCGGTGGATCATATGGGCTTTTCCACCCTCTATGGGATGTTCGGCGAGATGAGCGGCACGCTGACCCTCGACCCGGCCAATCTCTCGGCGGCGAAGCTGGCCATCGACATTCCGATCTCCGGCCTGACGGTGACCTCCAGCGACTTCGCCACCCATCTGGCCTCGGCCGATTTCTTCGAGGTGGAGAAGTATCCCGCCGGCCGCTTCGTCTCGACCTCGGTGGTCGCGGACGGAACCAAGGCCAAGATCACGGGCGACCTGACCCTGAAGGGCGTCACCAAGCCGGTGGTGCTGGAGGCCGAGCTGATGGGCGCCGGCGCCAATCCCATGAGCAAGGCCCAGACCGTGGGCTTTACGGCGACCTCGACCATCAAGCGCAGCGACTTCAATCTCGGCTACGCCGTGCCGGTCGTCTCCGACGAGGTGGAGCTGAAGATCACCGCGGCGTTCGAACGCGAAGCTGACTAGGGCGCGGCGGCCGATCTGAGAACCGAAGGCGTCGGCGCGGGGGGGGCGTCGACGCCTTCCTCCCGCCGGGAAGCCTGGGGCGACGCCGTAAGGCTTGACGGACGCAGGGGCGCCCAGGGGAAGGTCTGAGAAAGACATAAAGGGAGCGCGCCATGGCCTATGAGTTCATCAAGGTGGAGCGGGATGGGCCGGTGACGGTGGTCACCCTCAACCGCCCCGAGGTCATGAACGCGCTCCATGCCCCGGCCCACGCCGAACTGCATGCGGCCTTCGACGCCTTCGCCGCCGATCCGGACCAATGGGTGGCCATCGTCACCGGGGCCGGCGAGCGCGCCTTTTCCGCCGGCAACGACCTCAAGCACCAGGCGGGCGGCGGCGGCATGGGCCTGCCGCCTTCGGGCTTCGCCGGCCTGACCGAGCGTTTCGATCTCACCAAGCCGCTGATCGCGGCGGTCAATGGGGTGGCCATGGGCGGCGGCTTCGAGATCGCGCTGGCCTGCGACCTGATCATCGCCGCCGAAACCGCCACCTTCGCCCTGCCCGAGCCCCGGGTCGGCCTGGCGGCCCTGGCCGGCGGCCTGCACCGCCTGCCGCGGCAGATCGGGCAGAAGCAGGCCATGGGCATGATCCTCACCGGCCGGCGGGTGCCCGCCGCCGAGGGGCGTGAGCTCGGCTTCGTCAACGAGGTCGTGCCGGCCGCCGAGCTGATGGACGCCGCCCGCCGGTGGGCGGCGCAGATCTGCGAGCTCTCGCCCATGTCGATCCGCGCCTCGAAGGAGGCGGTCTACAAGGGCCTCGACGAGGCGAGCCTCGCGGCCGCCATGGCCGGCCAGATGCGCTATCCGGCGACATCGGCCATGCTCAGGTCGGAAGACTTCAAGGAGGGCCCGATGGCCTTCGCCCAGAAGCGGCCGCCGCAATGGAAGGGCCGCTAGGGGTCAACGGACGAGGGCGGGCGACAAGCCCGGCGCGATACTCAAGGGGAGGCCGGTCACATGGACCGCTACGACTACATCATCATCGGCGCCGGCTCGGCCGGCTGCGTGCTCGCCAACCGGCTGAGCGAAAATCCGGCCACCAAGGTCCTGCTGCTGGAGGCCGGCGGCCGGGACAACTCCATCATGGTCAAGATGCCGGCCGGCGTCGGCGGCCTGATCGGCAAGGAAGGCCCCTACAACTGGGGCTTCTGGACCGAGCCCGAGCCGAATCTGGAGGACCGCAAGCTCTGGTGGCCGCGGGGCCGCGGCTGGGGCGGATCGTCCTCGATCAACGGCATGATCTATATCCGCGGCCATGCGCGGGACTATGACCAGTGGCGCCAGATGGGCCTGACCGGCTGGTCCTACGCCGAGGTGCTGCCCTATTTCAAACGCTCTGAGGCGCTGGAGGGCGGCGGCGACGCCTGGCACGGCGGGGACGGACCGCTGAAGGTCTCCAAGGCCTCGTCGACCAATCCGATCTATGCCGCCACCGTCGAGGCCGGCCGCCAGGCCGGTCATCCCATCACCAAGGATTTCAATGGCTTCCAGCAGGAGGGTTGGGGCCCGTATCAGCTCACCGTGCATGACGGCCAGCGGTGGAGCGCGGCCAAAGGCTATCTGCATCCGGCCTTGAAGCGCCCGAACCTGACCTGCCTCACCGGCGCGCGGACCACCCGCATCGTCATCGAGAACGGACGCGCCGTGGGTGTCGAGTACATGGACGCCAAGACCAAGGCCAAGACGATCGTCCACGCTGACGCCGAGGTCCTGCTCTGCGCCGGCGCGGTGCAGTCGCCGCAGATCCTGCAGCTGTCGGGCGTTGGCGACTCCGAGGAGCTGGCCGCCCATGGGATCACGCCGGTGCATGAGCTGAAGGGCGTCGGCGCCAATCTGCAGGACCACCTGGACGTGACCCTGTCCTGGGAATGCCCCCTGCCGATCACCGCCTATTCGATGCGCAAGGGCCTGATCAAGAC
>Ga0208179_1001496_pt1 | contig 11847 bp, 8 predicted proteins | sample Malvired_Geostar_FD_184238 | JGI IMG/M metagenome (GOLD analysis project Ga0208179, IMG submission 184238) | Marine viral communities from the Global Malaspina Expedition - Malaspina viral metaG DeepMed_Geostar (SPAdes) (version 2) | ecosystem: Environmental > Aquatic > Marine > Oceanic | place...
TCGTTCTGATAGCTTCCGAACTGCGCCATCGCTCCGGCCTCCTCCGCCCTGTTGTGTTTGGGCGACGAAGCCACGGAGAGCCGTTGCAGGTCAAAGGATTCGTAGGCCGCGACGGTCGATCCCGCCGACGTCAGGCGCGGTCATCCACGACCGGGCCGCCGTCGATGCGGTCGATGAAGATCACTGCAGGCCGCGGCGGCAGGGCGGGATCGCCCTCCGGCCAGCGCTCCGTCACCTCCGCCAGGGAAGCGGCGCCTTCGGCTGGATGCTGGATGGCGACGAACAGGCCTGACCCGTCCGGGATGAAGGCGGGACTGCAGCACTCCGCGCCGGCGGGCGGCGAGTAGAACAGGCGCGGCCAGGCGCGGGTCTCGCCTTCCGTGGCCATCACCCAGAGCCCGTCGTGGTTCCGCCGGCCAGGACCATCGGTGCAGACCCAGAGATCGCCCGCCGCGTCGAAGGCCAGGTTGTCCGGCGCCTCGAACCAGTCCTCGGGGCCGGCGTCGGGATGGAACCGCGCGCCCTCTCCCGGCTCGGCCGGGTCGCCGCAGAGGGCGAATATGCTCCAGGTAAAGCTGTCGGCGGCGTGGTCTGGTCCCTGGCCCGTATCGGGCGGGACAAGTTCCAGCAGGTGGCCCGCGACGTTGCCCTGCCGGGGATTGGCCGCGTTGGTCCCCGCGGTCCGATCCTCGCCGGCGCCGGTCAGGGCGATGATGATGCGACCGGTCTTCGGGTCCGGCAGATAGCCCTCGGGCGAATCCATCGGCGTGGCCCCCAGCAGGTCCGCCGCGCGGCGGGTCTCGACCTGCACGTCGCCCTGGCTGTGGAAGCCGTTCGCCGCCGTCAGGGGGCCGGTCGCGTAGACCAGGGGCAGCCAGTCCACCGCCCCCTCGGCCGAGAACCGAGCGACGCTGAGGACGCCCTCGTCCAGCAGGTCGCGATTGGCCGCGCGATGGTTCGGATCGAACGGCTGCGCCGTGACGAAGCGGTAGCAGTACTCATATTCCCAGTCGTCGCCGAGATAGACGACCACGCGGCCGTCCGGCGCCAGGGCGCATTGCGCGCCCTCGTGGGCGAAACGGCCCAGAGCCGTCCGCTTCACCGGCGCAGCGTCGGGGTCGAACGGATCGATCTCCACCACCCATTCGAAGCGGTTCGGCTCGTTCGGCTCATGGTTGATGTCGAAGCGGCGATCGGCCCGGGCCCAGCCATAGCGGCCGTGGGGCTCCAGATCGGCATAGTGATTGCGGGCCAGATGCGCCGCATCGGGATGGCCGCCAACCTCGCCGCCGAAGAAGTCGGCCGAGCCCTCCTCCCCCGACAGCACCGTGCCCCAGGGGGTGACGCCGCCGTTGCAGTTGTCGTGGGTGCCGAGCACGCGGGTCCCGCTGGGATCGGCCGAGGTTTGTAGCCTGGCATGTCCCGCCGCAGGGCCGGATATGCGCACCGGGGTGGTCCCCGTGACCCGGCGGTTGAAGGCGCTGTCCACCACAGGCGCCCAGGCGCCTTCAGTCCGGCGCAACTCGACCACCGACATCCCGCAGGATGCCATGATGAACTGCACCTGCTCCAGGCTCATCTCCGCTGCGGCGGTCGACTCCTGAAGGCCTGCGAACATCAGGTGGGGGTTGGGGTATTCGTGATTGACCACCAGCAGGCCGCGGTCGGGATCAGCGTCTTCCAGGGGCAGGAACGCGGTGAAGTCGTTGTTGAACCCGAACTGGCGGGCGGCGGCGCGGGCGTCCGGGCGGCTCGGGTCGAAGGGCGGCGCGTCCGACCACAGGGGATCACCCCAGCGCAGGACGATGGCCCGCCGATAGCCTTCGGCCACGGCTTCGCGCGGGCCGATCGAGGGCGAGAGCGGCCGAAAGCCCGGCCCGTCAGCCGCAGCCGCTGCGACGGGCGCCAGGGACAGCGCCGCCGCCCCCAGCAACAGGCGACGGCGATCGATGAGCGCGGAGATCGGCTCCCCTCGCCTCGCCCGCGCCGGAGCGGCGCGTCCCTTGTCGTTAAACACCCGCTCCGGCCAGTCCATCATGGTCTCCCTGTGGGGTCTTAGAAGCGGTAGTTGACGCCGAAGGTCACCGTGCGCCCGCTATAGGTGGCGCCCTCCAGATAGGACGAGCCCTCGCCGTAGCGCTCATCGACGATCGGCTGGTCGCCGTCGTTCAGCAGGTCGACCGCGTTGACGAAGATGCGCGCCTTGGGGGTCAGGGCGTAGCGGAACTGTCCGTCCAGCGAGCCATAGGGCTCCTCGACGATGCGGGTCCCATAGCTGGAGAAGCGCACGGCCTGGCTGTCGCGCCAGCCATAGGCCAGCGTCGCCTCGACCCCATGCTTCTGATAGGTGACCGCGCCGGTGAAGATCGTTTCCGGCGCGTTGAAGAAGTCGCCGCCCTCGATGTCTTCCACGCCCGTATCGGCGTCGCTCCTCTGGAAGGTGGCGTTGGCGTAGACCCCAAGTCCATTCCAGGCGCCCGGAAGTTCGATGAACTGCCGGACCAGGTTGAACTCCGCCCCGTAGACGGTGGCGTCCTCACCATTGGCGTAGGTGACGATGTCGTCGATGACCTTGCCGACCAGGCGGGGATCGTTCTCGAAGCGGGCCCGGTCGCCCTCGGCCTCGATGGCGATGCCGCTGAAGATGAAGCGCTCGATACGCTTGTAGTAGACGCCGGCCGAGATCACCCCGATCGAACCGAAGTAACGCTCCACGCCCAGGTCGAAATTATAGGCATAGGCCGGTTTCAGGCCCGGATTGCCGATGGTGACATCGACTTCGCCGTCGTCCTCCTCGATCTCGGTCGCGCCGGAGATGAACAGCGGCTCGGGCCGGGCGATGGAGGTGAAGAAGGCGCCGCGGAACACCAGGTCATCTGACGGGCGATAATTGACCTGAACCCGCGGCAGCCAGCTCGTGTAGTCGGCCTTGCCGGTGATGCGGCGGAACTGCGGGTCGGCGCCCTCAAGCTCGATCGCCTCCCAATTGTCCGACTCCACCCGAGCATGGTCCACCCGCAGGCCGCCGATCACCTCCCACGCGCCCCAGTCGGCCTTGGCCATGCCGTAGAGCGCGAAGACGTCCTCGCGGCTCTCATAGCTGTCGGCGTCCAGCGGGATCACGCCGTCCTCGACATAGGCGTTCTCGAAGTCAGGATCGGTGTCGACCAGCCGCTGCGAATAGGCGCGCCAGGCCTTCACCTGGTCGATGTTCAGCGAGAGGAAGGCCGGGTAGGGCGCGCCCGTGACCGAGACATCCACCAGCGGGCCCGCGCCGAAGTCGGTCAGGCTGAGTGGGCCTTCCAACTCCATGACGTTGCCCTCTTTCAGGACACGCTTGGACCGCTCGGCCTTGGCGCCGACCTTTATGCTGCGCAGCCAGTCAGACGCCGGCTCATAGGTGATGTCGAGGTGAGCAGCGTAGCGGCTGTTTTCCTGGTCATCGATGTCGATGTCGTTATAGCCGAGCTCATAGCCCGACGGATCGGCGATGCGGGCCACATCGGCGGCCGACAGGTTCGGCCGGGGGAAGTCGCCCGAGAGGTCGTAGTCGAGCAGGTTGCTGTCCAGCTCGACCTGGAAGGCGACCTCGTTGTCGAAGGGCTCGTTGCGCACGCCGGTTGAGAAGCCCAGGCCATATTCGTAGGTGAAGGCCCCGCTGTGGGTCACGCCGCTCAGCACATAGGACTGCTGGGTGAGCTCGGTCTCCTCATACTGATTGAAGATCGAGGCCGTGCCGGGCTCGGTCAGGATCAGGGCGCCGTCGTCGTCATACTCGTCGGTCCCGGCCTCGAAATAGAGGGCGCGGCTGAGCTCCTGGTCATAGAGCCGGTTAAAGCTGCCCTTGAAGGTGAGCTCCGTGGCGTTGGAGACGGCCCAGTTCAGCGCCAGATTGGCCGAGATGTTCTCCCGGTCGTCCTCGTACTGGGTAAGGTGGAACTGCAGAGGCGTGACGCCGGCGCTTGGATCGTCCTCCGCAAAGGCCAGATAGTCCTCGTCATTGTAGAAGACGAAGCCCTGGGTCTTGCGCTTGGACCAGGCGGCCGAGACCAGCACGCCGAACTGCTGCTGATCGCCGAACCGGCGCGGCCGTTCCCTGGATCATCGGGCTCGTCTCGCCAGCCAGGTCGTGGTGGAAGCCGCTCACCGTCAGGTCGAGGACAGGGCCTGCGAAATCAAAGGCTGTCGCGGTCTCCAGCACCACGGCGCCGCCGATGCCATCGGCCTCATGATCAGGCAGCAGGGTCTTGTGGACGGTGATTGAGGAGAGGGCCGCGGTCTGGACCATGTCCAGGGGCACCCGCCGGTTTTCCTTCTCCGGCTGGGCGGCGTTCATGCCGTTGATCTGGGTGTTGTTCAGGCCGCTGTCCAAGCCGCGGATCGAGACATAGCGGCCTTCGCCGGCCACCACCTCGCGCTGCACCGAGACGCCCGGCATGCGTCGCAGGGACTCTGCGGCGTTCAGGTCGGGGAAGCGGCCGGCCTGGTCGGCCGAGACGATGTTGCTGATATTGTCGGCGGCGAACTGGCGGCTCAGCGCCTGGGCCTGGGCGGCGCGCTGGCCGACCACCACCAACTCGGACACGGCGGCGTCGCCGAGGGTGGAGGTCCTGTCTGCGCTCTCGCCGGCTGTGAGGGTCAAGGTCTCACGCCCTGTCGGCAGGCCCAGATACTGCAGGGTGAGGCTGTAGGCGCCCGGCGCCAGGGCGCCGAACCGATAGCGGCCCTCGGAGTCGGTCACGGCGGTCTGGCCGGTCTCCTCGATACGCACCAGCACGCCTGACAGCGGCGCGCCGGTCTGGGCCTGACGCACCATCCCGGCGAGCTGCGCCGGCGACGCCTGCGCCCAGGCCGCCGGGGCGCTGAAGGCGGCCACCAGGGCTGCGGTTGTCAGCATGAGGCCGCGAGACCCCGTCGAACTAAAATGGACCATAGTCATCCCCCACCCGCCACGCAGGCGCGGCGGCTCAAGCGGTCACGCCGCGGATTTGAGTTTGATGCAGCCTCTAAGCCCTGGTTCAGGAACGTCCGCAGAAGCGCTCGCAGGGGAGCGACTGGCCATGCGGCCAGGCGGGCGGCGAAAGTTGCCGGTAAACTGCCCGGCGGCTTTAGCCGAAGTCCATGTCGTCTTTGTGAAGCTTGCGGGAGAAGGCCCGCCGGCTCGGCTAACCCTGCTTGGGCGGGGCGCCGGCGTCGGCGGTCTTGGCGGCGTCGGGAGCGGCCTGACGGAACTTTTCCTTCATGCGCGCGACCCAGCCTGAGAAGGCCTCATTGTCGGCTGCCATGCGGCCGAACTGGCCGACCCCGATGCGGCCCGTGGCCACCCCGGTCAGGGCCACCCGCAGCGCCTCGGGATTGCGGGCCTCGTCCAGAAACGGCGCATAGCGGGTCTCCATCCGGGCCAGCGCCTCGTCGTCGCCGGCCAGGCTGAAGGCGACGCCAGCCCGCAGCAGCTTGCCCTCGTCCTCGATGGAGAGCGGCGCCTGGGTCTTCCAGCGCTCGCCCAGGGAGGCCTCGAACAGCTTGCCGGCTTCGGGCCAGTCCTTCTGCTTCCAGACGATTTCGGCGCGCAGGTCGCGGGCCTCGGCCGAGTCATCTCGGGTCAGAACCTCCAGCGCGTGGTCGAGCCGCCCGAGATCGGAGAGCGCACGGGCTTCGATCAGCCGGCGGTCACGATTCAAGGCGCTGGGCAGCACGGTCGAACGCGAACCGTTGATGGCGATCAGGGCCTGTTCGGGTCGGCGGTCCATCAGGTAGATCAGGGCCAGATCGGTGGCCACCTGGGCACGCGGCACGCCATCCAGGCGATGATCCACCTGGTAGGACAGCAGGTCGGCCGCCTGGCTCAGGAGATCGACGTCCACCAGTCGACGGACCAGGCGGCGGACCATCATGTCGCCATCGACGCCGAGGGGCGTCAGGTCCTTGAAGTCGAAGAACAGGGCGAGCGCCTGCACCGGCTCCAACCCATCGGCGAGACCTTCCAGGAACAGGGCGCGGAACGCGGCTGACAGGTCGGCCTGCAGGCCGATGGCCTCCGGCAGGTCCGGCAGCCGCTGGCCAGCCGAGCGCAGGGCCTCCAGCGCCTCGCGATAGCGACCCTGGGTCAGATAGAGGCGGCCCAGGGCGCGGATGGTGGCCAGTTCGGTGGCGTCGCCCCGCCAGCGGAACCTCAGGCTGTCATAGGCCGCCGCCGCCTGGATCGGGGTGATGGCGCCTTCTTCGAAGCGGATTCGGGTGGCCGCCAGCAGGGCGGGCGCGGCGATTTGGTCCAGGGGGGCGGTGGCGACCGCCTGGTAGATGCGGAGCGCTCGCCCGGTCTGACCCTCCTGCTCGGCCAACTGGGCCTGCAACAGGCGAGCCCTGAGCTCTTCGACCGCGTCGGTGTCCTCGTCCAGGACCATGCGGATGCGCGTGCGCGCGCCGTCCAGGTCGTCCAGGGCGAGCGCAGCCTTGGCGTCGGCCCGGGCGAACCGGGCGCGCCACACGGCGGGAAACTGGTTGTAGGCCGCAGCCCCGGCGGCGAACTCCCGCCGCGCCTCGGGCCACTGGGCGGTCTCGCCGGCCAGATAGGCCCGCCACAGAGCGGCAGAGGGTTCGTCGGCCAGCACCGGCGCGGAGAAGTCGGCCGCCGCCTCCTTGTAACGCCGCGCCATGACCCGGGAGATGCCCCGCAGGCCGCGGAACTCCGCGTCGTTCATCAGTTGCGGATGCTGGCGCGCCATATCGTTGAGCACGCCGATGGCCTCGAAGGATAGGTCCGAGCCCACCAGGAAACGGGCCAGCGCCATGCGGGCGGCGACCTTGCTCTCGGCGCCGTCGATGCCCTCCTCGGCCGCCGCCGTCACCAGGGCGTTGTAGCGCGCGAGGAAGCCGCCGGACCCGGTCTTGGGCCAGTTGTCATAGTCGATCAGGGCCGGCCGGCCGGCCGGTTGCGGCGCGCCGCTGGGGACCTCCCGACGGTTGGCGATGGACGAGGGCGACGACAGCGCCAGACCGGCCGGCCGGCCGATGGCCACCAGATCGCCCTGGCGCGTGAGGGTGATGTCCTCGGCGAAGCTCTCCATCGCCAGGCCCTGGACCGAGGGCAGCAGGGACATCTGCACGAACTCGCGCCGCGACAGCAGCCCCTTGGGCGGCCCAAGCGCCGTGGCGACGGTGAGCGTGTCGCCGACCATTGGATCGGGAAGGCGGACGATGCGGGTGACGCCGGAGACCGCGGCGGTCAAGGCGGCCGGGCCTCCGGTCTCATCGCGACGCACGCGGATCGGCGTCGGTTGAGCCTGGGCGCCTGGACCCAGGGCGACGGTCCAGGTCGCGCCCTCGCTGATCACGAACACCGGCGTGTTCACCGGGCTCGAAATGCGGAGGGCCGAATAGTCGGGGCCGCGGAAAGCCTCCATCCGGCCAAACTGCCGAAGACCCCGAGGCGCGCGGGTCACATCCAGGCGGGCGGCCGCATCGAACACCACCCAGACAGCGTCGCCGCGGCGGAACACCGCAGCCCCCGTCGGCGCGGCCCAGGGGAATCTGAGCAGCACCTGGGCGCCCTGCAACTTGGCGTCGAGGCGCACCACGCCATCGGCGGGAACCGGATTGGGCCGGACGGGGTCCGGCTCCAGGGCCGCAGCCTGCGCCGGAGCCGGGAGGCCGGGAGCAGATGTGGCCGGCGCCTCGGCCACCTCCGAGGGCGGGAAGATGTTGACGAAGGCCGCTCCATCCGCCTGGCCCACCCGGGCCTCTGCGCCCTCTTCCAGGATCAGGTCCAACTCAAGGACGCCGCCCACATGGCGGGCCTCGGCGCTCTTGAGCCATTTGGGCGGGGAGACGCGCAGCCGCGTCATGTCCGGTTCGGCGTCGCGGCTGAAGCGCAGGGTCACCATCTGGCCAGCCTGGCGGCTGGTCATGCGCGCCTGGCCGCGCCATTGGAACTCGATGCGCGAGAAGCCCCGCGCCTGGGCGACACGCACCTGAAGGGGATTGGCGTTCGCCGCCGACGCCGCCTTGGGGCTCGCCGTCTGGGCCGACAACCCCGCCGGGGCGGCGGCCGTGGCGGCGATGCAGGCCGCTGCGACGCCGGTATGGAGGACCCGCCGGAGGTTCATGAGATCAGGCGCCGGCCTTGGTCGCCGGGGCGGCGGCGGGAGCGGCGGCTGCGGCCTGGGCCTCGGTCTTTTCCAGGGCCTGGCCCAGGGTGCGGGCGGTGTCGAAACGGCTGGCCAGGCTTTCGGTCAGCTTCTTGGCCTCGTTCGGCGGCATGGCGGCCAGCATGGCCGAGAGCGCGCGCTCCTTCATGGCCGCAGCGATCGGCAGGCGGACGGAGTCGTCCAGCACGGTCATTCGGGCCGCGGAGTCCTTGGGTTTCATGGTCTCGAAGACCTTGACCATCCGGGCGACCTCGGCGTTTTCCGCCGCGTCGGCCTGGCCCATCAGGCCCTCGATGTCGCTCTTCAGGCCGTCCAGCGCCTTGACCTTGGCGTCCAGCTTGGCCTCGGCCGCGGCCATCAGGGCGAGCTGGGTCTCCATGGACTCCTCGCGGGCGTCCAGCTGACCGCGGCGCGCGCCGAGGCTCTGCAGGACCTGCAACTCGGCCGGCGACAGGCCCGCCTCCCGGGCGAGTTCAGCCGCCGTCGGCGCGCAGGCCTGGACGGGCTTGGGGATCGAAGAGGTCGCAGCCGCGTCCGCGCCCTCGCCAGTTGGCGCGACCGCGGTTTCAGCCTTTTCCTCCGCCTGGCCCACGGCCTCTTCGGCGAAGGCGCGGGCGCCGGAAACCAGGTCCGGCAGGGACTGGGCCCCGGCGAGGGCGTTGACCAGCAGCACGCCGCCGATGGCGACGCCGACGATGGGCAGGATGCGGGGAACGGACTTCATCGGCGGGCCCTGCGCATTTCGCCCGCGCCGGCGGCGTCGGGACTGTCGAACAGATCGTCTTCCAAGGCCCGCGCCATCCGCGAGACGGGCTGGCCGATCGGGCGAGACAGCGGCCGGGAGGGACGCTCAGGCTCCGCCCGCGGACGCGGCGGGCGCAGCTCGTGGGCGCCCGACAGCAGGGACCCCAGGCGGCGTTCGGCGGCGCGCTCGGCCTCCTCGGCCTGGTGCAGGGCCGGACCTTCCTTGATCTGGCGCTCCAGGCGGCTGGAGAGCTGGCGGGCTTCGGAAACCCGGTCGCCCAGGGTTTCGGCGGCCTCGTCGGTGGCGGCGCGCAGATCGGCCAGGCCCTGTTCGGCCCGGCGGGCGGCGGCGTCCAGATCGGCCACGGCCTGGGCGAAGCCCTCATGGCTGTCGCGCAGGGCCTTGAGCCGGCGGTTCAGCCGCCAACCCATGATCAGGGCCGCGGCCAGGAGCACCGCCAGAAGCAGGTTCATGGAGATCGCCACCAGACTCATCAGATCCTCTGCACGGCTTTGCGGGCCTGCGGCGAGAGCGGCGCCTCGACGCGGACGGCGATGTTGTGATTGCGGCGGCCCATATGGCCGCGGGTCAGGGGAATGGTCCCGGCCCTCAGCTCCACCGGCGATTCCGGGGTGGCGTTGAGGGTGATGGTGTCGCCGACCTGCAGGTTCAGGAGCTGCTGCAGGGGGATCTGCAATTCGTCCAGGACGCAGCGGACCTCCATCTGGGTGGTCCAGAGTTCGGTGGCCAGATGGCCTTCCCAGATATTGTCGCGGCCGAACTTCTCGCCCATGAACTGCTGCAGCAGCATCTTGCGGATGGGTTCCAGCGTCGCGTAGGGCAGCAGGAGCTCGATGCGCCCGCCCCGGTCTTCCATGTCGATGCGCAGCTTCACCAGGATGGCGGCGTTGGCCGGCCGGGCGATGGCGGCGAAGCGTGGATTGGTCTCCAGGCGGTCGAGCACGAAGGAGACCGGCGTCAGGGGCTCGAAGGCGGCCCGCGCATCGGCCAGCACCACCTCGACCATCCGCTGGACCAGCACCCGCTCGATGGTCGTGTAGGGCCGACCCTCGATGCGCATGGCCGCCGTGCCGCGGCGGCCGCCCAGCAGCACGTCGACGATGGAATAGATCAGGTTCGAATCGACCGTTAGCAGGCCGTAGTTTTCCAGCTCCTCGGCCTTGAACACCGCGAGAATGGCGGGCAGCGGGATGGAGTTCAGATAATCGCCGAACCGGATCGAGGAGATGTTGTCGAGGCTGACCTCGACATTGTCCGAAGTGAAGTTACGCAAGCTGGTCGTCATCAGCCGCACCAAGCGGTCGAAGACGATCTCCAGCATCGGCAGGCGCTCATAGGAGACCAGGGCCGAGTTGATGATGGCGCGGATGCCGGTGCGCTCAGACGACTCGTCGTCGGAGAGGTCGAAGCCCAGCAGGCTGTCGATCTCATCCTGGTTGAGGATGCGCTCGGCCCCGGCGAACGGATCGGGCTCGCCGCCGCCGCCCCAGGCGTCCGGTCCGTTTTCCTCAGTCATGTCGCTGTCGTCTGCCATGGCGAAAGCTCAACCGTCCGCGAGCTTGCGGATCAGTTGATGAGCATCTCCTCGATCAGGACGGCGTTCACCTTGGCAGGCGCGATCACCAGATTGACCCGCCGCAGGATCTCCATCCGCAGCTGGTAGCTGCCCTGGCTGCCCGACAGGTCCTCCGGCCGCAGTTCGCGCAGGAAGGTCTGGAACATGTCCTGCAGGCGCGGCAGGTTCGGATCGAGCTCCTCGGTCACCGTGCCGTCCGGCAGTTCAAGGGTCAGTTTCAGCTTGAGGAAGGTCGCCTTGCCCTCGGCGGTCTGCATGTTCACGACGATGTCAGGCAGGGTGTAGAAGACCACGCCCTCGGGGCCGGGACGGATCACCGCGGGGCTTTCAGGCGCCTCGGCATGCTCGCCCTCCTTGCCCTTCCCCTTCTTTTCCTTGCCGTGGTCGGCCTTCTCGGCGTGTTCGCCCTCGGCGGCGGGTTTGGGTTTGAGGAAGATGAAGGCCGCCGTCCCGCCGCCGCCCAAGACAACCAGGGCCGCCACGCCGCCAATGATCAGCAGCTTGAGCGAAAGCTTCTTCTTGGTAGGCGCACCCTCGCCGTCTTCAGCGCCTTCAGCGCCGTCCCCGGGGGCTTCCTTGACCTTGTTTTTGGCCACGCGCGCGGCTCCTTAGAATCTTACCCCTCACCCATGCCAGAGCGGTGGTTAAGGATAGGTTTTTACACTTGTTAACGGCGGTCGATCCTGCCCGGCAGAAACCGCCAGAGCGCCAAAATTAACCTTCTTAGCCACTGTTTTTATTAACGATTTCAAGTGGCCCAAAGCTTGCAGGCCGAAGGGGGACAATCATGTCGCACCCAGGGAGGCGAGCGGATGGACAATGCGGTTTATGTCGGGCTGTCGCGCCAGATGGTGCTGCGGCGCGAGCTGGACATCATCGCCAACAACGTGGCCAACGCCGATACGGTGGGCTTCAAGGTCGAGTCGCTGATGGCTCGCACCGAGCCCAAGGCGCCGGCCTCCAACGACGGCGCGCCGCGACCGGTGAAGTTCGTCCTCGACGGCGGGGTGGCCCGCGACTTCGGTCAGGGCGGCCTGTTCACCACTGGCTCGGACCTGGACCTCGGCATCGAGGGCGAGGGTTTCTTCGAAGTGCTCACCGATGATGGGCCCCGCTACACCCGGGACGGTCGTTTCCGCCTGGACGAGCTGGGCCGCATCACCACCCAGGGCGGGCAAGCCCTGGCGGGCGACGGCGGCGGCGAGATCGTCATCAATCCCGAGGACGGCAAGGTCACCATCGCCAAGGACGGCACGATCAGCCAGGGCGAGAACATCATCGGCCGGGTCGCCGTGGTGCGCTTCGACGATCTCTCGGTGCTGGAAAAGACCGGCGACAACCTGCTGCGCAACACCGCC
>Ga0208179_1001498_pt1 | contig 11821 bp, 8 predicted proteins | sample Malvired_Geostar_FD_184238 | JGI IMG/M metagenome (GOLD analysis project Ga0208179, IMG submission 184238) | Marine viral communities from the Global Malaspina Expedition - Malaspina viral metaG DeepMed_Geostar (SPAdes) (version 2) | ecosystem: Environmental > Aquatic > Marine > Oceanic | place...
CGCGCCATCTGCTGTACCGACGCCGGTATCGGCTCTTTGGCCATGCCATGGGGGGCGATGGCGGTCAGCGGCTGCTGCGGGCCGAGCAGCCGAGCCAGGCGCCGGATGTAGTAGCCGCCGTGGGCGAAATCGCCGTGGAACCAGAACAGCGCCGTGCGCCCCGGCTGGGCGTTGAAATCGATGACCGGAATGACGTGGTTGGCAAGGTTCTCCAGCCGCGCCGCCAGCTCGCGGGCGGTTTCGGCCTCGATCAGCAGTGATTCGGGAATCACCCGGCCGAGCATCTGTTCCAGTTCGGTGAGCATCTCGGTGGCCAGTAGCGAATCACCGCCGCTGTCGAGAAAGTTGTCCTCCGGGCCGACCGCCTCGGTCTTCAGCAGGCGCCGCCAGATGGCCAGCACGTCCTGCTCCAGCTGCGAAGCCGCGACCGCGCCGGTCGACAGGCGGGCACGCTCGTTGCGCTGCTGGACGTAGGCGTCAGCCAGGCGATGGCGCAGCACCTTGCCGGTCAGCCCGCGCGGCAAGGCCTCGATGATCTGCACACGTCGCGGCACCTTGAAGTAGACCAGCTCGTCACGCAGGAAACGCTGCAGCTCGGCGCCCGTCACCTCCATTGCCGGACGCAGTACCACGGCCGCTGCGACATCCTGGCCGAGGCGCTGATGGGGTACGCCGAACGCCGCGGCTTCCGCCACGGCCGGGTGGCGCAGCAGCGCGGCATCGACTTCCGAAAGGCTGACCTTCTCGCCACCGCGGTTGATCACCTCGCGCAGACGCCCGTGCAGGTGCAGGAAGCCTTCTTCATTGAGGCTGCCGATGTCGCCGGTGTGGAACCAGCCGTCGCGCAGCACCTCGCGGTTGAGCGCCTCGTCGCCGAGGTACCCAGGCATCACCGTGGCGCCACGCACGCGGATCTCGCCGCGCTCGCCAGGGGCGACCGGCTGGCCGTCCTCGCCGACGATGCTCAGGGTCTCCGGCCAGGGTCGCCCGACCGTGCCGGCCTTGCGCGCGTCCGGGGTGTTGGCGGCGATCTGCGCGGCCTCGCTGGAGCCGTAGTGCTCCAGCAGCGGGAAGCCCAGGGTGCGCTCGAAGCTGTCGATGATCTCCTGCCCCAGCGGTGCGCCGCCGGATGAGGCGAAGCGCAGCCGTTGTGTGCTCAGCCCTTCGGGGTGCGCCCGGGCTGCCTCGAGAATCGCCAGGTGCAGTGCCGGACCGGCGGAATACCAGCTGGGGCGCAGGCTTGCGAACCACTCGTGCAGGTCCACCACCGCCGGGCTGAGCGGAAAGGCAACGCTGCCGCCGGTGAGCAGCGGCGTGAGGATGGTGACCTTCAACCCGTGGGAGTAATAGGGCGCCGACACGCACAGGCAACGATCGCCAGCATCCAGGCCGAACCAGCGCTGCCACTTGCGTGCAGCGGTCAGCATGTTGCGATGGGTAAAGGGAATCAGCTTGGGCAGCGCCGTGGTGCCGGAGCTGCGCAGGATGAACGCCGGGGCGTCTGGCTCGGGCAGCTCGTCCGGCGCCGGCTGCGCCGCAACCGGCATCGCAAGGCGCAGTGCCGGGCTGCCATCTTCCGCCGCTTCGGCACTGATCAGCATGAGTCCGTGGCGCTCGGCGGCTGCACGGCCCTGCTGGTCGCCATCGCTGCCGATCAGCAGGGCATCGAGCGGCAGCTGCTGGAGAAACTGGTCCAGCTCGGCCGGTCCGAGGCGCGGATCGAGCGGTACGGCAACCGCGGAACAGGCGATGGCAATGATCGCGACCGCCGCCTGCGGGGCTTCCGGCAGCAATACACCGATCCGCGCGTCGCGGCCGAAACCGGCCAGGCGCAACTGGCGATGGGTCCGCTCGATCATCTGCTGCAGGCCGCGATGGTCCAGCGGTGCGAAGCGGGTCGAAAGCACCGCCGCTCGATCGGGCGAGGCTTGCGCGATGCGGGTCAGCGCGGCATGCAGGGTGACGGGCGCGATGCTGGCGGTCGCCGGGGCGGGCATAACGAAGCCCGCATCCATATCGGGGACGGTGGCGTCGGAGTCGTGGTTCACGGCTGTCTGTCCTTGGCTAGAGTCCGGCCTGGCCATGGTCGGATTGCTCAGCTAAGACAGTGCTGCAAGAAAAAGTTGCCCAGCGCCCCGCAACAAAATGTGTGCAGTTAACCGCTTGATGCGCTCATTTGTCTGCGCAGAGTGCCCTAACCGGCGGCTTCGTCCGCCGCTCGCTGCGCGTCAACCGTGCGGTTTTCCAAGCGCCGCCAGAGCAGGCGCACCGCACCCTTGCGCATCAGCGAACAGCGGTACAAGCGGATTTCCAGCGGCACCCGCCATTGCTCGCCGCCGCAGATCGCCAGCTCGCCTCGCTCGAGCTCCGGCTCCACGCTCAGCCGCGGCACCCAGGCGATGCCCAGCCCCTGCAGGGCCATGCTCTTCAGGCTGTCGGCCATGGCCGTCTCGTAGACGGTGGTCGAACGCAGCGCGCGCTGGCGCAGCAGCAGATTCACCGATCGACCGAGAAAGGCGCCGGCGCTATAGGCCAGCAACGGCACGGTCTGGCCGCTGTCGACGTCGTACAGCGGCACGCCGTCGGCGCCGACTGCACAGACAGGCAGCATCTCGGTACGGCCCAGGTGCAGCGAAGGGAACAGCTCCGGGTCGAGCTGCAGCGCGGCATCCGGATCGTAGTAGGCGAGGATCAGGTCACAGCCGCCTTCGCGCAGCACATGCACCGCCTCGCCGACGTTGGTGGCGATCAGTCGGGTGGCCAGGTTCAGCCCATCGTTGCGCAGACCGGCGATCCACGCCGGGAAGAAGCCCAGCGCCAGCGAGTGCGCCGCGGAAATCTGCAGCACCTCGCCCTGCTGGCCTTCGACATGGTGCAGATGGCGCACCACCTCGCCGAGCTGCTCGACCATGTTGCGTGCGCTGACCAGAAACAGCTGACCGGCCTCAGTCAGCTCGATGGGCGTACGCGAACGGTTGATCAGCTGCAGGCCCAGAGCCTCTTCCAGCGAACGGATGCGCCGACTGAACGCCGGCTGCGTGACGAAGCGGCGCTGCGCCGCCTGGGAGAAGCTGCGAGTCGCCGCGAGGGCGACAAAATCCTCCAGCCACTTGGTTTCCAGATTCATGTGAAAGGGCCCTTATACGATGGCGACGAGCGGGAAGTCACACCAACATTATGCCGTTTCGGCATGAGCCAGCCAGCAACGGCATTGGCCTCGAACAGGCCGCAGACCTTACTTTAGGCGCACTGCAGCACTGACTGCGTCTATCCGAGCCACGTTACCATCATGTCCGAAGTTGCATCATCGCGAATCGAAAAAGACCTGCTTGGCACCCTCCCCGTTCCTTCCGACGCCTACTACGGCATCCAGACCCTGCGCGCCTTGCACAACTTCCGCCTCTCCGGCGTGGCGTTGTCGCATTACCCCAAACTGATCGTTGCCCTGGCGATGGTCAAGCAGGCCGCCGCAGACGCCAACCGCGAGCTGGGCTACCTGCCCGAAGGCAAGCACATGGCGATCAGCCAGGGCTGCGCACGACTGATTCGCGGCGAATTCCACGAGCAGTTCGTGGTGGACATGATCCAGGGCGGCGCCGGTACTTCGACCAACATGAACGCCAACGAGGTGATCGCCAACCTCGGCCTGGAAGCCATGGGCCACGCCAAGGGTGAGTACCAGCATCTGCACCCGAACAACGACGTGAACATGGCGCAGTCCACCAACGACGCCTATCCCACCGCGATTCGCCTGGGCCTGTTGCTCGGCCACGATACGCTGCTGGCCAGCCTGGAGAGCCTTTGCGAGGCGCTGACCGGCAAGGGCCACGCCTTTGCCCATGTGCTGAAGATGGGCCGCACCCAGCTGCAGGACGCGGTGCCGATGACCCTCGGTCAGGAATTCCATGCCTTCGCCACCACTCTGGGCGAAGACCTGCAGCACCTGCGCCGCTTCGCCCCGGAGCTGCTGCTGGAAGTGAACCTCGGCGGCACCGCCATCGGCACCGGCATCAATGCCGACCCGCGCTACCAGGCCATCGCCGTGCAGCGCCTGGCCCAGATCAGCGGCCAGCCGCTGCGCCAGGCCGCCGACCTGATCGAGGCCACCTCGGACATGGGTTCGTTCGTGCTGTTCTCCGGCATGCTCAAGCGCCTGGCGGTGAAGCTGTCGAAGATCTGCAACGACCTGCGCCTGCTCTCCAGCGGTCCGCGCACCGGCTTCAACGAGATCAACTTGCCGCCGCGCCAGCCGGGCAGCTCGATCATGCCGGGCAAGGTCAACCCGGTGATCCCGGAAGCGGTCAACCAGGTCGCCTTCGAAGTGATCGGCAACGACCTGGCGCTGACCATGGCCGCCGAGGGCGGACAGCTGCAGCTCAACGTCATGGAGCCGCTGATCGCCTACAAGCTGTTCGATTCGATCCGCCTGCTGCAGCGCGCCATGGACATGCTGCGCGAACATTGCATCGAAGGCATCACCGCCAACGAGGCGCGCTGCCGCGAGCTGATGGAAAGCTCCATCGGCCTGATCACCGCGCTGAACCCCTACATCGGCTACGACAACAGCACCCGCCTGGCCCGCGAGGCGCTGCTCGGCGGCCGCAGCGTGCTGGAGCTGGTGCGCGAGGAACGGCTGCTGGACGAGGCCATGCTGGCCGAGATCCTGCGCCCTGAAAACATGATCGCGCCACGCCTGGCCCCACTGGTGGTGTGATCGCTCCCCTGCGCCCGACTCCGACGTCGGGCGCTTGCTTTACGGGCCGCCAGCCCGGCCCGTTCGACAATAAAAACAACAGGAAGACCCATGACTCAGAGTACGACCCTCTCCGCTCCCCTGCGCCTGCTCGTCCGCCTGCCGCTCTGGCAGCAGATCCTCATCGGCCTGGCCCTCGGCGTCGCCGCCGGCATGGCCTTCGGCGCGGATGCGCAACTGCTGGCACCGATCGGCACGCTGTTTCTCAATGCGATCAAGATGCTCATCGTGCCGCTGGTGTTCGTTTCGCTGGTGGCCGGCATCACCTCGATGCAGGACAGCGCCAAGCTCGGCCGCATCAGCCTCAAGACCATCGTCATCTACCTGGTGACCACCGCCTTCGCGGTCAGCATCGGCCTGCTGTTCGGCGCGCTGTTCAGCCCCGGCGAGGGCATGAACATGGTCGCCAGTGGCAGCGCGCAAGCCAAGCAGGCGCCCTCGCTGGTGTCCATTCTGGTCGGTCTGGTGCCGTCCAACCCGGTCACCGCCTTCGCCGAGGGCAACATCCTGCAGATCATCGTCTTCGCCATCGCCCTGGGCGTAAGCATCAACCTGATCGGCGAGCGCGGCGCGCCGGCGGTGCGTCTGTTCGATGCGCTGGCCGAAACTTTCTACAAGCTCACCGATCTGGTGATGCGCGTCGCACCGATCGGTGTCTTCGCCCTGACCGCCGGCGTGGTCGGCAGCCACGGTGCCGAAGTACTGCTGCCGCTGGCCGGTGTGATCGGCGTGATCTACCTGGCCAGCATCGCCCATGTACTGCTGGTCTATGGCGGCCTGCTCGGCCTGCTGGCGCGGCTCAATCCGCTGCGCTTCTTCCAGGGCATCGCCCCGGCGCTGGCGGTGGCCTTCAGTACGTCAAGCAGCTCCGGCACCCTGCCGGTCTCCATCGAATGCGCGCGCAAGAACCTCGGCGTGTCCGAGGGTGTGGCGGGCTTCGTGCTGCCGGTGGGCGCGACCATCAACATGGACGGCACGGCGATCTACCAGGGCGTGCTCGCGCTGTTCATCGCCCAGGCCTTCGGCATCGACCTCAGCGCCGGGCAGTACGCGATGATCATCCTCACCGCGACGCTGGCCTCCATCGGCACCGCCGGCATTCCCGGTGCCGGACTGATCATGCTCGGCCTGGTACTCACCGCCGCCGGCCTGCCGCTGGAAGGCGTGGCGCTGATCGCCGGGATCGACCGCATCCTCGACATGGCACGCACCACGGTGAACGTCGCCGGCGACCTGATGACCACCACACTGGTCGGCCGCAGCGAGCAGGAACTCGACCGCGCGGTGTACGACAGCAGCACCAAGGAGTGAAGGCGCGCCGGCTAGTCGATCTGGAACAGCCCCGCCTCCACGCGCGGCGTCGCCAGGCGCTCGCGAATCTCCGGATCGATGCGCGGGTCGTCCGGGCTGTAGAGCATCACCTGGCGATAGGCGCTGACCCGGTTGATCTCGCGCCCCAGATACTCCCACACCACCGAGGTGCATGCTGGCGTGCGACGGTCGCCGGAGGAGACGCCGGTCTTCAGGCCGTTGAGGCGGGTGATGCGGCTCTTGAAACTGGGGATGAGGATGGTCTGGCTCATCTCGTTGAGCGTCAGCGATTCGTAATCGATCAGGAACAGCCGGTCCTGCAGGCCGAAGGCGGCGCCCAGATAACGACAGCGCACCCAGTCCTCGGCCTGGCCGAGGGTGGGGCTGGCGCGTTCCTGGCGCTCCTGGCGCTCGAACAGGTACAGGCCGTTTTCCTCGCGCAGGTGTACCAGAGAGATCAGCACGCTACCCGGCACCGACATGCAGTTGGCGTACTCGAAGTAGTAGCCGCAATAACGCGACAGGCTGGTGGCCTGGTCGCGCAATGGCTGCAGCAGGGCCAACAACGGATCGGTCCGCGGCAGCGCCTGGGCTTCCGGATGGCGGGCGCCGACCAGCCGGGCGAACTGTTCCGGCGGCATTTCCAGCTCGTAGCCCTCGACGCCGAAGAAGTCGCCAATGCGCTTGAGATTGAACGGCGTCGGCCGGCTCTGCCCGCCCAGGTACTTGTTGAACTGGGCGCGGTTGATGGCGAGCTTGCGACACACCTCGGCGATGGAACGGTAATGGCTGCACAGCAGCTTGAGATTTTCAGCGAGGTGAGAGGTCACAGGAGTTGGCCCCAGTCTGACGCGAGTGTCGCAAGTCTAGCATCAACTCGCGCCATATCGCGGCCAGCCGCGAAATTGCTCCACGAGCCACGCTGTTGAAACATCCCCCGCTTGCACGGCGCAGCGGCGCGCGCCGGACACCCTAACAACGACAACAAGGTGAACATTGCCATGCTCGACCTTCTGAATGACCTCATTTGGAGCAAGCTGCTGATCGTCATGCTGATCGGCCTCGGTCTGCTCTTCACGATTCGCTCCGGCTTCGTCCAGTTCCGTTATTTCGGCAACATGTTCAGCATCTTCGGCCACGCCTTCGAGCGTCAGCCGGGACAGCTCTCTTCCTTCCAGGCGCTGATGCTCTCGGTGGCCGGCCGGGTCGGTGCAGGCAACATCGCCGGCGTCTCGGTGGCGATCATGCTCGGCGGCCCGGGCGCGATCTTCTGGATGTGGGTGGTGGCCCTGGTGGGCATGGCGACCAGCTACTTCGAGTGTTCACTGGCCCAGCTGTACAAGCGCCGCGAGCCCGACGGCACCTACCGCGGCGGCCCGGCCTTCTACATCCAGCACGGTCTTGGCCAGCGCTGGCTGGGCATCGTCGTCTCGATCCTGCTGCTGATGACCTTCGGCTTCGGTTTCAACGCCGTGCAGTCGTTCACCGTCGCCAGCTCGCTGCATGACACCTTCGGCGTACCGACCGTGGCCAGCGGCATCGCCCTGACCCTGGTGATCGGCGGCATCATCTTCGGCGGCATCCGCCGTATCGCCAAATGGGCCGACGTGCTGGTGCCGGTCATGGCCTTCTCCTATCTGGCCATGGCGCTGTTCGTCATCGGCAGCAACATCGGCGCGGTGCCCGAGACCTTCGGCCTGATCTTCCGCAGCGCCTTCGGCCTCGAGCAGGCGTTCGCCGGCGGCATCGGCGCGGCGATCCTGATGGGTGTCAAGCGCGGCCTGTTCTCCAACGAGGCGGGCCTGGGCAGTGCGCCGAACGTCGCTGCGGTGGCGGAGGTCAAGCACCCGGTGGCGCAGGGCATCGTGCAGTCGCTGTCGGTGTTCATCGACACCATCATCCTGTGCAGCTGCACCGCGCTGATCATTCTGCTCTCCGGCGTCTACGAGCCGGGCATGGACCAGGCCGGCGTGGTGCTGACCCAGACCGCCGTCGCTGCCGTCGTTGGCGAGTGGGGCCGGGTGTTTGTCAGCGTCGCACTGCTGCTGTTCGTGTTCACCACGCTGATCTACAACTACTACCTGGGCGAAAATGCGCTGGGCTTCTTCACCGAGAAGCGCACCCCGGTGGTGATCTACCGCGTGCTGGTGATCATCCTCGTGCTCTGGGGGTCGGTGCAGGACCTGGGCACCGTGTTCGCCTTCGCCGACGTCACCATGGGCCTGCTGGCCATCGCCAACCTGATCGCCGTGGCCCTGCTGTTCAAGGTCGGCCTGCGCCTGATGCGCGACTATGACCGACAGGTCCGCGCCGGCATCGAGCAACCGGTGCTCGATCCGAAGGACTTCGCCGACCTGGACCTCGACCCGGCCGTATGGCAGGCCAACGCGCCAGCCACGACGGATGCCTCCTCGCGCCACTGACAGCGCGACGCGACAGGCCGGACACCCGCCGCTCCGTTAACATGCGGCGGCGGGTGCCAGCCCTACCCGCCTTATTTTTTCGACGGCTGCGCCGACGAGCGAGGAGCGCGCGTGAACCCATCTATTCAACGTCTGCTGGTGCTCTACACCGGCGGCACCATCGGCATGCAGCAGAGCGCCGCCGGGCTGCTGCCGGCTTCCGGCTTCGAAGCCCGCATGCGCGAACAGCAGGCGCACGAGGCCGGGCCGCTGCCGGACTGGACCTTCCACGAACTGCAGCCGCTGCTGGACAGCGCCAACATGCAGCCGCGCCACTGGCTGCAGATGGCCGAAAGCATCCGCAGCGCGGTGACGGTGGACGGCTGCGACGCGGTCCTGCTGCTGCATGGCACCGATACCCTGGCCTACAGCGCCGCCGCGCTGTCCTTCCTGCTGCTCGACCTGCCGGTACCGGTGCTGCTCACCGGCGCCATGCTGCCGGCCGGCAGGGAGGGCAGTGATGCCTGGCCCAACCTGTTCGGCGCCATGCGCGCCCTGCAGGCCGGGCAGGTGCAAGGTGTGCAGCTGTACTTCAACGGTGCGCTGCTGCACGGTGCGCGGGTCAGCAAGCTGCGCAGCGACGCCTTCGATGCCTTCGCCGAAGCGCCGCGCCAGCGCCTGGCGAACGCCACCGCCGAGCGAGCGCCGGCATTGCTGCCGCAGCGCTCGGCGCAGGTCATGGTGCTACCGCTGTATCCCGGCGTCGGCGCGGCCCAGGTCCAGGCGCTGGTGGCCAGCGGTGCCCAGGCGCTGCTGCTGGAATGCTACGGCAGCGGCACCGGGCCGGCCGACGACGTCGATTTCATCGCGGCGCTGCGCCAGGCGCACCGCCACGGCGTGGTGCTGGCGGCAATCAGCCAGTGCCCGGGCGGCCATGTGGATTTCGGCGTCTATGCCGCCGGCAGCGCGCTGCGTGATGCCGGGCTGATCTCCGGCGGCGGCATGACCCGCGAAGCGGCGCTGGGCAAGCTGTTCGCCCTGCTCGCCGCCGGCCTCGATCAGGCCCAGGTGGAACACTGGTTCGGCCGCGATCTGTGCGGCGAAATGGCCGGCTGAACAGCCAGAAAATGCGCGCTGCCCCGCATGGCAGGCGCAGCTGGCTGGCAGTGTGCCCGCCGCACCACTACCCTTGCGTACGCCGACAACAACAAGAAAAGCGTCAAGGAGCCGATGCCATGGCCAGATCCGGTACCACCGGGGCGCTGTTCGCCCTGCTCATCGGTGCAGCATTCGCCGCCCAGGCCGAACTGCCCGCCAATTACGAAATCACCCTGCAAACCGACAGCTTCCCGCCCTTCAACATGGGCCCCAACAGCAAGACCTTCGCCCGCGGTGACAACATCGAAGGCATCGGCACCGATACGGTGCGCGACATCTTCCGCCGCGCCGGCATCGCCTACAACCTGACCCTGCGCGGCCCCTGGAGCCGACTCTACGAGCAGACCCAGCAGCAGCCCGCCCATGGTCTGTTCTCGGTGGCGCGCACGCCGCAGAACGCCGGTCAGTTCAAGTGGGTCGGGCCCCTGGCGCACCACGACAGCGTGCTGCTGGCGCCCGCCGGCAATGGCCTGAGGTTCGACAATCTTGCCCAGGCCCGAGGCTATCGGGTCGGCGCACATAGCGCCGGTAGCGTCAGCCTATATCTGGAGAGCCAGAACCTGGACGTCAGCAACAGCCTCAACGATGCCGAGAACCTGCGCAAATTGATGACCGGGCGGATCGACCTGTGGGCGGCGGCCGATCCGGTGTGGCGCTATCACGCCCGACAGCAGGGCATCGACGAGAGCCAGCTGGAGGTCGTGCTGAGCTATCGCAGCGAACCGCTGTACCTGGCGCTGAGCCCCGACACCCCGGACGAGGTCATAAGCCGCCTGCAGAAGGCCCTGGACGAGGTGATCGCCGAGGGCTATGCCGGTTGCAGCAAGACACCGGACCTGTGCTACCTGATCCAGCACCGCGGCAAGGCACTGGCCGGCAACCGCTGAGCCTCAGCTCGCGCGGTAGCGCGGCCGCGGCGTGGCCATCGGCAGGGGTCCGTCGCCGATCACCCGCCACTCGCCGCGCTCGGCATCGTATGCGCGGATCTCGCTGGTTTCGATGTCGTACAGCCAGCCATGGATGAACAGCTCGCCACTGGCCAGCCGTGCGGCAACCGACGGGTGCGTGCGCAGGTGGTCGAGCTGCGCCACGACATTCTCCTGGGTGAGGATGCCGAGGGTGTTGTGGTCGGCGCAGCCGCAGTTCTGCTCGACGACGATCTTCGCTACCTCGGCATGGCGCAGCCAGCCCTTCACCGTGGGCATGCGTTTCAGCTCGGCTGGATTGAGCACCGCCTTCATCGCCCCGCAGTCGGAATGCCCACAGACGATGATGTGCTGCACACCGAGGGCCATAACGGCGAATTCGATGGCGGTCGAGACACCGCCGTTCATCTGCCCGTAGGGCGGTACCACGTTGCCGACGTTACGCGTGACGAACAGATCACCCGGCGAGCTCTGGGTGATCAGCTCGGGGATGATCCGGGAATCGGCGCAGGTGATGAACATCGCCCTTGGCGTCTGCTCATGGGCCAGCTTCTTGAACAGCTCGCGCTGCTCGGGATACACCTCTTCGCGAAAGCGCCGCACGCCGGTGACGATCTGTTCGAGGGCCTCCTCGGCGGTTTCACTTCTCCTGTCGTCACTCATGTCGCTTCTCTCCAATGGTTGTAGGTGATGGGCCGCTGCCGTCAGAAGACGGACCAGCCGATGCGCTGCGAGAGCGCCTCGAGTGCGGCCATGCCGATCAGCGAATTGCCGGCGGCGTTGAGTTCCGGGGACCAGACGCAGACGCTGAAGCGCCCGGGCACCACTGCGACGATGCCGCCGCCGACGCCGCTCTTGCCGGGCAGACCGACCCGGTAGGCGAAGTTGCCTGCCTCGTCGTAGAGGCCACTGGTGGCCATGATGGCGTTGACCTGCTTGGTCTGGCGCGGCGAGAGCACGGCCTCGCCGCCCTGCGGACAGATGCCGTCGCGGGCGAGGAAGCCGAACGCTCGGGCCAGATCGACGCAGTTCATGCGCAGCGCGCAATGATGAAAGTAGCTGCGCAGCACCGCCTCGACGTCGTTGTGGAAGTTGCCGAATGCCTGCATCAGGTAGGCCATGGCGGCGTTGCGTGCGCGATGCTGGTATTCGGACTCGGCGACCTTGGTGTCCGAGACGATCAGCGGGTTGCCCGACAGGTGCCGGACGAAATCGCGCATCGACAGCTCCGGAGTGGCGAAGCGTGACTGGTTGACGTCGCAGATCACCAG
>Ga0208179_1001500_pt1 | contig 11811 bp, 11 predicted proteins | sample Malvired_Geostar_FD_184238 | JGI IMG/M metagenome (GOLD analysis project Ga0208179, IMG submission 184238) | Marine viral communities from the Global Malaspina Expedition - Malaspina viral metaG DeepMed_Geostar (SPAdes) (version 2) | ecosystem: Environmental > Aquatic > Marine > Oceanic | place...
GGTTCTACTGTGGTGGACCCGCGGTGCATGGCGACGAGTGAGGGGTTTTGTCCCATGGGGACTTCCTTCGGGCGTAGGAGCGGCTTTAGTCGCGATCGGATGGTGGGTCGCCTGCGCCGGGTTCATGATCGCGGCTGAAGCCGCTCCTACAAGGGACGGGGGATGCGGATGTGCCGGGGGCGAAGGGCTTTGTGTAGGAGCGACGTAAGTCGCGACCCGCCGAACCCCCGGACGATGCGCAGGTCGCGACTTACGTCGCTCCTACAAATGCGGGCGGGGCTGTTGGGGGCGACGCGGCCATCGCGGGTTTCGGGGGTATCGGCTACGCTGGCGGCTCCTTCGCGCCGTACCGCCACGATGTCCCATCCCACGCTCGCCACCCGCGCCCGCCTGTCGGAAGTCCGTTACGAAATCCGCGGTGAGCTCGCCCGCCGGGCGCGTGAGCTGGAGGCGCAGGGGCGGGAGCTGATCAAGCTCAACATCGGCAACCCGGGGGCTTTCGGGTTCCGGGCACCGGAGCACCTGCAGCGCGCGATCACCGGGCGCATCGCCGACACCGATCCCTACACCCACCAGCAGGGCCTGCCGGCCGCGCGCGAGGCCATCGCCGCCTTCCACCGTGCACGCGGCACGCCCAATGCGACGCCGGAGCGGGTGTTCATCGGCAACGGCGTCAGCGAGCTGATCGACCTCTCGCTGCGCGCACTGCTCAACCCGGGCGACGAGGTGCTGCTGCCCTCGCCCGACTATCCGCTGTGGTCGGCGGCGACCATCCTCAACGACGGCCGCCCGGTGTACTACGGCTGCCGACCGGAGAACGGCTTTCTGCCCGACCCGGACGAGATCGAGGCGCTGGTCACCCCGCGCACGCGCGCCATCGTGCTGATCAACCCCAACAACCCGACCGGCGCCGCCTATCCGCGCGAGCTGCTGGAGCGCGTGGTCGACATCGCCGCGCGCCACGGCCTGCTGTTGATGAGCGACGAGATCTACGACTCGATCCTCTACGACGGCGCGCCGTTCCACCCGCTGGCACCGCTGGCCGGCGACGTGCCCTGCCTGTCGTTCGGCGGGCTGTCGAAGGTGCACCGCGCCTGCGGCTGGCGCGTCGGCTGGGCGGTACTGTCGGGCGACCCCTTGGCCAGTGGCGAATTGCACCACGCGATGGACCTGCTGGGCGCGCTGCGCCTGTGCGCCAACGTGCCGGGGCAGTTCGCCATCGAGGCCGCGCTGCACGGCGAGGACACCATCGCGCCGCTGTGCGCGCCGGGCGGCCGGCTGCACGAGGCCCGCCGCGCGGTGGTGGAAAGCGTCGCTGCGAGCGAGCACCTGGACCTGGTCGCGCCGGCCGGTGCGCTGTACGCCTTCCCGTCCGTCGTCGGCGCCGCGGGGGTCGGTTTCGACGACCACGCTTTCGCGCTGGAACTGATGGAAACCGAAGACGTACTGGTGGTGCCGGGCTCGAGCTTCAACGTGCCGTGGCGCAATCATTTCCGGGTGACGCTGCTGCCCGAGCCGGACCAGCTGCGCGAGGTGTTCGCGCGCATCGGTCGGGTGCTGCAGCGGCGTGTCGAGGCAGGAGTGAAGCCCCGTGCTGCGACGGCCTGACCCTCCCTTCTTCGTGGCGCTGGCGGCGGCGGTCGTGCTGCTGGCCTCGGCCTTCTTCACCGCCGGTGGTGGCTCCATCGCCGGCAGCCCCCCTTCGGAGGACGACGGCATGGATTACCTGGCACTGGGTGACAGCTACACCATTGGCGAAGGCGTGGCCGAAGACGGCCGCTGGCCGGTGCAACTCGCGCGCACGCTGCGGGCCGGCGGGATCGAGCTGGACGATCCGCGCATCATCGCCACCACCGGCTGGACCACCGACGAGCTGTCGCAGGCGATGGACGCGGCCGAGCCGCTGGGCACGCACGACTTCGTGACCCTGCTGATCGGCGTCAACAACCAGTACCGCGAGCGCAGCGAAGCCGAATACCGTGGCGACTTCCACGACCTGCTGAAGCGCGCGATCGCACTGGCCGGCGGCCGCACCGACCGGGTCATGGTGCTGTCGATCCCGGACTGGGGGGTGACCCCGTTCGCCACCGCGCAGGGCCGTGACCCGGCGAAGATTGCCCGCGAGCTGGACGCCTACAACGCCATCGCCGAGGAGTTGAGCGAGCGCCTTGGCGTGGCCTTCGTCGACATCACCGGGATCAGCCGCAAGCGTGGGGCGGAGAAGGCGATGCTGGTGGAGGACGGCCTGCATCCGTCGGCCGCAATGTACGAGCTGTGGATGCGCGAGGCATTGCCGGTCGCCGAGCGGCTGCTGGGCGAGCACTGATGGAACCGGCCACGCGCCCGCTGGCACGCGAGCGCATCGACGCGATCTCCACCGCGTTCCTGCCCGACCGCCTGCTCGGCAACCGTTGGGACTACTACTACAGCCGCGGCAAGCTCGGCAGCGACCCGCTGTATCCGGGTGTATGCGAGGCGCTGCGCGGCACCACCGCACCGCTGCTCGACCTGGGCTGCGGGCTCGGGCTGCTGGCCCACGCGCTGCGTGCCGATGGCATCGACCTGCCCTACCGCGGGGTCGACAACGACGCCGGCAAGATCGAGCGCGCCCGCCGCGCCAGCCAGCGCCGGGGGCTGGCCGATGTCGGCTTCGACTGCATCGACCTGGCCGCGCCGGAGTTCTCGTGGGACAGCCTCGGCCACCACGGCAGCGTCGCGATCCTCGACGTGCTGCAGTTCGTCCCGCCCGACGCCCAGGACCGCATGCTCGAAGCCGCGATCACCATGCTCGCGCCCGGCGGCAAGCTGGTGATCCGCACCGGCCTGGAAGACGGCGGCCGCCGCGCCCGCGTGACCCGCGCCGTGGACGTGTTCTCGAAACTGCTCGGCTGGATGAACGCCGGCCCGCGCCAGTACCCCTCCGAAGCCGCCCTGCGCGCCCGCTTCGACGGCGCCGGCCTGGCCAGCGAGTTCACCCCCCTGTACGGCAACACCCCGTTCAACAACTGGCGCGTGGTGGCCAGCCGGCCCGGATGACTTCCGATCGCTGGGCGTCTGCTTGCCGGGCATTTGTAGGAGCGGCTTCAGCCGCGATCGGATGATTGTTCGCCCGCGCCGATTCCACGATCGCGGCTGAAGCCGCTCCTACAGGGGCCCGGACCTGCGGCGGTTGTAGGAGCGACGTCAGTCGCGACCCATTGACAACTGGCCTGCCTCACTTCTCCGGCTGCCGCCGGACCTCCAGCCTTCCGCCGAATCCACCACCCGAATCCACCACCGGGATGATCGCGTTGAATGATGGCTTCGGCCGGGGTCGGCGGGTCGCGACTGACGTCGCTCCTACAGGTCCGGCTCCAACTCCGGCAGCACGGCGCGGTAGCCGAGCGCCTGCAAGCGCTGCAGCAGCAGCGCGAGCACCTCCACGTTGCGGCCATGCTTCGCGCCCTCGTGCAGCAGGATGATCGCGCCCGGCGCCAGGTCGCGCTCGATCCTCGCCACCACGGCGGTGGGGTCGGCGGCGACGGCGTCGAAGCCGCGGGCGGTCCAGGCGACGCGGGTCAGGCTCTGGTCGCGCAGGGGGGCGTGCACGAACGGGTTGGCCATGCCGACCACGGCACGGAACCAGCGCGGCGGCGATCCGGTGATGCCCGCCAGTTGCGCCTGGGTCTGTTCGATCTCGCAGCGCATCCGCCGCGGCCCCAGCGCCCAGAACCAGGCCTGCGGGTGCGAGCGGCTGTGGTTGCCCAGCGTGTGCCCACGGCGGACCATCTCCCGCACCAGCTCCGGCCGCGCCGCGGCGCGATCGCCGACGACGAAAAAGGTGGCGCGGGCGCCGGCGGCGTCGAGCAGGTCCAGCATCGCCGACGTGTCGCCTGACGGTCCGTCGTCGATCGTTAGCCAGACCACCTTCTCCGCGGTCGGCAGGCGCGACAGCACCGGGCCGAACATGCGCGAATCCGGCTTCATCACGCCCCACCAGAACAGCGCGTGGGTGGCCAGCATCACCGGCAGGCCGACCCGCCAGCCCAGCGACCACCACAGCAACGCGACCGCCCCCTGCGACGCCAGCAGCACCACCAGCCAGGCGTGCGGACGGCGGGGGACACGATGCGGGAGGGGGGTCGACATGACGTGGATCATGCCAGCCTCAGGTGGCGCTCGTTACACTGCGCGCCCTGTCCCCGCTTCACGGAATGCCGTTATGTCGCTCGACCCCGCCCTGCGTTCGCGCATCGAGTCCCTGTTGACCAACAACAAGGTGGTCCTGTTCATGAAGGGCGAGCCGCGTGCGCCGCAGTGCGGTTTCTCCGCCAAGGCGGTCGGCGCGCTGTCCTCGACCGGCGTCGAGTACCAGCACGTCGACGTGCTGTCGGATCCGGAGATCCGCGACGGCATCAAGGTCTACGGCGAATGGCCGACCATCCCGCAGCTGTACATCGGCGGCGAGTTGGTGGGCGGCAGCGACATCATCGAGCAGATGGCCAACTCCGGCGAGCTGCATGCCGCGCTCGGCGTACCCGCCCCTGACCGCACCCCGCCGGACATCACCATCACCCCGGACGCCGCAAAGATGCTGCGCGAGTCCGTGGCCAACGCCGGCGAGGGTTACGTGCTGCAGGTCGAGGTCGACCCGCGCTTCAACGCCCGCCTGCAGCTGGCGCCGGTCAGCGCCGCCGCGATCACCAGTGAATCCGAAGGCCTGAAGGTGCAGTTCGACCTCGCCAGCGCCCAGCGCGCGCGCGGCCTGAAGATCGACTGGGTGGACGACGAGCGCGGCCGCGGCCTGGTCATCGACAACCCCAATGCCCCGCCGAAGGTGGCCGCGCTTTCGGTGGAGGACACCGCCGCCCGCGTTGGCGAGGGCAGCCTGATCCTGGTCGACGTGCGCCCGGCGCCGGAACGCGAGATGGCTTCGGTGCGCGTGCCGTTCCGTACCTTGGACGGCAACGGATCGAGCGAGCTGGAAGCGCTGCCGAAGGACACCGAAGTCGCCTTCCTTTGCCACACCGGCCAGCGCAGCGCGCAGGTCGCCGAGCGCTTCCGCGGGCTCGGCTTCACCCGTCTGTACAACGTCACGGGCGGGATCGAGGCGTGGAGCGAGAAGGTCGACAACGAGGTGCCGCGGTACTGAGGGAAGCGGCGCCTGCGCGATGGCGGGTGCGCGTCTGTGGCGTCCGCGGCGTTACGTTCTCCACCGGTTGCGTCAGATGCAAGTCGTGACTCCGGATGCACGTTCTGCCTCAGGCTGTACTGCTGGACTTCCCGCATTTGTAGGAGCGACGTGAGTCGCGACCCGTCGAACGTCCGGATGATGTACAGGTCGCGACTGACGTCGCTCCTACGTTCTTGGTGGCGGATCGCTCCGGATCCGGGCTCTTGTCCCATGGGGACTTCCTCCGGGTGTAGGAGCGGCTTCAGCCGCGATCGGATGATGGGCGGCCCGCGCCGGCTCCAGGATCGCGGCTGAAGCCGCTCCTACAGAAAGCCGGACGTTGCCGCGGGGAGTCCGGTGGCGCGCGTGACAACGCGCATGCTGGGCGCCCCCGAGGCGGCGAATACGGGGCGTTCGGAGCGCCCCCTCAACTCCCGAACCCACCCTCCTCCAGCCAGGCCTGTTCGGCGGGTGTGCTCGCGCGGCCGAACAGGGGGTTGCGGTGCGGGAAGCGGCCGAAGCGCTCGATGATGCCCTGGTGGTGCAGCGCCCATTTGTCGGCGCCGGGGGAGGTCATCGACTGGTACAGCTCGACCGAGCGCTGCTGGTCGACCGGGTCCTCGGAGTGCATGAACGGCAGGTAGAAGAAGGTGCGCAGCTCCGGGTCGACCTGCATGTCGAAGCCGTGGCCGACGGCGCGGATCGCCACCGAGCGGGCCATCGGGTCGGTGGCATAGGCATGGGCACTGCCGCGGAAGATGTTGCGCGGGGCCTGGTCCAGCAGCAGCACCAGCGCCAGCGCGGTGTCGGCATCGCGGTTCCAGTCGGCCAGCTCGCCGCGGGCAGCGGCCATGTGCGGTTCCAGCAGGTGTTCGCGGCAACGCTCATCGAATTCGGGGCCGCCCTGGAACCATTTGTCGGGCCCGGCCTCTCGCCAGAATTGCACTATTGCGGCGGCTCTGTCGTCCATCGGTACACCATCTCTCCGGAAGATCGCTCACCCTACCAAGCGCGGTGTGTCCGTCAGTTCATCGTCCAGCTCGTCGCCGTCCGGGTCCGCATCGGCATCGGCCTCCCCGTCGCCGAGCTGGGTCTCCAGCTCCGACACCCAGGCGGCGGTGATGCTCTCCAGCGTCACCGCGTGGATCAACGGCTGGATGTTGCCGGCCGAATAGGTCTCGGCGATGAAGCGGGCGTAGCGCTCGCGGTACGACAGCCATGCCATGTGCACCGACTGGAACACCACCAGTCCCTTGCCGTCGAGCTCCCGGCACAGGCGCCCGACCAGCTCGTCGAGCCGGGCGTCGACGCGCTGGAACGAATTGATCGCGCGCAGGTTGAGTGCCTCCTCGTCCAGCTCCGGCTCGTCGCTCTCGCGGGCGACCAGCTCGGCCTGGCTGACGTAGCGGTCGGCGATGCGCAGCGCGGTCTCGGCCTTGTCGATCAGACGGCCTTCGAAGCGCCGCAGTTCATCCAGGCTGGTATTGGCGCCTTCGAGGTCCTTCTTCAGCGCCAGCAGCTTCTGGTTGCGCTCAATCGCATCGACGGTGCCGCGGCGCTCGACCCGGCGCTGGACGAAGTAGAACGCCCAGGTGAGTGCGCCTCCGAGCAGCAGGTAGATGGCTTGTTCCATGGTGTTTCCTCCCAGGCAGGCAGTGTGGCCCCGGGGGGTCGCACCGGCTGCGATGTCCGCCACCGCAAGCTGAACATATACAGCCTGAAACGTGCCCGCCATCACCCCTTCCATGACCATCGTCAGGGTTGGCACCCGTCCGCTCCCACGGCTACGGTTGCAGGCGGGCTGCCGCACCCTGGCAGCAGACGCATCCATCAGGGGACACCCATGCCTTCACCCAGAACCGCCGCCCTCGCGGCCGCCCTCGGCTTCGCCCTGTGCGGCGGCGCCCAGGCGGCCGACAAGCCGTCGTATTTCGCCCAGGACCCATACCCCAGCACCTATGAGCGCATCGCCGCGCCGCCGGTGCTGATCGAGAATGCCACCGTGCTCGACGGCAACGGCGCGCGCATCGACGGCGCCGACGTGCTCATGGCCGACGGCCGCATCGTCGGGGTCGGCGTCGACCTCGCGCTGCCCGCCGGCGCAACCCGCGTGGACGGCACCGGCAAGTGGGTCACCCCCGGCATCATCGACGTGCACTCGCACCTGGGCGTCTACCCCAGCCCGGGCATGCACGCCCACAGCGACGGCAACGAGGCCACCGCGCCGGTCACCGCGCACGTATGGGCCGAGCATTCGGTCTGGCCGCAGGACCCGGGCTTCGGCGCAGCGCTGGCCGGTGGTGTCACCGCGCTGCAGATCCTGCCCGGCTCGGCCAACCTGGTCGGCGGGCGCGGCGTCACGCTGAAGAACGTGCCGGCCACGACCTACCAGGCCATGAAGTTTCCGGGCGCGCCCTGGGGCATGAAGATGGCCTGCGGCGAGAACCCCAAGCGCGTATATGGCGAGAAGGGCGGCCCCTCGACCCGCATGGGCAACGTCGCCGGCTACCGCGCCGCCTTCATCGAGGCGGCCGAATACCTGCAGAAGAACGGCGGCAAGAGCAAGCAGGCCGAGCCGGAGAAGCGCAGCTGGTGGCGTTCGTCGAAGTCCGAGGACAACGGCGACAACGGCAACGGCGGCAAGCGCGACCTCAAGCTCGACACCCTGGCCGGCGTCATCAACGGCGACATCCTGGTGCACATCCACTGCTACCGCGCCGACGAGATGGCGACGATGCTCGACCTCGCCGACGAGTTCGGTTTCAAGGTCGCCGCCTTCCACCACGGCGTGGAGGCCTACAAGCTGGCCGACCGGCTGGCCGAGGAAGGCACCTGCGGCGCGCTCTGGGCCGACTGGTGGGGCTTCAAGATGGAAGCCTTCGACGGCATCCAGGAAAACATCGCCCTGGTCGACCGGCCGGCCGGCAGCTGCGCCATCGTGCACAGCGATTCGGAGGAAGGCATCCAGCGGCTCAACCAGGAGGCGGCCAAGGTCATGGGACACGCGAAGCTGGTCGGCATGGACATCGCGCCGGAGCATGCGATCCGCTGGCTGACCACCAATCCGGCCAAGTCGATGGGCATCCTCGACCAGACCGGCAGCCTCGAGGCCGGCAAGATGGCCGACGTGGTGCTGTGGAACGGAAACCCCTTCAGCGTCTACGCGCAGGCCGAGCAGGTCTACGTCGACGGCGCGCGCGTCTACGACCGCAACGACCGCTCCAGGCAGCCCACCAGCGACTTCATGCTGGGCCAGCCGGCCAGTGCGGATGCGCGCGCGGGAGGTGTGCTGTGAGCCGCCCCGTCATGAAGGCGCTGGCCGCCGCCACGTTGTCGCTGCTGGCGCTGTCTGCCGGCGCCCAGGAGCTGCTGATCCGCAACGCCACCGTGCACACGGGCGGTGCCCAGGGCACGCTGCAGGGGGCCGACGTCCTGGTGTCCGGCGGCACCATCCGCGCGGTCGGCACCGGCCTGTCCGCGCCGGCGGATGCGCAGGTGATCGACGCGCAGGGCCGTCCGGTGACGCCGACGCTGTTCGGTGGCATCACCGGCATCGGCATCGAGGAGGTGTCGGGCGAACGCGCCACCGTCGACAACCGCCTCGGGCTGGGTGCGGAGACGCACCAGATGACGGTGCGGCCCGAGTTCGACGTGACTCTCGCCTACAACCCCGAATCGCTGCTGGTGCCGGTCAGCCGGATCGAAGGCATCGGCTGGACCATGCTCGGCGCCGGCAGCGGTGATGGCGGCTCGATCATCGGCGGCCAGGGCGCCGTGGTGCGGCTGGATGGCAGCGCCGACCCGGCCGGGCCGAAGGTGCTGTTCATCGACCTGGGCAGCGACGCGGCCGGCCTCAGCGGCCGCTCGCGCGCGGCGCAGTGGATGATCCTCGACCAGCTGGTCAGCGAGGCCCGCGGTGGCATCGCCGCCGACTCGCACGCGGCGCTGCTGACGCCGGCCGGGCGCAAGACGCTGTCGCGCTACCTCGATGGCGGTGGCCGGGTGATGGTGGGCGTGGACCGCGCCGCCGACATCCGCCAGTTGCTGCGCTGGGCCGACCGCCACGGTGTCGACATCGCCATCTCCGGTGGTGCCGAGGCCTGGAAGCTGGGGCCGGAGCTGGCCCGGGCCGGCGTGCCGGTGTTCGTGGATCCGCTGGCGAACCTGCCCAGCGGCTTCGACACCATCGGCTCGACCATGGAGAACGCGGCACGGCTGCAAGCGGCCGGCGTCGACGTCGGCTTCAGCCAGCTCGGCGATGCATCGCACAACGCCCGCAAGGTGCGCCAGCTGGCCGGCAATGCCGTCGCCAACGGCCTGCCGTGGGACGAGGCGTTGGCCGGGCTGACCTCGGTACCGGCGCGGGCCTTCGGCGTGGCCGACACCCTGGGCAGCATCGCCCCGGGTAAGCGTGCCGACCTGGTGCTGTGGACCGGCGACCCGCTGGAGGTCAGCACGGTGGCCGCGCAGGTCTGGTTCGAAGGCCGCCCGATCGAAATGCGCAGCCGCCAGACCGACTTGCGCGACCGCTACCTGCGGCCGGCGGTGCCGGCAGCGAATGGCGGACTGCCGAGGGCGTACCCGACCGGCGACACCCGCTGACGAAGCAGCGTCCCCCACCCCAGGGGGGACGCTCCCTTCCGTTGTAGGAGCATTTGTAGGAGCGGCTTCAGCCGCGATCGGATCGCCCACCGTGCGACCGGTTCCAGATCGCGGCTGAAGCCGCTCCTACAACAGCCATCCCCTGCGATCCCGCGGGGGATGCCCCCGACGCTAAGCTGCGGCAACCCCCAAGGGAGCCGCACCATGCGCTGGTACTTCGATTTCATCTCGCCCTTCTCCTACCTGCAGTGGCAGAAGGTGAAACGTCTCGACGCAGCTGAAGTCACCCCGGTACCGATCGCGTTCGGCGCCGTGCTGGCCGCGCATGGCCAGAAGGGACCGGCGGAGATCCCGGGCAAGCGCGAGTTCACCTATCGCCACGTGCTGTGGCAGGCGCGCGCCGAGGGCGTGCCGCTGGTCTTCCCGCCGGCGCATCCGTTCAACCCGCTGGCCGCACTGCGGCTGTGCATCGCCGCCGGCACCACCCCCGCCGCGGTCGACGCCATCTTCGACTGGATCTGGCGGGACGGCCGCGCCGGCGACAGCACCACGACCCTTGCACCGCTGGCGGAGACCCTCGGGGTCGACCCGCTGCTGATCGAAGACGCCACTACCAAGACCGCCCTGCGCGCGAACACGGAAGCGGCCATCAGCGCCGGCGTCTACGGCGTGCCGACCCTTGAGGTGCACGGCGAGTTGTTCTGGGGCAACGACGCGCATGGTTTCGCAATGGCGACGGCGTCCGACCCCGGCGTGCTCGCCGACCCCGAGATGCAGCGCCTCGGCAGCCTTCCGGTGGCTATCCAGCGCCGGAGCTGACCCCCCACTTCCGCCAGATGCGACGGCCATCACGCCGGGGTATGCTCCGCGTCACAAAACGGGCACACGCGCCCGGGATCGGGGACGCCCATGCGTATTGGACTGGTTGTCGACTCGGCGTGCGACCTGCCGCTTGAATACCTGCAGCAGCACGACGTCACCGTGCTGCCGATCACCGTGCGCATCGGCGAGGCGGTGCTGGCCGACCATCGCAACGAGGAAGCCACGCTGGAATTCCTGCACGCGCACGTCGCCGAACGCGGCGCCGAGGCCGAGACCACGCCGTTCTCCGTGCAGCAGATCCAGCAGCTGTTCCTCGAACGGCTGGTGATCGATTGCGACTACGTGTTCTGCATGACCATCGCCAAGACCCGCAGCGCCGTGCACGAGAACGCGCAGCAGGCCAGCTTCGCCATCCTCAACGACTACAAGTCCACGCGTGCGGCGGCCGGCAACAACACGCCGTTCGCGCTGCGGGTGGTCGATACCCAGAACCTGTTCTCCGCCCAAGGCATCACCGCGGTGGAAGCGGTGCGGCTGCGCGATGCCGGCGAGGGCGCACCGAAGATCCGCGCGCGGCTGGAGAACCTGGCCCTGCACACCCACGGTTACATGATCCCGCGCGACCTCTATTACCTGCGCGCCCGTGCCCGCACCAAGGGCGACCGCAGTGTTGGCCTGCTGAGCGCCGCGCTGGGCAGTGCGCTCGACATCAAGCCGGTCCTGCACTGCAACCGCGGCGAGACCGGCCCGGTCGCCAAGATCAAGGGTTTCGAACCGGCGGTGCAGAAGCTGTTCGAGTTCACCTGCAAGCGCATCGCCGCCGGCCTGATGACCCCGACCCTGTGCCTGAGCTACGGCGGCGAGCTCGACGAGCTGCGTGCCCTGCCCGGCTACGACGCCCTGCGCGCCTGCTGCAGCGAACACAACATCGAAGTGTTCGAGAGCGTGATGAGCCTCACCGGCATGGTCAACGTCGGCAAGGGCGCCGTGGTGGTCGGCTTCGCCGCCGAGGGCACCGCGAAGTTCGAGGGCTGAGTCGGGGTCGCGACTGACGTCGCTCCTACGGGGGCCGAACGTTACATCGCGCCCGACACCCGGCAGGCTCCTGTGTAGATACCGTGTAGCCAGCCCCTAGACAACTGCATGGGCGGGGTCGAATGGCCGGCCGTTCTTCAGCACGCCCCAGGCGATGTGCAGCAGTTTGCGCATCACCGCACACATCACGACCTTGAACG
>Ga0208179_1001501_pt1 | contig 11800 bp, 7 predicted proteins | sample Malvired_Geostar_FD_184238 | JGI IMG/M metagenome (GOLD analysis project Ga0208179, IMG submission 184238) | Marine viral communities from the Global Malaspina Expedition - Malaspina viral metaG DeepMed_Geostar (SPAdes) (version 2) | ecosystem: Environmental > Aquatic > Marine > Oceanic | place...
TCGCCTGGCGATACGTACCGCTTACGAGGCGAACGCGTATCGGCGCATTGAAGCTGGCCCGACCAGGTTGCCAGTCGTGCCTCCTCCCTATGGCGCCCAAGGCGCCCCCCAGCGGCTCAAACGGCCGCTGCCGGTTCGTGCAACCGCTGCCTATCGGTGGCGGTCGCCGTTCCTTTCAGCACCAGCGGCGCGCCTGCGGCGAACCACAGCGAGGGAACCCGCATGGCCCGATCGGGTCGATTCACAGTAAGCTTTGGCAGTACCCGACCCGAGAGGACCCGAGATGGACCTGATCCGCATCATCATCGCGATATTCCTGCCTCCGCTGGGGGTGTTCCTACAAGTCGGTTTTGGCGGAGCCTTCTGGCTCAACATCCTGCTGACGCTGCTGGGCTACATTCCGGGCATCATCCACGCGGTCTGGATCATCGCTCGACGCTGAAGGTGGCACGCAAACGAAAGCCCGGCCATTCGGCCGGGCTTTTTGTGCTTGCAAGCGAGGCGGTGTAAAGTCCTCGGTCGACTTTGCAGGCGTGAGCTCATCTCACGCGAATTACCTTGAACCTGACGGGATTGGAGCGTTCGCCTTCTGACGACGCAGCTCCCGCGCTGCCGTGGGTAACTGTCTTTACGCAGCACCTGGGAAGGAACCAGATGGGCAACTCATTCATCGACCAGAATCATTTCAGGCGCATCCTCAACCGCAATGTAGCGGTGCCGCTCGGCTTCGGTTTTCTCAGCGCGTTCTTCTTCAGCGTCATCGTCTACTACCTGCTGAACGTCAATCATTGGGTGGAGCGTTCGGTACTCGGCGTCTCCTACGCGCATGAGATGCTCAAGCAGATCGGCGAACTGGAGGCCTCGATGCGCGGCTATCTGATTGCCGGTGACGAGATATTCCTGGAGCCTTACCGGAGTGAGTTGCCGTTCTTCGCAGAACAGCTCCAGCAGATCAAGCAGTATGCAAGCGACAACCCGGTGCAGTTCGATCGTGTCAAGCGTGTCGAAGATTTGCATGGTCAGTGGGTCGGGTTCGCCGAGGAAGCGATTGCCCGCCGTGCGCAGAACGATTCGGTGGTGCCGTACGTGCGCAGCCAGCGCGGCCTGGAGCTCAAGACAGAGCAGCGGCGGTTGCTCAACGACTTCATTGCATTCGAGCGACAGGTTCGAGCCGAACGCACGGACACGGCCGAGACGATCACCACCGCACTGATCGGCGGCTTTCTGCTGTTCAGCCTTATTTTCAGCGGCTTGCTGGTTTATTTCGGGCGTCGTGATCTGCTCAGCCTGTCGGACAACTATGCGCAATCGCTCGAGCAGCAGCAGGCACATGCCGCGGCGCTGGAAAAGCAAGCCTGGTATCGCACCGGCCAGACCCAGCTCAGCGAGTCGATTCTTGGCGAGCAGGCCCTGCCGACGCTGGGACAGAACATTCTCGGTTTCCTCTCACGCTACCTTGACGTTGCGGTGGGCGCGCTCTACGTCACCCACGAAAACAAGCTGCAGCGCATTGCAGACTTCGGCTGGGACAAAGACAAACTGCAGGACAGCCGCACGCTGGCGTTCGGCGAGGGGCTGGTTGGTCAGGCAGCCATGGACCTTCGTATGGTGGGGCTCGACAGCCTGCCGCCCGGTTACCTGAAAGTCAGCTCGGCGCTGGGCAGCACGGACGCCAGTTCGGTACTGATCGCCCCGGTGGAAGACAACGGCATGCTCAACGCCGTGCTGGAAATCGGCTTTCTGCGACCCTTGCGCGAAGAGGACGGCGAGTTGCTGCGACGCATCAGCGGCAGTATCGGCTCGGCCATCGAAGCGGCGCGTTACCGTCAACGGCTGCAGCGTGCGCTGTCCGAAACCCAGCAGCTCAACGAGGAACTGCAGGTCCAGCAGGAAGAGCTGCGTGCCGCCAATGAGGAGCTTGAAGAGCAATCGAGTGCACTGCGCGAATCGCAGGCGCACATGGAAGAGCAGCAGGCCGAACTGGAGCAGACCAACGAACAGCTTGCCGCGCAGGCACTCGAGCTTGCCAGCCAGCGCGACGAGATGGACCTGAAGAATCGCCGCCTGCACGAAGTCCAGCTGATGCTCGAGGAGCGTGCTGAGGAGTTGCAGCGTGCCAGCCGCTACAAATCTGAATTCCTTGCCAACATGTCCCACGAGCTGCGCACGCCGCTCAACAGCTCGCTCATTCTGGCCAAGCTGCTGGCAGACAACCCCGAGGGTAATCTGCGTGACGACCAGGTGCAGTTCGCCCGCTCCATCTACTCGGCGGGCAACGATCTGCTCAACCTGATCAACGATATCCTCGACATCGCCAAGGTCGAGGCCGGCAAGCTCGATGTGCGGCCCGAGCTGGTGATCCTGACCCGTATGGCCGACGGGCTGAAAAGCCTGTTTCTTGCCCAGGCGCTGGACAAGACACTGCAATTCGACGTCGAACTGGGCGATGGTTTGCCGGCAAGCCTGTACACCGATCGCCAGCGCCTCGAGCAGATTCTCAAGAATCTCTTGTCGAATGCGTTCAAATTCACCGAAAAGGGATCGGTCGTCCTGCGCGTGGCGCGCCACGACGATCATCGGATCGCCTTCGCCGTGCATGACTCAGGCATCGGCATCGCCAAGGACCAGCAGGCTGTGATCTTTGAGGCGTTCCGCCAGGCGGACGGCACCACCAATCGTCGTTACGGCGGCACCGGTCTGGGCCTGTCGATCTCACGCGAGCTGGCTCAGCTTCTGGGCGGTACCATCGAGGTGCACAGCGAGCCGGGCGCTGGCAGCGTATTCACCCTGATCGTGCCGGAAAACTACAGCGAACCCGTTGCCGAGCAGCGGCCGGCTCCGTCTCGACAGGAGCCGGTGGCGGCCGTGGACAATCTCCAGCCCGCAGCCACGCAGGCCATGCCGGTACGCGTCGATGAACCCTCGGTGCCGGCATTGGCGGACGATCGAGGCTCTGCACGGTTCGGCGAACGCTCGGTACTGGTCATCGAAGACGATCCCCAGTTCGCCTGCATCCTGCGCGACCTCGCCCATGAGCTGAAGTACAACTGCCTGATCGCGCAAAACGCCGACACCGGTTTCGACACCGCTGTGGAGTACCGCCCCGATGCCATTCTGCTGGACATGCGTCTGCCCGATCATTCCGGCCTGACGGTGCTCGAGCGTCTCAAGGAAGACCCGATTACCCGGCATATCCCGGTGCATATCGTGTCGGTCGAGGATCGCAAGGAGGCCGCCCTGCAGATGGGCGCGATCGGCTACGCACTCAAGCCGACCAGCCGGGACGATCTCAAGCAGGTGTTCAGCCGTCTGGACGCCAAGCTGGCGCAGAAGGTCAAGCGCATCCTGCTGGTCGAGGACGATGCCCGGCAGCGCGAGAGCGTGTCGCGCCTGATCGAAGACATCGATATCGAAATCACTGCGGTCGAGTTCGGTAAGCAGGCCCTCGAGCTGCTGCGCTCGACTGTTTTCGATTGCATGATCATCGACCTCAAGCTGCCCGATATGGACGGTCACCAGTTGCTCGAACGCATGGCACGGGAGGAAATCTGCTCGTTCCCGCCGGTCATCGTATATACCGGGCGCAACCTGACGCGCGACGAGGAAGCCGCGCTGATGAAGTACTCGCGTTCGATCATCATCAAGGGCGCGCGCTCGCCGGAACGGCTGCTCGACGAAGTCACGCTGTTCCTGCACAAGGTGGAATCGGACATGCCGCCGGAGCGGCAGAAGATGCTCAAGAGCGTACGCAGCCGCGAAAAGGCGTTCGAGGGCCGCAAGATCCTGGTGGTCGACGATGACGTGCGCAATGTGTTCGCATTGACCAGCGCGCTGGAACAGAAAGGCGCGCTGATCGAGATCGCCCGCAACGGCCACGAAGCCATCGCCCAGCTTCAGACGATCGGCGACATCGATCTGGTCCTGATGGACATCATGATGCCGGAGATGGACGGGTTCACTGCGATGCAGGAGATTCGCAAGGACCCGCGTATGGCCAAGTTGCCCATGATCGCGGTCACCGCCAAGGCAATGAAGGACGACCAGGACCGTTGCCTGCAGGCCGGCGCCAACGATTACCTGGCCAAGCCCATCGATCTCGATCGCCTGTTCTCGTTGATCCGAGTCTGGCTGCCGAAAGTGGAGCTGCTGTGACATGCCCGAACGCACCCAGGCCATCGAGCTGAAGCTGCTCATCGAAGCGATCTACCTGCGCTATAGCTACGATTTTCGCGACTATTCCGGGGCCTCGCTCAAGCGTCGGATACTGCTGGCCTTGAAGCAGATGCAGTGCGAGAGCATCTCCGAACTGCAGCGTCGGATTCTCTACGATCCGCAGGCGTTCATGGAGCTGCTGCAGTTCCTCACCATTCCGGTGAGCGAGATGTTTCGCGATCCGAGTTATTTCCTGGCGCTGCGTGAGCAGGTGGTTCCGGTGCTGCGTACCTATCCGTCGCTCAAGGTCTGGATCGCCGGTTGCAGCACGGGAGAGGAGGTTTATTCGATGGCCATCCTGCTCAAGGAAGAGGGCCTGCTCGATCGCACCATCCTCTATGCAACCGACATCAATCCGCGTTCGCTGGAGCAGGCCCGCCGGGGCATATTCGATATCGGCGACATGCGCCAGTACACCGAGAACTACCAGCGCGCCGGTGGCAAGCAGAGCCTGAGCAATTACTACACGGCCGCCTATGACTCGGCGATCATGGATAAGTCATTGAAAGAGAAGGTCACGTTTGCCGATCATAGCTTGGCGACGGACAGCGTATTCGCTGAGACCCAGTTGATTTCCTGCCGCAACGTCCTGATCTATTTCAACAAGCCCTTGCAGGATCGGGCCTTTGGCCTGTTTCACGACTCCCTCTGCCACCGCGGATTTCTCGGCCTCGGCAGCAAGGAAACCGTGGAGTTCTCCGGCTACGCTGGACGCTACGAAGCGTTAGACAAGCAGGAACGGATCTTCCGCAAGCTATGAAATACGCGGCCACCGACATTCAAGCCAAACCTCTTGCCCGGCAGGTCGATGCCGTGGTGATTGGCGCATCGGCGGGCGGTCTGGCTGCGCTGAGCGTGGTGGTGGAAGGGTTGCCTCGCACCCTGCGCCAGCCGTTGCTGATGGTCCAGCACATACCCGCGAGCGGGCCGACGCAGCTGGCCGAGATTTTCCAGCGCAAGACGGACCTGAGGGTCAAGGAGGCGGACGACAAGGAGACGGTGCGTGGCGGGACCCTGTACTTCGCCGCGCCGGGATATCACTTGCTGGTGGAGGCGGACCTGACCCTGTCGCTCAGCCAGGACGATGCCGTTCATTTTTCGCGGCCTTCGATCGACGTGTTGTTCGAGTCGGCCGCTGACGCCTGGGGCGAGCGGGTCGCCGGTATCCTGATGACCGGAGCCAATGAAGATGGCGCAGCCGGGCTGGACGCCATCAGGCGCGCCGGTGGCGTCACCATCGTCCAGGACCCGGCACAAGCCGAGGTTCCAACCATGCCGCTTGCTGCACTCCAGCGCTTTGCGCCGGATTACATTTTGCCCTTGCGCGATATTCATCGTCTGTTGCGCGAACTGGAGTGACCGATGCCCGACTACACCGATGATGCGAACCTGCTGATCGTCGATGACCTGCCGGAAAACCTGCTGGCGCTGGACGCCATTCTCAGGAGCCCGGGCGTTCGCGTGCATCAGGCCGAATCGGCGGAGCAAGCGCTCGAGTTGCTGTTGCAACATGAGTTCGCGCTGGCCATTCTCGACGTGCAGATGCCCGGCATGGACGGTTTTCAGCTGGCCGAACTGATGCGCGGCACCGAACGCACCAAGCAGATTCCCATCGTCTTCGTCAGCGCCGCCGGGCGCGAGCTGAACTACGCCTTCAAGGGATACGAGAGCGGCGCCGTCGACTTCATGCAGAAGCCGCTGGACACCCATGCCGTGCGCAGCAAAGTGAGCGTATTCGTCGACCTGTACCGCAACCGCAAGCGGCTGGCTCGTCAGCTCGAAGCCCTGGAGCGAAGCCGCCGTGAGCAGGAGGTGCTGCTCGATGAACTGCGCAGCATCAAAGGCGAGCTGGAGGACGCGGTGCGCATGCGCGACGACTTCATGTCGATCGTCTCCCATGAGCTGAAAACACCGCTCAACACGCTGATTCTCGAAGTGCAGTTGCGCAAGCTGCAACTCGGGCGAAACAACTTCGCAGCCTTTAGCGAAGACAAGTTGCGGCAGATGGTCGACAAGGATGAGCGGCAGATCCAGAGCCTGATCCGCCTGATCGACGACATGCTCGATGTTTCAAGGATTCGCACCGGCAAGTTGTCGATCCGTCCCAGCCGGGTCGATCTGGGCAAGCTGACCGCCAGCGTGGTGGAGAACTTCGCGCCACAGATGGAGGCCAGTGGCTGCACGCTGCTGTTCCAGCGCCCGGAGCCCATCGTGGGCGTCTGGGACGAGTTCCGTATCGAACAGGTCCTGGCGAACCTGTTGACCAACGCCATGCGCTACGGCGCCGGCAAGCCGGTGCAGGTGAACGTCAATGCCAGCCCGACCACGGCCTGTATCGAGGTAAGCGACCAGGGCATCGGCATCAACAAGAAGAGCCTGCAAAGGATCTTCTGCCAGTTCGAGCGAGCCGAAGGCAGTGAAAACAGCGCCGGGCTGGGGCTGGGACTGTTCATCGCCGAGCAGATCGTCAAGGCGCACAACGGTCGCATCCAGGTCGAAAGCGAAGAGGGCAAGGGTGCGCTGTTCCGTGTGCTGCTGCCATTGGCCGGCGAATCCTGAGGCCGAGATCGTTCGCGGCCCTGTCGGGTTGCTCCGCGAACGGGGGCCTGCGAGGTTCAGGATGAGCAGCTGATTTCCAGGTGCTTGCCCCATTCCGGTGGCCGCTCGGCGTAGCGTTCCATGCCCGGTTGATCGTCGAAGGGGTGGCTCAACACGGCATGCAGTTCACGCACCGGGCCGTAATCGCCTGCTTCGGCCGCTTCGATGGCCTGCTGGGCGAGGTAATTGCGCAGGATGTACTTCGGGTTGACCGCATGCATGCGTGCTCGCCGAGCGTCCTGGTCGTCGCCTTCGCGCTGGGTGCGCTGGCCGTAGGTCGCGGCCCATTCGTCGAATCCCTTGATGTCGATGAAGTCCTCGCGTAGCCGAGCCAGGGCCTGCTCCGGCGCCTGCTCGCCGAGTTCACGGAAGAAGTTCGTATAGTCGATGGCGCTGCCCTGCATCAGTTGCAGCAGACGCTGCACCAGTGCCTGGTCGTCATCCTCGGCGCTGGCCAAGCCCAGGCGCCGGCGCATCAGGTCGAGCCAGGCGGCTTCATAGATCGGCAGGAACAGGTTCATCGTCTCGCGCAGCTGCTCGATGGCAATCAGAGGCGTCAGCGCCTGGGCCAGCGCAGCCAGGTTCCAGTGCGCGATGGGCACCTGGTTCTCGTAGCTGTAGCGTCCGGCGTCATCGGAATGGTTGCAGATGAAGCGCGCGTCGAAGTCGTCGAGGAACGCGTATGGGCCGAAATCGAAGGTGATGCCCAGGATCGACATGTTGTCGGTATTCATCACGCCATGACAGAAGCCATACGCCTGCCAGTAAGCGATCAGCTCGGCGGTGCGCTCCAGCACTTCGCGGAAGAACGAATGGTAAGGCTCGGGATGCTCGAGGCACTCGGCAAAGTGAGACTCGACGACGTGGTCGAGCAGCTGCTTCAGCTCATCGTGTTGTCGGGTGTAGTAGAAAAACTCGAAATGGCCGAAGCGCACGTGACTGGGCGCCAGGCGCAGCAGCATCGCGCCGCGTTCCTGGCGCTCGCGATAGACCGGTGTATCGGAGCCGGTCACGCAGAGCGCGCGCGAGCTGGGAATGCCGAGTGCGTGCAGATGCTCGCTGGCCAGAAACTCACGAATCGATGAACGCAGCACGGCGCGGCCGTCGCCCATCCGCGAGTAGGGCGTCTTGCCGGCGCCCTTGAGGTGCAGGTCCCAGTGCTCGCCCGCCTCGTTGACCACTTCGCCCAGCAACAGCCCGCGTCCGTCGCCCAGGCGCGGGTTATAACCGCCGAACTGATGGCCGGAATAGACCATCGCGCGTGGCTCGGCAGTGCTCCATAGCTTGTGGCCGGAGAACAGCTCGGCGAACAGCGGATCGTCCTTCACCGCCGGGTCGAGATCGAGCAGCGCCATGGCTGCTTCGCTGGCAACCACCAGGCGCGGCGCGTGCAGCGGTTGCGGCATCACCTCGGTGGAGAACACATCGCCAAGACGGGCGAAGCGATTGTCGAAATTCAGCTCGGTGAGTGTCTTCACGGTGTCTCCGGCGCAAGGGTGTGCCGCGCCCGTTGAACGAGCGCACTTGAATCTTGGAGGCCGCGCCGGTGTCGACGTTCCTCAGGCCGGACTGTCGGCGGGCGGCGGCACGGGCTTGTCATCGGCCTGCCGGGTTCCGGATGCGGCGCCCAATTGCAGCAGTCTGCCGTCGAAGTTCTTCAGGAACACGTCCACCTGGCGGAACGCAATGTTGATCCCGGCCTTGGCGAATTCCCGGTCGATGAATCGATTGATTTCATCCGTCGCGGGGTTGCGGTCACCGAGGTCGCGCACGTGGATGCGCAGCTCATGGTCGAGCGTGCTTTCGCCAAAGGTAAGGAACAGCACCAGAGGTTCGGGGTCCTTCAGCACGCGTGGGTTGTCCTGCGCGGCCTTGTAGAGCAGTTTCTTGACCAGGTCCAGGTCCGAGCCGTAGGCGACGCCCACCTTGATCGTCACGCGGGTCACGGTATCGCTCAGCGACCAGTTGATCAGTTGTCCGGTGATGAAGGTCTTGTTCGGGACGATGATGTCCTTGCGGTCGAAATCGGTGATGGTGGTGGCGCGGATGCGAATCCGGCTGACCGTGCCGGACAGGTTGCCGATGGTCACCACGTCGCCGATCCGCACCGGGCGCTCGAACAGGATGATCAGGCCCGAGATGAAGTTGGCGAAGATTTCCTGCATGCCGAAGCCGAGCCCGACCGACAGCGCCGCAACCAGCCATTGCAGTTTGTCCCAGCTGACCCCGAGCGTCGACAACGTGGAAACGATGCCGACGCTGGCAAGCGCGTAGGACAGCAGTGTGGTGGTGGCATAGGCGCTGCCTTGCGCCAGGCGCATCTTGGACAGCACCAGCACTTCCAGCAGGCCGGGCAGATTGCGCGCCAGTGCGATGGTAATGGCGATGATCAGCAGCGCGCCGAGCAGGTTGTTGAGCGTGATGGCGTTGCTGGTCGCGGTGTCCCCGGCGCCGCTGACGAACTCGTACAGCACCACGTTATCGAGATAAGACACGACGCTGATCAAGTCGGACCAGACCCAATACAGCACCGCGAAAAACAGGCCGAACATGGCCAGGCGAGTCAGTCGCAACGACTGCTGGTTGACCTGTTCGATGTCCATTCCGGGCTCGCCAGCGGCTTCGCTGGTGTCGGTGCCGTCGTCGATCTGTGCTTCGCGTCGGGCCAGCGCGCGCTGATAGGCCAGGCGTCGGGCGGCGACGGTCAGGCCCCGGACCAGCGTCGCCTCGATGACGATCCAGGCGAGCATCAGGTACAGGGTATCGATCAGTCGGCCGGTCAGCTTCAGCGCCGTGTAGTAGTAACCGAGCCCTACCACCACGATCAGTGCCAGCGGCAGGATGCTGAACAGCAGGCCGATGAAGCGCCTCACCGGCGGTGCGTTCTGGCTGGAAGGACCTTTGAGCAACAGGCGGGTCAGGCGCCAGCTCATCAGCGCATAGCAGGTAAGCACGACGACGATGCCGATCACGTCGTCGACCAGGCTGCCCGGCTGGTGTTCGGCGATCGCCACCACGGCGACCAATGCCATCACCACCAGGCCCAGCCGACGGATTTCGCTGCGCAGAAACGCTACCTGCGGACGGAACCAGCCGAAATGCGTCTCGGCGACGCGGTTGGGCGAAAGCATGCGGTAAGCGGTGTAGAACACCAGCCAGGCTTGCGCCATCTGGTAGAACGCGGCACCCAGGCTGAAGTTTTGCTCTCGGCCATCCATCTGCAGGACATACCCGCAAAGCGCCAGGAACAGCGCGCCGGGAAGCGCCAGCAGCAGGTTCAGCAGCAGTGCCAGCGGCGTGTGCAACTGACTGTCGTTGCGGAAGTGCCCGATGTCGTTGCTCAGCGAATCGAGTTTGGCGTTGATGGCGTTGCGGCGCCACAGCAGGAGCCCGATCACCAGCAGCAGCGGCACGAAGAACAGCGGACGCTCGAACAGTCCGGCGCCGAGCGCCTGGAATACCGAGGCCCAGGGCATCGCCTGCAGTTGGCGTTCGAGCAGGGTCGGCACGCTCTTGAACCAGTCCAGGTCGAGCGGCCGGTTGCTCGGAATCCAGAACATCTGCTCGTCCAGCGTTTCGCGCATGGCCTGGGCCTTGGTCTGTAGCTGGCGCTGGTTCAACTGCAGCGTGATCGACTCGCTGAGCAGGGCGTTGAGTTCGTGATTGAGTCGATCGAGCAGTTCGCTCCGGGTCCGTACCAGTTCCAGCAACGCGCTGCGCAATTCCGGCGTCACCTCGCTCGGTGGCTGGTTGGCGAGCTGTTGGTCGACATAGTCCTCGGCGTTGCCGCTGGACTCGCGGCGCTGGTTCAGCTCGAACTGGTACAAGCGGATATCGGCGATTTCGTCCGCCAGGTTCTTGTCCAGCGTCAGTTGTGGCAGCGCCTGCTGCTGCTGATACAGGACCTTGGACAGCAACAGGCTGCCTTCGAGTACGGCGATCTGTTCTTCGAGCGCCTGATCGGCCTGATTGAGCGTATCGAGCTGTTGGCGGGTCTGCAGGTTCTGCTGCGTCAGGTCGTTGAGGCGCTCGGTGGCGCGTAGCAGATAGCCCGACAGCCGGCGGTTCTCCGCGCTTTCGGCGGGCAGAAGCTTGTCCGAGCCGGCCTTCTCGGCCTTCATCGAGAACTCGGCGACGGTCTGCTCGGATTCTTCCCGGCGCTTGTCGTTGATCGCCGTCTGCAGCGCAATGGTTTCCTGTTCGGCACGGGCGATGCGCGCGGCCAGCAGGTCACGCCGCGCGACGCCGAGATCCTGCAACTGGCTATTGCCGGCCAGCTCGCTGCGGCGCAATTCGATCTGCGCGCTGAGGGCGGTTTTCTCGGCGCCAAGCATTGCACGGCGCTCGTCGTTCAACGGTTTGCCGCCTTCGCGCCCCGTCTTCAGCAGGCTGTTGATCTCGTCGATGCGCGTCTGGTGCTTGCTGATGTCCGCCTGGGCGCGCTCGGGGCGCGTCTGCGCACTGATGATCATGCTATTGGCCGCGGTCAGGGCCGTTTGCCAGGTCGACAGCTCCTCGACGCGTTCGGCCAATCGTTGTTCGAGCGCAGGGACCGATAGTTTCGCCAGTTGGGCGGCCAGCTCACGGGTGTCGCTTTCCTTGAGCTTGCTCAGCGCCTGCTGCGCGGTGGCGATTTCCTTCGAGGCGCCGGCAAGCTCGGCCTTGAGCTCCGACAGGCGCTGTTGAGCGGATTCGGCCTGCTCGGTAAATCGCTGAGCACGTTCATCGGCGCTGGGTTGTACATCCTTGGGGGTCTCCGCTTCGGCTGGCTGGCTAGCGGTGAGACCGGGCACCGCAGGGGCGGCATGAACGAAGGCGGAAAGCGGGGCGATGGCAAGCAAGGTCGCCAGCATCAGGGTGCGCAAAGAGGCCATGGGTACTATCGAAATGCAGAATGAGTGCGGAGTCTAAGGGCTGCGGGTGGCCGAGGCGAGCCCGCAGATCGGAACGCTTCGGTCGCAGCCTGCATGGGCGGCGCGACCCTCAGAAC
>Ga0208179_1001504_pt1 | contig 11786 bp, 10 predicted proteins | sample Malvired_Geostar_FD_184238 | JGI IMG/M metagenome (GOLD analysis project Ga0208179, IMG submission 184238) | Marine viral communities from the Global Malaspina Expedition - Malaspina viral metaG DeepMed_Geostar (SPAdes) (version 2) | ecosystem: Environmental > Aquatic > Marine > Oceanic | place...
CATCAATGTAGTGGAACAGGAACGGCGGCAGGCGGCGTTTGGCGGCGAGGCGGTAATCGTGGGTGGAGGAGATGATCATGGTTGTCTCAACAAAGCGGGAAAGTGCTACTTATCGTCTGTAGACCATAATTCGTGGTCTGCGCTCTACTGGATGGGTCGATTTAAGGAGAGTAATTCAAGGAGACGGAGATGACCAAGCCGTACGATGCGGAGCGGGTCGAGGCGCGCGATATGGCAAGTTTGGCCGTGGAGCAGTTTAACTATTTGGAGGCGCTTTTCTCGGCGCTGGCTAACCGCCTGGATGCCCTCGACCATGAAGACAGAACAATCGTGAATACCAAAAGGCTCGCTTTATTGGGACGCAGTCACGCCGAACAGTGGGCCTGCACCTTTATGGATGAAGTCAATGGCTAACCAAGCAGGCAATAGAGGCACCATGAAAACGAGCAAGCCGAACATTGAGATTGGGCACTACCGTAGGAGTCGCTATTGGGGCATTTGGGTTGATTCTGAGCTACTTGCGGTTGTGTGTTATAGGAAGGGGGCGGAGGCGATAAAGTCAGCTTTACTGGATCGTTCAGAGTCAAAGCTGTAGTCAAGTCAAGGAGCATAATCAGACCGTGCGCTTTTTTAACGCTTTCCTATGCGTACGGTTTGCGCGCCTTGCTATAGGTTGCGCTCGATACCAAAGCCTGCAAAAGACCGTGAATAAGCCCCCTGGCGAGCCTTCTCGGTTCTCACCTGTTTAACGTAATAGCTATACAAAAATCGACCAAAGAGCGGGTTTACGCTTTCATGATGAGCCAGTTATTGCCTCTCGGCGATCTTTAGCCATTCATCGATGGAATTAACTCCCAGCGACAACAGTAAGTCTTGCACTAATACCACGCGTTTAAGCATCGCACCGTGATCGGATTCTTCCCTTTCTTCGGCTTCGGCGAAAAGCCGGGTCACTAGCTGAACAAGGTGATTGTCGTGGTCGTAAAAATAGGGCTTGTCATGACTTACATAGGTCAGATAAGCCTCTGCTGCGGCCAAGGCGAGATCGGGGTCGCGTTGTGAAATAGCGTTCAGCCATTCGTCAAACCCGAACAGCCGATGATGTTTGTTTTCGCTATCGATTTCTAACACGGCAAAGCACAGTTGGATCATTTCTATCGGGATAGAGATAGGTGGCGTTTTGCCTTGAAAGATGCTCTCGGCAGATCGAGCAACCACCGCTGCATGACGACTGTCTGCTTTCAGTCCCGCCTCGATACCTGAAAGGCATTGCTCTCGATGCTGTTTGATATTTTCAGTATGGGTCCAAACGCCTGCTGCACCCTGCCAAGCTTCGGCAGTGTTTAATGTGTTCAATTCTGTTAGCAAGTCGGAAAATTCAATATGACCCGCTAAGGCAGACAGTGCCGAGATTCGACCCCAAGCTTCCAAGTCTTCCTTGCTTCCCTCGCGGCGAGCGCGCTCAAGCAGGGGAGCAACTTTCTCGAACTGATCCCGATAGACGTAATACAGACAACGTTCTGCGGATTTCCAAAGACCCACGGAATCCTGCATGGCATGGTCAAATAGATCCCAACCTAATTGAGGGTTCAGGCTTTGGAGGTACGGCAAGCGTCGTAAAATTAGAGCGCGGATTGCGGGATGTTCCATGCTGGCAAAGCGAAGTAGTGTTGGTGGTAACAACTCGGGTAATTCAATATTCTGTTCTTGAAAGTTTTTGGCTAAAATCATCAAGGCTTCGGCAATATTCCCGGTCATCATATTGATACCAGTGGTGAGCAAATCGACCGAATCCCCATGGATGGTGCTTTCTTCTCTAAGATTTCCAAAGCCTATCGACAAGAAGACCAGCCGCTCAGCAACTTGTGTGTCCTGGATGACATGGGCACAGGCCTCCAGAGTCTTGGCTGCGGAGCGATTAAGTTGCCAGTGAGCGGGATGCCTTTCCAGTTCATCAAGGATTTGGTTCGCTAAGGTAGGTGCATCAGGCTCATCAATTGGTACCCAAGTAGCGTTCGTTCTCAAGTTGCCATATCGATGTGCCAAATAGCTTGCAACACCTTCCATGATGCCGTTGCAAAATTCTGATGGAATCTTTCCCCAATGGGAAGTCAACAATCCCAAAAATCGCGACGGGTGGCGAGATGAAGCCTCGCGTAGCTGCCAACCGACCTCTCGTTCACCACCGACCAAAAAGTCATCAAAATCTCGGCCATATCCAGTGTAGTGCCAAAGCAAATTAAGTATTCCATCATTACTAGCATTGAGGAACACCTCATATGAAAATGGAGCGGCGACAATACCACCTTTCATACCGATGTATGGCTGTCGATATAATCTCCCATATGACTTTTCGTAAACATCTAGTACCGCTTGGGCTTCTGATGAACGCAGATGGCAAGGAATGGTGGATATATATTCAGCTCGTTTCTTAAGAACCCATAAACGCGCCTCACCATCCTTTACCGATTCATCCTCCCAAAGAGCCCTTATTGTTGCCATGACTGAATCTTGCGTATGGCTATCTAGGTGAATAAATGCAGTCCGAATCAATGATCCTAATTCGTAGGAGAGTTCAAATTCGAGTAAATTTCTGTCGCATAATAGACGACCGATCAAGTCTATATTTGCCTCAGGGTTGCCGATGAAAGCGAGGACAGTGAAGTAAACTAACGCCCCTTCGTGGTTAAAACACAAGCGTTCTCGGTTACTCTTCCACCATTCAGAGTGATTTTTGGCGTGATCTAAAATAGCGGCTTCAACAGCATCTATTAAAACCCGTTTACCACCTATGTGTTGATGATCGTTTTGCGTGTGGGTGTCGCTATAAGAGCTGTCATTCAGGAACCCGCTGCGATAGCCTATTCGGGTAACACCATAATGCGCTGATCGGATTTGGCTCCACTTTTCGATTGATCCCAGTGCTAAATCGAGTAAAACAGTGGATTCCACCATCCGCTGCTTAAGAAAATTTTCACCCTTCTCACCAAACTCATGGGGTTGGCAATGTAGCTTGTTGTCAAAATCAAACTTCATTATTTCATCATCGCTGATTTCGCCAGTGATATAGCTCCATAGAGCTTTGTCATCAATAGCACCAGCGGTGACACTACGTGCAACAGTACGCCCTAAAAAACTATGGTCTGGCTTCGGCACACTGAGCAGTCGTTCTAGTAAGGGGGCAACGAGTGGTAAGTTTTCTGTGCGAAAGTCGGATAGAGAAAAAGCCAATTGCTCTGCAATTCTATTGCCGTCCAGCCAATCTAAAGCAATTGCATCCATCCAGAATGCCAATACGCCAGCAGCATCTTCATTTGCCCACTGCGCCATGCGATAAACATGTTTTGTAAGCCCCTCTTCATCGTGCATTTCCTTCAACGTGGGCACCAGATGAGAAAGCCAAAAGTAATGCCACTCAACCAACCCTGCTTGGTTGTAAATCACCTGAAACACTTCGCGATGGTTGGCATGTAAATCTCGTATCAGCGGCCAGTCATCATCTTGAGGTATCTGCCGGGAAAATGATTCGGCAACAAGGCGACGGATATGGAAGGCAGAGTTGCCCGTCAATACTGTCCGCAGTTGCTTCCTAAATTCGCGGCGCTCTCCTATCGCCAACTGCGCAACAAAACTACGTATGCTTGGTCGTACGAAGGGCACGGGTGGCAAGTCTTGGATGAATTCATTGAGCGAGATGCCCCGGCGCAAGGCGCCACTAATCACCAGTACATCTAATAGAGTTTGATGACCAAACGTCAATTTACCATCATGGGTATCGAGCAGGACATTGAGACTGTGTAACCGTCGCAGGACGTCCTGCGAAGCTCTGAAGCGTTGAGCTGAAATAGACAGGCTGCGAGACTTCAGCATTGCACCGGCAATGTCTTCAATTGCTTGCATGGCTGTGTCCCCCAGCGTGGGATCGGCCTTCACGATGGTGTCGAGGTAGCGTTGCCCCAGTGCTTGGCTGGTCACTACATTAAAGCTACCTTCACGCTGAGCCAGTTCGACAAATAGAGCAAGTTCCCGAGGATTACGGATCAGTTCACGGGTGGCGGCATCAATAGTCGTCGAATCGACTTCAAGCTTGTTAAGAAGCGGTACGATTTCCTTTTCCCAGTTCAACGGCAGGCACTGCAATTCGCAGTCCCATTGCCGAGCAGCGATGCGTCGGTCGTATTTACGATCGAAGTCGCGGCAAGCTGTGATAACGGTAACATTGGGAATCAGTAGCAACTGGTCAATTTGCGCCAGAAAGTACGTCAATATGCTGTGTTCGCGAGCGATGGACAATACATCGAGTGAGTCGATAACTACAACAACATGTGCGTCTTCAGCTAAACGGGAAGCCCGTTCTACCCAATGCTCCGGCAGGCCCAGTGCTTGGAGATCCTGCGCCGTTGCTAGGTCGGCGAACTCGCGTGACTGGATAAAGAGTGCTACTAGGTCAGATCGGGCTTGCATACGCTTTTCTAGTTCTTCTTGCAGGCTCAGCATCACACAGGTTTTGCCAGAACCAGGTAGTCCCGTAAGCAAAACAGCACGTTTCTTGGCATCGATAGCTGCTAGGAGCTCGCCCACAACAGGGCTAGACATGCGCTGCCCGGAAATGTGCCGATGCCAATGCCTTCCAATGACCGAAGTGCTGGCAAACGATTTTCTTACCTCTGAAATGTCCATGCTCGGAACCAGCATTGCGCCCGAGCGATGAAGAATCTCTTTAATGTAGTCTTTGGTTAGTCGATGCTGGGTTGAAGCGGATAGATTGCCGTCCTCCATACGACCACCAAGTTTACCGAGGCGCATACAGAGAGCGTTAAAGGTAGCATCTGAGTTACTTGCGATTTGGCGTAAACGTTCACGTAGTAAAATCTCCATGCGATCAAAGTCAGCGGTGATCTCGAAGGAGGTACGGCGTAGGAATTCATACGTCGAAAGATTGGGCGCCTTATCGGCAATGCGAGCAGCCAAGTCGCTATTTGTTTTTTTATGCTCTCTGGTCAATTTCGCAAGATAATCGGCCTCATTACTATGGAGGGTGCTGAATTCACGTAGTTTGGCGAGTGAGCCAAACTCGCTACGCGAATAGAAGCGGACTTGGGCTTGTTTATTTCTAGTCAGTGCTAGAACCGCCTTGCCCAGCTCATCCGCAAGATCAGCTATCGACCATGCCCTGAAATTGGTCTGGTTCTTCTTGCACTGGCAACAAATTAGAGACCCGTCAGATTTTCCAACAACAACGTCATCTACCAGATAGGTTGTTGAATCTATCTCAAGCCATTCAAATTCGGGATCGGACAGAACAGTTAGCGCCCAGTCGAAGGCAACAAGTGTCTGATAAATATCACCACGATTCGAGAGTATTCCTGCGATGCTCATTTAGTCGATTGCCAGTTTTTTTTCATCTGAATTCTCTACTTTAGAAACTGACGGTGCAGTTGTTGGAGCAGCTATTAGCGACCGGATCCCTAACTTTCTCAGCCCCTTTTTATTACGCGCCGCTGTCAATCGAAGGCTGACATTGGGTTTAAACCTAACGCCTGCCATGACCGGTGACAAACTGTAGCGAAGCGGAGGGCTTGGCATCCGGTGCATAGTCCGGTTATGCATTTCTAATGCACTCTGGTGCCAAGCTCCAAAACATCTCCGCTGTCTCACAACGGCCGTTTCTGGGATACATACTCTGATATGGAATGGATCGTGATTTTATTATATCAAACCACCCCTGAATTTTTTCTTCTTCTTCCGCGTACTTAGCCGGAACAGCTCCTGTCTGTATTTCAATGTACCTACGAACGAAGTAGCTCAGGAAATCAGCGACTTGGATCAAAGCAACATTCTTGGAGTCAGCAAAGTAAGGCGCATCCACGATTTGATTTAACGGAGCATGAGTCCTCTTCTTGTTATAGTAGCTTTCGCTCCACTCTGGAGGATTCAGGATCAGCCTCTGGAAGGTTGCCTCCTCTTTGACCTCTTCGTCAAAGATAAAAACCGTATTACCCTTGTTCTTCGCTTCGTTCTGGTACCTTTTTTGCATTGCCAGGGCAACATGGAAGCCCATAGCTTTCCATATTGTGCCTATTTCATCTGGTATCTCACCATCATCTTTCATCGATTGAAATCTAGATTTATCAATCGCGCTCATAACAACATGATGTTTCCTGTTGGCAAACCAACTGATGAACCGGTCAATGACTAGCGACCTCTCTGGACCATCGATACCTTTCCATACCCCGCTCCCGGAGTAGAAATTCCGGGTGTGGAGTTCTTGAAGCTCTTTCCCGACTTCATTGGACAACTCTGAAAGAAAACTTGCCCAATCGCTCTTGGTTAGGTGCATCCGGGAGCCGGCCACTACTACTCCAAGCAGAACCGCATATGGCTCCTCACCGGTACCAGTTTCGTCGCAGTAACAGAACTTCATTAGTACTCCCTATGCATAACGCTGAAATAAGCGGCGAGCCGACAGGGACGTCCGCTGCACGGCCGTCAGCCAGGGAGCGAACTTGATTGGCTTGTTAAACGATGCCCAGCTCACGCCTCATCTCTCTGAAGATCCGCTCCTGAAGATCAATCAATTCTTGAGCTTCCCCTGAAGCTTCTTCTTGCATGAATTCTTGAACCTTTTCCTGCGCTGTCTCTGGCTGGACTAAAAATGTCGTCGCATTTTCGTTCATCCAGCTCAGAAACGATACCGTTCTCTCCTGTACTTTTTCTAGGGCTGAGACATAAGACTCAATCAACTCAAGCAGAGACTCCCCGGCCTCTAGCCGCAAGCCATTCATTTCGTTTTTGAACATCAAAAACTTATCTGAAATGTCATTCTGGAGGTTGAAAATCCTTTTTATATATTCCATCGTGTTCTCGGTCGAAGGGTTCTCCAAAATCTTGAAGATCCCCTCCTGGAATCCGTCCATCAGCGCGCTCCGTTGCTCCAGCGAATAAGAATCCATGAGGGCAAAGTATTTCTTGTACTGGGTCAGCTTCCCTTCATAAAGACGTTTCTTCTTATCCAGCTCAAAATCCAGATGGCTTTTCAGTTTGGCCAGATCTTGATCATATTCATACTTAATAGACTGCCGAAGCCGTTCTTTGATCCAGAACGCCCCAATCACATTTATCAGTAGCGCCAAAAATCCAGAAGCTGTGATCGTAGCCAGATCCATTTCTCCCCCTTATCTTTAAAGCCGGCCATCACCGGTGTCAGAACCGCACCGAAACGGAGGTCTTGGCATCCGGTGCATGGCATTGTTAAAACTTATTTGAGCCCAAAAATCTGGAGACAAATAGCAAGCAGCAACCCACCAACGACTATAACGAAAAGTTTCCCCCACCACTTTTCATGCCATGGTTTATGGGGCTGAAGGCTGATTATAAAATCCTCTTTTGGATCGCTCGGCTTATTAATGTAGCCATTTTTCGTTCGCACACCCTCACGAAGCTTTTCTTGCTCTATTTCGTGCTCATATTGCCTAACTGTAGCCCGAGCTTTGAGATATTCACCTGATAAAGCGGCGAATAGACCGCTGGCTAAAGCGGTGCCAATTAATATGCCATGGTTTAATTCTAACCCCTCGCTACCACTGGGCATTTCTATTGCGTACCTCCAGGCTAAATTCAGAATAGGGTAGCTGGTATACTGATACACAAGGGATGGCAAACTTGCGAGACCAGATAAAAGGGGAATCGAAGAATCGTGAGGCAGTTGATTGTGTATTGTGAGCAGAAAGCAGGCCATGATGTACCAAGCGGTAGCTAAAAAACCTGTAATTCCCACGCAGGTTATTACAAGATTCCGTCGTAAGTATGTGTCTGGATTCATAGACTTAGGCTCTCTTAATGGGCGAAATACTGTATATAAATACAGCTCACGATATTTTCAAGAGCCTAAGCTGAAACTTTTTAACGCCGGGCTCACGCACCGGTTTGGAGCCACGGAGCGGCGTAAAATTGGTCGATGTGCAGCCGATTGTTATACGAGTTACCATCTATGCTGGATTCCCTCTGTCGCGTCGAGCTTGTCATGAATGAACTCGACAACCAGTTCCGGGAAGCACTGATCTACATATCTTTGTGCCGCATGGATCACGGGCCACATCTCATCCCCCTTCTCTCCGCTCAGCAGAGAGATCCAATGAGTGGGAAAATATCTGCTTAACATACCCAGGATATACGTAAGCATGTATGTTATTGCCATCTGCGAATAGCGAGACTCTCTCGAAAATGGCTTCACTATGTATAGAGAAGGAATGGATCCAAAATTTTTGTTCACGTACGCGTGCATGTACTGTGGCGTGTAACTTTTAAAGATTTCGTCGTTGCACTTCAAATCTAACCAGTGTCCGCTTTCGGATGCTGAGTACCCAAGATCAGCATAGCTATCTTTGAAAACGTCGAAATAATTTTCAGAAACCTTAGCGTGGAATCCCCCATTTTCCGTGTACGACATCTCGTTAACAGACGCGTAATATCTCTCATGTGATGATCGTTGATGCTGGGCTTGAAGGTCTGGCAGCCGCGATATCAAATCATTGAGAGTGATTTCCTCTCCGACGGGAGGAATGTCATACGACAACCCCCAATCTACCGCAGAAGAGCGCACATGCATGCATATGTGATTTTTGGTTTCACTTAGAAAATCTGAAAATAAACCAGAGCATGTCTTAATTTTGAGCTGCCCTAGCGCAGACAACCCAGAAGACAGATCTCCGCCGAGAACGGAACGCCATCCGACTGTCTCTAACCCATGACCGGCGTTCAACGACGCCTCCCCACTGGTACGCCTCAGAAGGAGAATGACTGCCCGACTGAGGCTGGCAACCCCATAGAAAGTTAGTAAAGGCTTTACCGAATCGTTTGAACTATCGGCGTTTCTAAAGAACTCGCGTGCCTGCTTTGCAGCGAAATTGATCTCCTTAGCTCGACGCGCATTAAGCTCACGACCCACGATTTTACGATGCCACTTGGTAACCACATCCCGGCTTTCAAGTGAGAATAACAACTGCCAGTGGTCGCTATTTTTGTGCATATACGTACCGTAATTCCTTAAAGCGCATAACGCTATTGTTTAGCGGCGCCCCGTCAGGGGCGTCCGGTGGAGGCCGCAGGCCGGAACAAACTAAGACATTTTGTTAGGTGCCAAATGCCCACGCGGAGGCGCCAGCTATAACAAGCCCCAACAATAAGCCAGTAAATAGGTTCCACGCCCTGATCTTACTGTCGTAACGCCTGTTCTCTTTTAGCTCCAGCTTCGCTATCTGAACCTTCATCACAGCCGTGAAGGTTCGATTCATGCCACAAATGCTTAACCGGGCCTCAGCAGCTGTGAGTTCCTGAGCATCAAGATTGTCTATTTCGCTCGGATCGCTACTCGCCAAGTACCGCTGAAACATCTTTACTATTTCATGGTCTGGCACAGACATTCTCAAAGCCCCTTTTCGCACCTAACGCCCGCATTAGCGAGCAACTTGTAGCGCCAGCGGAAAGTTGTCCGCCACATGCGATTGTTAAGTTTTTTCGTAGATAAGAATGCTAGAATCGCCAAGGTAGCGGTGCATTCGCGGTGTATCGGATGCACCTGCATATTGCTGTAGATCCATGGTCCACGGGCAGCACCGGCGAAGTTGCTCCTCGAAGCATGGTACCGCGGCTTCCCATAGCGAGAATGCATCCGCACAGTAACCCAACTTATGCCCCTCGACCCACTCCACCTCGACAGCAACGTCTAGGTCGCTGTCTTCCCTGTTAGTCCCTTTATACCTACTTCCGAAGACCCAAATCCGCTTTATCACCCGCGAGGATTGCGCAACTTCGCACAGCGATTCGATGGTTTCGTCCATAGTCAAGGAGCCAAGTTGAAACTTAACAGGTATTGGGACGCCAGCTCGAATATCCAATGAACGCGCCAGCTTCATATCTCTTTTCTTGATTCCCCATGACACAAAATAAAACCAGAAAAGCCACCCACTGACAAACGCTTCGAGCCCCCTCCTCATGACATCTCGACCAATCCTCTGTCCCCCAAAACAAAAAAAGGCCGCCAACGCCCAAGCGCCAACGACCTTTCAAGTAAGCCCTTACTAATTAACCAAATCAGATAAACCGCAGGTCAGCCTCCTCCACAGAGCGGCGAGGCTATCTAGCTGGCCTCCCCAGGCAACGGCAACCCGGCAATCCGCCTAGCCTTCTCCTGCGGCACCCCCAACGCCTGCAGCACCATCTCCGCCGCAATACGGTCGGCGTGTTCCACCTCGCCGTCTTCCACGAGCAGGTTCATGGCGCCCAGGGTGGCGGAGATGACCATGCTCATGGCCATTTCTTCGTGGGCGTAGTGGAAGTCGCCTTGGCGGCGGCCGGCTTGGAGGTCGGCGCGGAGGTAGGTGGCGAGGGTGGAGCGCATGCCTTCGGCGTAGCGGACCACGGTGATGAGGGCGCGGGTCCAGTCCGGGTCGGTGCGGGCTTTGTTCATGAAGGTGCGCACGGCGATGCTGAGGCGTTCGGCGCCGCTGTCGACGGCTTCGCTGATGGTGAGGATCTGTTCGGAGAGTTGGACGGCGAGTTCCAGGCCGACGGCCTCGAGCACCTGTTCGCGGGAGCGAAAGTAGTTGTAGACGGTGCCGTTGGAGACGCCGGCTTCTTCGGCCAGGGTGTTGAGCGCGAGGTCGCCGACGCCGGCGCGGGCGTAGATGCGCAGGGCGGCGTCCAGCAGTTGTCGCCGGGTGCGGGCCTTCTTTTTGTGGCCCCGGGTGAGGGTGCTGGCCGGGGCTTTGCGGGTGCCGGGCGTCGCTTTTTTTGCCATGAAACCGTTCCAACCGTGGGCTTGGGTGGCGTCATGATACTGGGAAAAGCTCAATATTGAGAGTCCTTCATCATAAGTGTCTTTAGGCGGCCGTGAGCGCCGATAAACAGTCCTCGACGATGCGTTCCGCGTGGTGGGCCGGGCCGTCGTGGAGGATGACGCGGTCCGGGCGGCACACCACCAGGGTGCCCCGGGAGGGGCCGTTGGCCAGGCAGTCCGAGAGGTCCTCGGCGAAGGGGCTGCCGGTGGCCGGATGCTGGCCGCGCAGGCCGATCTGCAGGAAGGCGCCGCCGTGGGCCTGCCAGCGGGCCTGGGCGTCCTCGTCGAGGACGGCACGGGGATCAACGCCGAAGCCGATCAGGGTGAGGTGGTCGCCGAGCACGTCGTCGCTGGGGCGGATACGGCCGTCGTGGCGGACCAGGCCCTGGGCAAGCAGGGCGCCGCGGGTGACGCCCTTGCGGCCGCGGCCCTTGATCAGGAAGCCTTGGCGGAAACGGTTGGGCGGTTTGATTTCCAGTTCTTCGAGCTGGCGGCGCAGCAGCGGCACCAGGCGGCCCAGGCGCATGGCGCCGTGCACGGTGATCGCCTTGAAGCGGCTGCGGGGCATGACCAGGCTGCCCATGAGCTTGGCCAGGCCGATCATTTTCTTGGCGTGGGGGCGGCGTTCCTGGTCGTAACTGTCGAGCAGGGCCGGGGCGGCCTGGCCGTTGACCACCCAAGCCATCTTCCAGCCCAGGTTGGCCACGTCCCGCAGGCCGGCCACCAGGCCCTGGCCGACAAAGAGCGGCGTGATGTGGGCCGCGTCGCCGGCGAGAAACACCCGGCCCTGCTGGAAGGTGGCGCAGCAGCGGGCGTGGAAGCGGTATACCGCCTTGCGCTCCACCACCAGGTCTTGCGGGGCGACCCAGGGGGCCAGCAGTTCGGCGACTTTTTCCGGGCGCTCCATGTCCTCATGGGTTTCGCCGGGCTGGAGCATGAATTCCCAGCC
>Ga0208179_1001505_pt1 | contig 11783 bp, 9 predicted proteins | sample Malvired_Geostar_FD_184238 | JGI IMG/M metagenome (GOLD analysis project Ga0208179, IMG submission 184238) | Marine viral communities from the Global Malaspina Expedition - Malaspina viral metaG DeepMed_Geostar (SPAdes) (version 2) | ecosystem: Environmental > Aquatic > Marine > Oceanic | place...
GCGCAGATTGTGTTCGCGCGCGCCGATCACGCGGATGAAACGGTTCTGCGTGTCGCCGGATTTGCCGGGCGCGGCTTTCTTGGAGATGCTCATATGGCCGGAACTCTCGGGGGGCGTCGCCGTCCGCGACGGGCGCGGGCAGCGTTACTCATGGGGCTGTGGTGGATGCTAGGTCTCGGGCTTCATGTATGTAGGGCGTCGGGGGCAGCTTCAAGGGTCATGAGGTGAGGCGCGACAAGAATCATGGCGGCCGCGAAGCATCTTGCGCTAAAATCCGCCTTGTGAGAACATAATAAGAACACATCACGCGCGGCTGTGGAAAACTTAACCCTTTCAGTGGGCAGGGGGCTCGGTTAGGTTCCGGCATTCCACGGCGGCAGACAGAGCGAGGGCGAGCATATGGCAGGCAGCGTCAACAAGGTAATCCTGATCGGCAATCTGGGCGCCGACCCGGAGATCCGCCGCACCCAGGACGGGCGCCCGATCGCCAATCTGCGCATCGCGACCTCGGATAGCTGGCGCGACAAGAATACCGGTGAGCGCCGCGAAAAGACCGAGTGGCACCGCGTCGTGGTCTTCAATGAAGGCCTCTGCAAGGTCATCGAGCAATATGTGAAGAAGGGCTCGAAGGTCTATATCGAGGGTGCGCTCCAAACCCGCAAATGGACCGACCAGTCCGGTGTCGAGAAATACTCCACAGAAATCGTCCTCCAGGGGTTCAATTCAACGCTGACCATGCTGGATAGCCGCAGCGGCGGTGGTTCGGGCGGCGGTGGTGGCGATTACGGCGGCGACTTTGGCGGCGGTTCGTCGGGTGGCAGCGGTGGCGGCCGTGGTAATTTCTCGCAAGACCTCGACGACGAAATTCCCTTCTAGTTTCCGGGGGCGTTTCCCGCCCCGAACCGTCATATTCGGATCGGATGCGTCGAAGGCGGCTTCGATCGTTCAAGCGGGTACGCCTGCGTGATCGACGGCGCATCGCCGCGCTGTGCGAGGGCGAGGTGGTGGCGGATTAGGCCTGTCTTTCATATTCCCGCTTCAAGTATCATGACGGCGCCGCCGCATCCCTCTTTCGGGTGGAATGAGCGGGCACTTTGGCAAGTGCCGTTGGGGCAATCTTCGAGCCCAAAATTCTTCTTTTATTTCAGTGGCTTATCGTCCCTGTTCCGGCGTGTTTGAAGTTGCCGTGAAGAGGCGGGAATGCTAATCTTTCAGGCAATAAACGAGAGGGATTCGGCGTCTGCCGGGTGACCTCTTTTTCGTTCCTTCAGGGCGGTGTGCGTCTGGCTCGAAAGGCCGCGGCAGCAGCTCCCCGTAACGCCAGAAAAAAATTGTCTGACACGCAGGACAGCGACATTCCGGGTGATGAGCCGGGCCCGGGCGACGATACCGGCATGGGCGAGAGCCTGAACGGTTCGGGCGGTACGCCGCCCGGCGGTACAGGCGGTTCTTCCGCTGGCGGTCCGCCGCCGGAGCGCGACGTCGCGCCCATTTCCATCGAAGAGGAGATGCGTAGCTCCTATCTCGATTACGCGATGAGCGTGATCGTCAGCCGCGCGCTGCCCGATGTGCGCGACGGTCTGAAGCCGGTTCACCGCCGGATCCTGTTCGCCAGCCAAGAAGGCGGCTTCGTGGCCGGGCGCCCCTATCGCAAGAGCGCCAAGATCGTCGGCGATGTCATCGGTAAGTATCACCCGCATGGCGACCAGTCGATTTACGACGCGCTGGTGCGCATGGCGCAGGACTTCTCCATGCGCCTGCCGCTGCTCGACGGACAGGGCAATTTTGGTTCGGTCGATGGCGATCCACCCGCCGCGATGCGTTACACCGAAGTGCGCATGGCCAAGTCCGCGCATTCGCTGCTGAAGGACATCGACAAGAACACGATCGACTTCAAGGACAATTACGACGGCATGGAAAGCGAGCCTGTCGTTCTTCCTGCCGAACTGCCCAATCTTCTGGTCAATGGCGCCAACGGCATCGCCGTCGGTATGGCGACCAATATCCCGCCGCATAATCTCGGCGAGGTGATCGACGCCTGTATCGCGCTGATCAACAATCCGGACATCTCGATTGACGAGCTGATCGAATATGTGCCGGCGCCTGACTTCCCGACCGGCGGCATCATGCTCGGCCGCCAGGGCGCGCGCTCGGCCTATCACACGGGCAAGGGCTCGGTCGTGGTGCGTGGCCGTGTCGAGATCGAGGAAGTCCGCAAGGATCGTCAGGCCCTCGTCATCACCGAAATTCCCTATCAGGTGAACAAGGCCTCGATGGTCGAGAAGATTGCCGATCTCGTGCGCGAAAAGCGCATCGAGGGGATCGGCGATCTGCGCGATGAGTCCGACCGTAACGGCATGCGCGTCGTGGTCGAGCTTCGCCGCGATGCCGTGCCCGATGTCGTGCTGAACCAGCTCTATCGCTTCTCGCCGCTCCAGCAGAGTTTCAGCTGCAACATGCTTGCGCTCGATCACGGGCGGCCGGAGCTGATGAACCTCAAGCAGTTCCTCGAAATCTTCGTCCGCTTCCGCGAGGAAGTGATTTCGCGGCGCACGAAGTTCGAGCTTAACAAGGCGCGTGACCGTGCGCATGTTTTGGTCGGTCTTGCCATCGCCGTTGCCAATATCGACGAAGTCATCAAGCTCATCCGTACTGCGCCGGACCCGGCGACGGCGCGCGAAAGCCTGATGGCGCGGGACTGGCCTGCGCGCGATATCGCGCCCTTGATCGCACTTATCGACGATCCGCGTCACGGCATCTCCGAAGACGGCACGATCCGCATGTCCGAAGAGCAGGCGAGGGCGATCCTCGAACTGCGCCTTCAGCGCCTCACTGCGCTTGGCCGCGACGAAATCGGCGATGAGCTGAAGGGCCTCGGCGAGAAAATCGAGGACTATCTGAGCATCCTGCGGTCGCGCGAACGTGTGCTGGATATCATGCGCGATGAGCTGACCTCGGTCCGAAACGAGTTCGCGACGCCGCGCCGCACGGAGCTGGCCGAATCCGAAACGGATTTCGAAGACGAAGACCTGATTCAGCGCGAGGACATGGTCGTTACTGTCAGCCACCAGGGCTATATCAAGCGCGTGCCGCTCTCGACCTATCGTGCGCAGCGCCGCGGCGGTAAGGGCCGCTCGGGCATGTCCACCAAGGACGAGGATTTCGTCACCCGTCTCTTCGTGGCGAACACGCATACGCCGATGCTCTTCTTCTCGTCCATCGGCATGGTCTACAAGCTCAAGGTCTGGCGCCTGCCGCAATCGACGCCCACGGCGCGCGGCAAGGCGATGATCAATATTCTGCCGCTCCAGCAGGGCGAGTACATCACTACCGTCATGCCTTTGCCGGAGGATGAGGAAAGCTGGGACAGCCTCCACGTCATGTTCGCCACAAAGAGCGGCAATGTCCGGCGTAACAAGTTATCCGATTTCGTGCAGATCAATCGCGGCGGCAAGATCGCCATGAAGTTTGACGGCGCCCATGAAGGCGACAGCATCATCGGCGTACAGATATGTACCGAAGAGGATGACGTTCTGCTGACGACGGCGGATGGGCGCTGCGTGCGTTTCCCTGTCACGGAAGTGCGTGTCTTCTCCGGCCGTTCGTCGACTGGTGTTCGCGGTATTCGTCTCGGCGAGGGCGATACGCTGATCGGCATGAGCATCATGCGTCACGTCGATGTCACGCCTGCTGAAGCGCGCGCCTATCTGAAGCAGGCCGCGGCCATGCGCCGGGCCGCTGCGGGCGAGGCCGATGAACCGGAGGCGGAAGCCGTCGAGGCTGACGAGGATGCGGAAGACGCAGGCGACGAACTTGTTCTTTCGCCCGAGCGCTACACAGAGCTTGGCGCGAGAGAGCAACTCGTTCTCACCGTCAGCGAGAAAGGCTTCGGCAAGAGATCCTCGTCCTATGATTACCGGACGTCGGGACGTGGCGGCAAAGGCATCATCGCCATGGCCGTCACCAAACGGAACGGCAAGCTGGTTGCCTCCTTCCCGGTAGAAGTTCAGGACCAGATCATGCTGGTGACCGATGCGGGCCAGCTTATTCGCTGCCCGGTGGACGATGTTCGCGCCGCTGGCCGCGCGACGCAGGGCGTTACCATCTTCCGCACGGCGGCCGATGAGCGCGTTGTCTCGGTCGAGCGTGTCGAGGAGACAGGCGAGAACGGTTCGGAAGAAGAATAGGAGAGAGCATGTCGCGCGTCGGTCTTTATCCCGGTACTTTCGATCCGATGACGAACGGGCATCTCGATGTCATTCGCAGGGCCTTGAAGCTCGTCGATCACCTCGTGGTCGCTATCGGTGTCAATGCCACCAAACAGCCGCTTATTTCGCTCGAAGAACGCTTCGCACTTATCGAGGCGGAGGCGGGGCCGGTCGCGAAAGAGATCGGATCGAAGATTTCGACTGCCTCCTTCTCCGGCCTTGTCGTCAATGCGGCCGATGAACATGGCGCGAATGTCATCATTCGCGGATTGCGCGGCGCTGTCGACTTCGAATACGAAACCCAGATGGTAGGCATGAACCGCGTCATGAACCCGCATGTCGAGACGGTCTTTCTTGCCGCCTCGCCGGAGACGCAGTTCATTTCCTCGACGCTGGTCCGTCAGATCGCGTCCATGGGCGGCGATATCACGCCCTTCGTTCCGCCGCTGGTGAAGACGAAAGTGCTCGCGGCCGTGGCCGCGAAGAAAAAATGAGAGGCTTGGGGCCTTATCGACAGGAGTATTTCATGCGTGGACTGATGGCGGCTTTCGTCGCTCTTTTCGCCCTTGCCGGGCTTTCTGGCAAGGCGCTTGCGCTCGACCCGGAAAACACGATCTATCTCGATCTCAAGGATGGCCGCGTCGTCATCGAACTTCTGCCCGAGATTGCGCCGGCTCATGCCGAGCGCATCAAGAAGCTGGCGCGTGAAGGCTTTTACGACGGCATCATCTTCCACCGCGTGATCCCCGGCTTCATGGCGCAGACCGGTGATCCCACGGGTACGGGCATGGGCGGTTCCTTCGAGCCGGACCTGAAGGCCGAGTTCACGGACAAGGAAAGCTTCACGCGCGGCGCCGTCGGCATGGCGCGCTCGCAGAGCCCCGATAGTGCGAACAGCCAGTTCTTCATCTGCACGGACGATGCGAGCTTCCTCGATGAGAACTACACGCTGTTCGGCCGCGTGGTTGAGGGCATGGATTATGTCGACAACATCGCCCAGGGCGAGCCGCCTGCCAATCCCGACAAGATCGTGAAGATGCAGGTCGCGGCGGACGCGAATTAAACGAACAGGACCGGAAATTACATGACCGATATCAAGGATCCCGAAAACACGCTCATTCTCGAAATTCCCCACGGGGAAGTCGTGATCGAGATGCGTCCCGACCTCGCGCCGAAGCATGTCGCGCGGATCAAGGAACTGGCCCGCGAAGGCTTTTATGACGGTGTGGCCTTCCATCGCGTCATTGACGGCTTCATGGCGCAGGGCGGCGATCCGACGGGGACGGGTGCAGGCGGCTCCGGCAAGAAGCTCCCGGCCGAGTTCTCTGCCGAGCCGCATGTGCGCGGCGTCTGCTCTATGGCCCGCACGCAAGACCCGAACAGCGCCGACAGCCAGTTCTTCATCGTCTTTGGCGATGCGAGCTTCCTCGACCGTCAGTATACGGTCTGGGGCAAGGTGATCTCCGGCATGGATGCCGTGGACAAGATCAAGCGCGGCGAACCCGTGCACGAACCCGACCGCATCGTGAAGGCGCGCGTCGCGGCCGACGCGGCCTGATATTCAACCTCGTCATTGCGGGGAGCGTAGCGACGAAGAAATCCAGGGCAGCAGGTTCAGCGCTTGCTACCTCGGGATTGTTTCGCATCGTTCGCAATGACTTGTTGTTGGACAGAACCCATGCGCGTTTCCGATTTCGATTTCGAGCTGCCGGAGGAGCTGATTGCACTGCGGCCCGCGCGGCCGCGCGATGCGGCGCGCCTGCTTGTCATCGGCCCGGCGGAAAACGCACTCGAAGACCGGACCGTCAGCGATCTCCCGTCCTTCCTGCGCGCGGGCGATCTTCTCGTCTTCAACGACACGAAGGTCATTCCCGCGCGGCTCTTCGGCACGCGGACAAGGGGTGAGGCATCGGCAAAGATCGAGGTCATGCTTCATCGCCGCGTCAGCGCGGATGAATGGCGCGCCTTCCTGCGCCCCGCGAAGAAGCTCAATACCGGCGAGGAAATCGCCTTTCCCGGCGGTTTTTCGGCGACGGTCGAGGAAAAGGCGGAAGGCGGCGAGGCGGGACTTCGCTTCTCGCTTTCCGGTCCGGCGCTCGATGCGGCCATCGCGTCCGCGGGCGAGATGCCGTTGCCGCCCTATATCGCCCGCAAGCGCGCGCCTGACGACGAAGACCTCGCGGACTACCAGACACTCCATGCCACAGAGCCGGGCGCCGTTGCAGCGCCCACGGCGGGCCTCCATTTCACACCGGCGCTCATGGCCGCGCTCGATGCACGTGGCGTTTCCACCGTCCGCCTCACACTTCATGTCGGGGCAGGCACCTTTCTTCCCGTCACGGCGGAAGATACGGATGCCCACAAGATGCATGCCGAGTGGGGCGAGATTTCCGGGGCGGAAGCCGCCGCCATCAACGAAGCGCGCGCCAGGGGCGGTCGCATTGTCGCCGTCGGCACCACGTCGCTGCGCCTTCTTGAAAGCGCCGCAGACGCGAAAGGTGTGGTACATCCCTTCGCCAAGGAAACCGACATCTTCATCACGCCGGGCTATCGCTTTCGCGCCACGGATATTCTGATGACCAATTTCCATTTGCCGCGCTCGACGCTGTTCATGCTCGTTTCCGCGCTCCGTTCGACGGACGAGATGAAGCGCGCCTATGCCCATGCGGTCGCGTCGAAATACCGTTTCTATTCCTATGGCGATGCCACCTTGATTTACAGGGGCTTGATTTACGGGAGTGCCGAGTGAGCGCCTTCACCTATACGCTTCATGCAACGGATGGCCGCGCGCGCACCGGCGTCATCTCGACGCCGCGTGGCGAGATCCGCACCCCCGCATTCATGCCGGTCGGCACGGCAGCGACCGTCAAGGCCATGTATCCCGAGCAGGTGCGCTCGACGGGCGCGGATATCGTGCTCGGCAACACCTATCATCTGATGCTTCGTCCCGGTGCGGAGGAGGTGGCGGCGCTGGGTGGTCTTCACAAGTTCATGAACTGGCCGCATCCGATCCTTACCGATAGCGGCGGCTTTCAGGTCATGTCGCTCTCGAAGCTCCGCAAGATGACGGAGGAGGGCGTTACCTTCCAGTCGCATATCGACGGCTCGCGTCACATGCTCTCGCCGGAGCGCAGCATTGAAATTCAGTGCCTGCTCGGCTCCGACATTCAGATGCAGCTCGACGAGTGCACGCCTTTCCCGGCCACGGAGGCGGAAGCCAAAAGCTCGATGGAGCTGTCGCTTCGCTGGGCGCGCCGCTCGAAAGACGCCTTCGAGGCGCAGCCAAACCGCAAGGAAGGCATGGCGCTTTTCGGCATCGTGCAGGGCAGCACCTATGAGCCGCTGCGCCATGCGTCGGCTGCCGGGCTTCGCGAGATCGGCTTTGACGGCTATTCCATCGGCGGCCTCGCGGTCGGTGAGGGGCAGGCGGAAATGCTCCGCGTTCTCGATTTCACGACGCCCGCCCTGCCGGAGGACCGTCCCCGCTACCTCATGGGCGTCGGCACACCGGATGATCTCGTTGAATCGGTGGCGCTTGGCGTCGACATGTTCGACTGCGTGATGCCGACCCGGAATGGCCGCCACGGCCTGGCCTTCACGCGCCGGGGCAAGGTGAACCTCAAGAATGCGCGCCACGCGGCAGACCCGCGTCCGCTCGACGAGGAAAGCCTGTGCCCGGCCGCGCGCGACTATTCGCGCGCCTATCTCCACCACCTCGTGAAATCGGAGGAGATGCTGGGCTCCATGCTGGTGAGCTGGATCAACATCCACTATTACCAGACGCTCATGGCCGGGATGCGCGCGGCCATTGCCGAGGGCCGTTTCGAGGCGTTCCGGGCGGATTTCAAGCGCGATCAGGCGGCGGGCGACATCGCCCCGCTCTGAGATCACCTCTTTTCCGGAAGCGCGTAGGCGATCACCTCGTCGCCGATCTTTGTCTCCATGAAATGATGCCCGCCCGGCGCGATGGCAACATATTGCCGTCCGTCCACCTCATAGGTCATCGGGTTCGTCTGGCCGCCTGCGGGTAGCGTGGTCTCCCACACCGTCTCGCCCGTCTCGATGTCGATCGCGCGGAACTTGTCGTCCGTCGTCGCGGCAATGAAGATCAGACCGCCCGCCGTCAGCACGGATCCGCCATTGTTCGGTGTACCGATCTTGATGGGCAGTAGCGAGGGAATGCCGAACGGGCCGTTATTCTCCGCGCTACCGAACGGCCGGTCCCACAGCGTCCGTCCCGTTGCGAGATCGATCGCGCGGATATGTCCATAGGGCGGTTTCTTGCAGAGCAGTCCTGTCAGCGGCACCCGCCAGCCAGCATTCACGTCGATGGCATAGGGCGCACCGATCTGCGGGTCGCCTTCGCCCTCCGCGCTCCGGCCCGGCACGTCCTCTGCGCCGTCCTCTTGCTGCGCAATTGAACGAAGACCCATTTCGTTCGCCTCCTCGCGCGGGATCAGCCGATTGTAGTTCGGCATGTCGTTGTAGTTTGCGACGAGAATGCCGCGCACGGGGTCCACGGCGACGCTTCCCCAATCGGAACCGCCATTGTAGCCGGGATACTGGATGAAGTGCCGCTCGGCGGTTGGTGCCGAATACTCGCCCTCGTAATAGGCGCGGCGGAACTGGATGCGGCACCAGAGCTGGTCGATGGGTGTCATGCCCCACATGTCGGCTTCGGTCAGCCGCGGCTTGTTCAGCTGAGCGTAGTCCGAGTAAGGCTGCGTGCGGGAAAGCCGCTCCGCTTCCACACCGCCGATGGGCACCTCGCGTTCCTCTACGGGAAAGAGCGGTTCGCCTGTCTCGCGGTTCAGCACATAGATCTGCCCCTGCTTGCTCGGCAGGATGATGGCAGGTATTGCGCCGCCGTCTCGCGGCAGGTCGATCAGTGTCGGCTGCGATCCGAGATCGTAGTCCCAGAGATCGTAGTGCACGGTCTGGAAATGCCAGGCGGGTTTGCCCGTCGTCACGTCGATAGCCACGAGCGCGGTGCTGTATTCGTTTTCAAAGTCCTCGCGATCGCCGCCCCAGTAGTCGACGGAGGAATTGCCCATCGGCAGGTAGACGAGGCCGAGGGCGGGGTCGGCCGCTGCCATGGTCCACATGTTCGGAGTGCCGCGCGTATAGGTCTCGCCCTGCGGCGGCGCGCCGGTCAGTTCCGGTTTGCCCATGTCCCAGGCCCATGCGAGTTCGCCCGTCGTCGCATTGTAACCGCGGATAACGCCCGAAGGCGCGTTCTCCGCCTGTCCATCCTTCACCTGCGCCCCGATCACGGCGATGCCACGCAGGATGGTCGGCGGTGCGGTGACGGCGTACCAGCCGGGCACGGTCTCGCCGATCCCCTCGTTGAGATCGACCACGCCATTTTTGCCGAATCCCGCGCAAGGCTCACCCGTTGCTGCGTCCACGGCGATAAGCCGTGCATCGAGCGTCCCTTCCATGATGCGCGCGGCGCAGGTCTCGTCTGCTCCCGCGTTTGGCACCTCGTAATAGGCGACGCCCCGGCAGCTCGCGCCATAGGGAACGGCGTCGGATGACACTTCCGGATCGTAGCGCCATTTCTCTTCGCCCGTCCGCGCGTCAAGTGCGATCAGTATGTTCATCGCCGAACAGAGATAGAGGCTGTCGCCAACCTTCAGCGGCGTGTTCTCCGGCGCGTAGGCACTCTTCGTGTCTTTGTCCGGTATGTCGCGTGTGTGATAGCTCCAGACCTTTTCGAGCTGTCCCACGTTCTCGGGCGTGATCTCATCGAGTGGCGAATACCGCAGCGCATGCACCGAGCCGCCATAGACCGGCCAATCCGCGCCCGGTGTGAAGATGCGCGATTGCTCGACCTCCATCGTTGGTGCGGGCGTGACCGCGGGTGCCTCCTGCGCCCGGACAGGCCCCGCCGATCCGCCGAGAAGGATAGCCGCGCCGCCTCCCGCCGCGAGAAAGGCGAAGAGCCCGGCGGCGGTGCACGAATCCGCCCAGCGCCGCCGCGAATATCCGCCGCCAAGCAGGGGCAGGGTGACGAGGGTAAGGATCAGCAACACGCTCGGTGCCACCAGACGGGGCACCAGCGCCCATCCATCGAATCCGACCTCCCAGAATGACCAGAGAAGCGTAAAAACCCATGTCGCGGCATATATCCAGACGCCGAGCCGTTCCTGCCGGATGAGAAAGACACCGGAGGCGATCAGCCCCACACCGGCGATTGCGTAATACCAGGAGCCGCCGAGGGTCATGAGCCAGAAACCACCGCCCGCGATCACGACGCCGCAGAGAACAAGCACCGCACCGAGTACGGCGGCATACCAGAAACCACCGCCTCTCCCCTGGGCTACAGGGGACGCTGGATGGGAGCTTTCGCCGGATGGGTGCATATCTGGGCTGGAGACGCGCGTCGCAGAGGAAGGCTCTCGCGGGGTGGATGACATGGTTCGATTTCCCCACTTGATTTTGAATGCGTGGGAAGGGAACGAATGTCGGTCCAGCGGGTTCCGCCCGATGGCCGATTATTCATGTGTTAAAAGCCAGGGAATCGCGTCGAGGGCTCGGGCGGGCCTGTTCTACGCCGCAGGAAAGCCGCAGAAACGCCCCTAAATAAAAGGCTTTTTGTATGGATGCGGTGTGGAGTTGACCGCATGAGAAGCGCCGCTTAAGTTCCGCCCAGCTTTTCGAGAGGCGAACCTGTTTCGTCTCACCGGCCCAGCCGATAGAAAGCCAATCGATACGGTGAGAGCCGGTAGCTCAGCTGGTAGAGCATTCGACTTTTAATCGAATGGTCGTGGGTTCGAGTCCCACCCGGCTCACCATTTCCCCTGCATCTTTGAGTCGGTCGAGGTCTTGTCCGTGCTCCAACCTCGCGCGGGCGCGAAATCGTATTTTTCGATCAGCCGCCGCGTATCGTCAGCGATGTCTTCGCGCCAGAAAACCTTGTATTGACGTTTGTTGCAGAGGCATTCGGGCACCTGTTCTCCTTGCCACCGTCCGCAACGGCTCATCCATTGCCGCTTGCGGATGCGAAGTATCATGAATTTTCAGCTTCAACACGCGGAAGGGCTTGCGGTTCCCTTCGCCTCGATAGAGCATTCCCTGCCGCAATTCATGAGCGTGGCCGAAAGGCACCGCACCGAGGGAGAGACAATGACGATTTCGCTCTACGACATCAGCGTCCCGAACTATCTGCAGGGCCTTGCCGGCGTTTCCGGATTCCTCAAAAAAGGTGCGGCCTTCTGCGAGGAAAAGGGTATCGACCCTAACGAGATCGTCGGAGCTCGTGTCATCGGCGACATGCTGCCCATGAGCTTCCAGATTGCCTCTGTCGCGCATCATTCCGCGGGTACCATTGAGGGCATCCTGCAGGGTGAATTTGTACCGCCGAAAGACCCGGGCACCTGGAGCTATACAGACCTGCAAAAGGTCGTTGAGGAGGCACGAGAGAAGCTGACGCAGGTGAAGCCGGAAACGGTCAATGCCTGTCTGGGCAAGGACATGATCTTCAGCCTCGGCAAGCACAAGCTTCCCTTCACCGCCGAGAACTTCGTGCTTTCCTTCTCGCTGCCGAATTTCTATTTCCACGCCACCACGGCC
>Ga0208179_1001512_pt1 | contig 11746 bp, 12 predicted proteins | sample Malvired_Geostar_FD_184238 | JGI IMG/M metagenome (GOLD analysis project Ga0208179, IMG submission 184238) | Marine viral communities from the Global Malaspina Expedition - Malaspina viral metaG DeepMed_Geostar (SPAdes) (version 2) | ecosystem: Environmental > Aquatic > Marine > Oceanic | place...
CACGCGAGCCATGGCCCCGCCCCGTCAGCCGACCAGAAACGCGAACTGACAGACCATACCTACGAAGCTCGCCACGGCGACAAATGCCAGCGATTCCCGCGCCAGAAGAATGATCATCACGCAGCCCCTTGTGGATGTTCCATTTATGTTCTTATTCTGGTTTTGTTCTCCCCGTCAACACCCCCTGTGAACAACCTTCCGGAGCCGCCCCCATGGACCAACGCGTAAGTCTGATCACCCTCGGCGTGGATGATCTTCCCCGAGCCCGGGCCTTCTATGAGGCTGGCCTCGGCTGGACGCCGGTCAGCGCCCAAGACAGCGTGTGCTTCTATCAATTGCCGGGTCTGGCCCTGGGGCTCTTCGGCCGCGAGGCGCTGGCCGAGGACGCCAAGCATCCGATCGACGGTCGCTTCAGCGGCGTCACCATCGCCATCAACGGCCGGTCCCGCGAAGAGGTGGACGCCATGTTCGCCCAGGCTCTGGCGGCCGGCGCCAAGGCGCTCAAGCCCCCCGAGCCGGTCTTCTGGGGCGGCTATTCCGGCTACTTCGCCGACCTCGACGGCCATGTGTGGGAAGTGGCCCACAATCCGGGCGCGATCATCGCCGCCGACGGCTCGACCACCTTCCAGGCGGACGACGCCTAGAAGATCGACTGCGGCTCCAGGTGCCCGTCCTTGAGCGCCAGGACGCGGTCCATATGGCGGGCCAGTTCGAGATTGTGGGTGGCGATCAGCGCGGCCACCCCAGTCTCGCGGACCAGTTCATAGAGGCTGGCGAACACCTCGGCCGAGGTGTTGGGGTCGAGGTTGCCGGTGGGCTCGTCGGCCAGCAGCAGCCGGGGTCGGTTGGCCAGCGCCCGGGCGATGGCCACGCGCTGCTGTTCCCCGCCCGACATCTGCGCCGGCTGGTGGTCCACCCGCTCGCCCAAACCCAACTGGCTCAGCAGGACCCCGGCCCGGGCCCGCGACGCCTCATGGCTTTCGCCGGCGATCATCAGCGGGAGGGCCACATTGTCCAGGGCGCTGAACTCGGCCAGCAGGTGGTGGAACTGGTAGACGAAGCCGATCGAGGCCAGCCGCACCCGGGTGCGCGCCCGCTCGTTCAGGGCCGAGCAGTCGCGGCCATCGATCAGGATCGCCCCGGCGTTGGGACGCTCCAACAGGCCAGCGGCATGCAGCAGCGATGACTTGCCCGAGCCCGAAGGCCCGATCAGCCCGACGATCTCGCCTGGAGACACGTCGATGTCGACGCCTTGCAGCACGGTCAGGCGGCGGTCGCCGGTGACATAGGTCCGCTCCAGGCCGCGGACGGACAGGATGGGCGTGTCACTCATAGCGAAGGGCTTCCACCGGATCGAGACGCGAGGCCCGCAGGGCCGGCGGCAGGGTGGCGAGGAAGGAGACGGCCAGCGCCCAGCCCACCACGATCATCACCTCGACCGCATCGACCTTGGCGGGGATGTGAGCCAGGTAATAGATGTCGGAGCTGAACACCTCGGCGCCCGTGACCCATTCCACGAAGTTCTGGATGGGGCCGATGAACAGGCAGAACAGCACGCCGAGCACCAGGCCCACGATCGTGCCCAGCGCGCCGACCGATGCCCCGGCCATGAAGAAGATGCGCAGGATGGCGCCGCGCCCGGCGCCCATGGTGCGCAGGATGGCGATGTCGCGGCCCTTGTTCTTCACCAGCATGACCAGGCCCGAAATGATGTTCATGGCCGCGATGGCCACGATCAGCATCAGGATCAGCCGCATGACGCTGCGCTCGATCTTCAAGGCGTTCCAGAAGCTGGCGTTTCGCTGGGTCCAGTCGGTGACGATGGCCACGGGTCCAGCCAGTTCGGCGATGGCCGTCTTCATGGCCGGCGCCCGGTCGGGATCGGCCACCCGGATCTCGACCACATCGACCATGCCCTCCCGGGCGAAGAACAGCTGGGCCTGCTCCAGCGGCATATAGATGAAGAGCTGGTCGTACTCGCTCATGCCGACGCTGAAGGTGCCGCCGACCGTGTAGGTCTTGCGCTGCGGCGTGTAGCCGAAGGCCGTCGCCCCGCCGCTGGGCGAGATCAGGGTCAGGGGATCGCCGGGGCCGACGCCGAGCGTCTCGGCCAGCCGGTCGCCGATCAGCACCAGGTCGCCGCCATATTCCCCCTCGCCAAATCCTTCGAGGGAGCCGCGGACGATATTACCCGAGACGATCTCGGTGCGGCGCAGGTCAGCCTCGCTGATGCCGCGGACCACGGCGCCGCTGATCTGGCCTTGGCCCAGAGCCATGGCCTGGGCCTCGATCAGGGGGGCGGCCTGGGTCACGCCGTCCAGGGCGGCGATCTCGCCGGCCAGGGTCCGCACCTCGGGATCATAAAGCGAACCGCCGGAGACGAAGACATGGCCGTTGAAGCCCAGGGTTCGGTCGAGCAACTCGGTACGGAAGCCGTTCATGACCGACATGACGATGATCAGCACCGCCACGGCCAGCATGATGCCGACGAAGGAGATGATTGAGATCAGCGCCACGCCGCCCTGACTGCGCTTGGCGCGCAGGTACCGGCCGGCGAGCATCCGCTCCCAGCGCCCAAAGGGCGGCGCCACGCTGCTCACGCGATGATCGCCTTGAGCGCGTCTTCCAGCGGCAGGGACTGGCGCTCGCCCGTGGCGCGGCGCTTGATCTCGACCTTGCCCTCGGCGACGCCCTTGGGGCCGATGATCAGCTGCCAGGGCACGCCGATCAGGTCCATGGCGGCGAACTTGGCGCCGGGCCGCTCGTCGGTGTCATCCAGCAGGGGATCCTTGCCGGCGTCGCGCAGGGCGCCATAGGCCTGCTCGCAGGCCAGATCGACGGCGGCATCGCCGGGCCGCAGGTTGATCACCGCCACGCCGAAGGGCGCCACGGACTCCGGCCAGACGATGCCGGCCTCGTCATGGCTGGCCTCGATGATGCCGCCCACCAGACGCGAGACACCCACGCCGTAGGAGCCGCCGTGGATCGGTCGCTCCTGGCCGTCAGGCCCAGTGACCACGGCGCGCATGGGCTTGGAGTACTTCTCGCCGAAATAGAAGATGTGGCCGACCTCGATGCCCCGGGCCGACAGGCGGTCGGACTCGCCGACCTCAGACTCGAAGCGCGCCTGCTCGTGCATGTCCTCGGTCGCCGCATAGAGGGCGGTGCGCTGGTCGACGATGGGCTGCAGGTCGCCGTCCCAATCGACGTCGCCAGGGGGCGGCATCTCCACCAGGTCGCGATGGCAGAAGACCTGGCTCTCGCCGGTCTCGGCCAGGATGATGAATTCGTGGCTCAGATCGCCGCCGATAGGGCCGGGATCGGCGCGCATGGGCACCGCCTTCAGGCCCAGGCGGGCGAAGGTGTTCAGATAGGCCACGAACATGCGGTTATAGGACCGGCGGGCGGCAGCCTCGTCGATGTCGAAGGAATAGGCGTCCTTCATCAGGAATTCCCGGCCGCGCATCACCCCGAACCGGGGGCGGCGCTCGTCGCGGAACTTCCACTGGATGTTGTAGAAGTTCTTCGGCAGGTCCTTGTAGCTCTTCACATGCGCCCGGAAGATCTCGGTGATCACCTCTTCGGCGGTGGGGCCGTACAAAAGGTCGCGCTCGTGGCGGTCGGTGATGCGCAGCATCTCGTCGCCATAGTCGTCATAGCGTCCGCTCTCGCGCCACAGGTCGGCCAGCTGCAGGGTGGGCATCAGCACCTCGATGGCGCCGGCGCGGTCCATTTCCTCGCGGACGATCTGCTCGATCTTCTTCAGGACCCGAAGGCCGAGCGGCAGCCAGGCATAGATTCCCGCCGCTTCCTGACGGATCATTCCGGCGCGCAGCATCAGCTGGTGCGAGGCGATCTGGGCGTCGGAGGGCGCCTCACGCAGCGTGGGAATGAAATAACGCGAAAGACGCATGCGTTCGGGGCCTTCGTACCAGACTCTTCGGAATAGGCCCTGATTAGCCCTGAGCGTCTGACCTTGGCAATCGAAGCGTCGAAAAGAAGGCCGCCGGCGCAAAGGCGGGCGGCCTCCAAGTTGGTCATCGGGGAAAACGCTACGCAAGCCGGCGTCGCCGCTTGGCTGAGACCGTTGTAACCCCCGTAACATCAGATGCGCGCCCATCTCGGGCGCGGGCCGGAAAGAGCCGCCGCCTTCGCCCAATTTGCAGGCGTTGCGACTGCCGGCCGCGCAAGGCCTGGGCGCCGGGGGCAGGCCTAGAAGTTCGAAGGCCCCGTGGGCATGGGAATGACGCCCGACCAGATCACCGCCCAGACGATCACGAAGACGATGGCCGAAACCCAGGTGGTGGTGATGAACTTGCGCTTGAGCTTGGGATCCACCGGCGCGCCGGGATCGCCGCCGTCGCCCTTGTCGATGCCAGCCTCGGCGTGGCTGATGGTGCCCAGCGGCAGGATGGCGAACAAAACCACCCACCAGATGATCAGATAGGTGGCGATCGCGGTCGTAACGCCCATCAGTGGGCCTCCTTCGGCGTTTCCATCAGTTCGACCAGCACGCCGCCCATGTTCTTGGGATGGACGAAGATCACCGGCGTCCCGTGGGCGCCGATGCGCGGCTCGCCCGTGCCCAGCACGGTGGCGCCCTTGGCGCGCATCTCGTCGCGAGCGGCCAGGATGTCCTCCACCTCGAAGCAGACGTGGTGCTGCCCCCCGGCCGGGTTCTTGGCCAGGAAGCCTGTCAGCGGAGAGTCCTCGCCCAGCGGCTCGATCAGCTCGATCTGCGAATTGGGCAGGTTGACGAAACAGACCCAGACCCCCTGCTCCTCCATGGCCCATTTCTCGGTGATGGAGGTAGCGCCCAGGACGTCGCGATACATCCGCACAGCGTCGTCGATGGAGGGGGTGGCGACCCCCACATGGTTCAGTTTCCCGATCATGGACGCCGGTATACGCCCCCTGCCCCTACGGCGCGAAGACCCTAAAGTCGCAGCACCGTGGTCTCGACCACGGGACGGCGGCCCCAGACCCGCTGGCAGGCCTTCTTGACGGCCCGCGACATGGCGGTCTCGACGGCCTGATCCAGGTCACGGTCAGCGCCGGAGAGGCGTGAGAGCGCGCGCTCGGCCTCTTCGGCCAGGTCGTCGAGCGCTTCGTCCAGGGGGTAGTCGTCATCGGTGGGCATGCCGATGGCGCGCACCTGCGGGCCGGACGTGATCTTGCCGCGGCTGTCCAGGACGACAGCGACCGTCACCACGCCATTGTGGGCCGCGTGCCGACGTTCGCGCAGGGCTTCGCCATTCTCGCTGACCACCACATTGGCGTCCACGTAGAGGCGGCCGGCGGGCGTCTCATCGATGATCTCGGCCCGCCCAGGCGCCAGGCGCACCATGTCGCCATTGCGCGGAGCGACCGTCTGCGGAACCTGAAGATCCCGGGCGAAGGCCGCATGCTCCAGCAGGTGGCGGCGCTCTCCATGGGTGGGAATGGCGATCTGCGGACGCGCCCAGGCGTACATGCGCGCCAGCTCGTCCCGGCAGGGGTGGCCCGAGACGTGGATGCCCGGGTGGTCGTTGTCGGTGTAGAGCCGCACGCCGCGGTCGGCCATGCGGTTCTGCAGGTTGCGAATGGCGATCTCGTTGCCCGGGATGACACGGGAGGAAAAGACGCAGGAATCGCCCTTGCCCAGGTTCACATGGGGGTGGGTGCCCTCGGAGATCCGCGACAGGGCGGCGCGGGCCTCCCCCTGGCTGCCGGTGCAGAGATAGAGGATGGAGTCGGCGGGGAAGTAGCCGGCCTCGCTCTCATTGACGAAGTCCTTCAGGCCCTTGAACAGGCCGACGGATCGGGCGGCGGCGGCCATGCGGTGCATGGAGCGGCCCACCAGGCAGACCCGGCGACCATTGGCCTCGGCGGCCCGGATCACCGAATCCATACGCGCCACATTGGAGGCGAAGCAGGCCACGGCCACCTTGCCCTTCAGTTCGCCGATCAGGCGGGCGAGCGCGTCGCGGACATCGGCCTCGGACCCGGACTCGCCCTCGACGAACACATTGGTGGAATCGCACACCATGGCCAGGACGCCCTCATCCCCCAGCTGGCGGATGAAGGTCTCGTCGGTAGCTTCGCCAAGCACCGGATCGGGATCGATCTTCCAGTCGCCGGTGTGCAGGACCGTGCCCAGCGGCGTGCGGATCGACAGGCCATTGGGCTCGGGGATCGAGTGGGTCAGGGTGATCAGGTCAATCTCGAAGGGGCCGAGCGTCACGCGGCCGCCGAGCGGCACCACATTGATCTCCACCTGGCCCTCAAGGCCCCCTTCCCGCAGCTTCTCGCGCAGCAGGAAGGCGGTGAACGGCGTGGCGTAGAGCGGCGCGCGCAGCCGCGGCCACAGCCAGGCCACCGCGCCGATATGGTCCTCATGGGCGTGGGTCAGGACGATGCCGAGGATATCGTCCGCATGCTCCTCAATGAACTCCGGATCGGGCAGGATCAGGTCCACCCCCGGCGTCGTCAGGTCGCCGAAGGTCACGCCGAGATCGACGATGATCCACTTGCGCGCATGCGGCGGCCCGAAGCCGTAGAGGTTGAAGTTCATGCCGATCTCGTTCGACCCGCCGAGCGGGAGGAAGACGAGTTCGTCTTGGTCTTTGTGGGCGGCCATCAGGCGCCTCCGAGGTTGCGGCGGTGGATCTCCAGCAGACCCCGTATGGTCAGGTCGGGATCGAAGTGGTCGATCGCCAGACTAGCCCCGTGGAAAAGCGAAGCGACGCCGCCGGTTGCAATCACCGTCAGCGGTTGTGGCCATTCGGCCTTGATACGGGTGATCAGGCCTTCGATCAGCGCGATATAGCCCCAGAAGACGCCCGACTGCATGGCGCCCACCGTATCCTTGCCGATGACCCGCTGGGGCTTCTGGATGGCCACCCGCGGCAGCTTGGCGGCGGCCGCGTGCAGGGCCTCCATCGACAGGTTGATGCCTGGCGCGATGACCCCGCCCTCGAAGCCGCCGTCCTCGGCGATCACGTCGAAGGTGGTGGCGGTGCCGGAGTCGATGACGATCAGCGGGCCGGAATATTGGATGTGCGCGCCGATGGCGTTGACAAGGCGGTCGGCGCCAGCCTCGGACGGCTTGTCGATCCGCACGGCGATGCCGAGGTTGGCGTTTTCGCCGATCACCAGGGGCTCCACATGCAGATAGCGGCGGGCCAAGTTGCGCAGATTGAAGATCGACTGCGGCACGACGCTGGAGATGATGCAGGCGTCGAGCACCCCGAACTGCAGGCCCGCCATGTGCAACAACTGAGAGAGCCAGACGGCGTATTCATCGGCCGTGCGGGTGGAGTCGGTGGCCGCCCGCCACTGGGCGATCCAGGTGTCGCCGTCGTGCACGGCGAAGAGGGTGTTGGTGTTGCCCTGTTCGATGGCCAAGAGCATCAGGCGTCTCCAAAGAAAACATCGCCGGCGGTGATCCGCCGGATCTGGCCGTCGGGCAGGCGCAGACGCAGGGCACCGTCGGCCTCCATGCCTTCGGCGATCCCCTCCACCGTCTCCTGCGGCAGGCGGGCGACGCAAGCCTGGCCCAGGCCATGGGCCCGCAGGGTCCAGCCCTGGGCGATCGCCGCGAAGCCCCGGCTGGCCCAGAGACTACGCCAGGTTTCGAAGGCCGTCGCCAGGACCTCAAGGGCGTCCTGCGGGCTGGGCGGCGGCCCCGACATGTGTTCGGCGAAGGTAGACGACGGGCGCTCGGCGGCCATCGGCGCAGCGGCGAGATTGATGCCGATGCCGACCGCCAGCCAGATGCGTCCATCAGGCCGCGCGCCGGATTCCACCAGGATGCCGGCAGCTTTTCGCCCGTCGATCAGCAGGTCATTGGGCCACTTCACGCTCACCAGGTCGGCGCCCACGAAGGGTTCGGCCAAGTCGGCCGCAGCCAGGGCCGCGACGAAGGACAACTGCGCCGCCTCGGCCGCCGTTCGGTCGGTGACCATCAGCAGGGTGGCGGCCAGATTGCCTGAGCCCGTCTCCCAGGCTCGACCGCGGCGACCGCGCCCAGACGTCTGGTTGAGCGCGGCGATCCATTGAGGCCCCGCCTCGCCGGCCTCGGCCCGACGGCGGGCCTCGGCGTTGGTGGAGTCGAGCTCGTCGTAGAACGCGATCGGCGGGTGGACGCTGGCCAAATCAGGCCAGGCCGAAGGCGGCGGCCGCAGCCGCAGCCAGCGGGTCGATAAAGGTCAGGGCCACCAGGACGACGGGGAAGGTGAACAGGGCGAGCGCAATGGCGATGGCCTTGGCTTCCACCGGCGGCGCGTCGGTGCCGCCCACAGCGGGGTCGAACCACATCACCTTGATCAGGCGCAGGTAGTAGAAGGCCGCGACCACGCTGCCCACCAGGGCCACGACCGCGGCAATGCCGAGCCCTGCGCCGATGGCCGCCTTGAACACATAGAACTTGGCCCAGAAGCCTGAGAAGGGCGGCAGGCCAAGCGCCGACAGGGCGAAGGCGCTCATGGCCAAGGCGATGCCGGGGCGTTCCTTGAACAGGCCGGCCATGTCCGAAATCGTCTCCATCGGACGACCATCCCGCGACAGGGCCGCCAGGCAGGCGAAGAAGCCGGTCACGTCGACCATGTAGAGGACCATGAAAACCAGCATGGCCTGGATGCCGGCGGCGTCGCCCGAGGCCAGGCCCAGGACCGCGTAACCGATATTGGCGATCGAGGAATAGGCCCACAGGCGCTTCAGGTTGCTCTGGGCGAGGCCGGCGAAGGCGCCGACGGCGACCGAGGCGAGCGCGATGATCACCAGGATCTGGCGCCATTGGTCGGCCGCGCCGCCAAAGCCCTCGGCCAGGACCCGGGCGAACAGCACCATGGCGGCCATCTTGGGGGCCGCGCCGAAGAAGGCCACGACCGGGGTCGGCGCGCCCTCATAGACGTCCGGAGTCCACATGTGGAAGGGCGCGGCCGAGATCTTGAAGGCCAGGCCGCAGATCAGGAAGACGAGACCGAACAGCACGCCCACGCCCGCGCCGCCCTCGACCGACTGGGCGATGATGTCGAAGTGGGTGGAGCCGGCGAAACCGTAGATCAGCGAAGCGCCATAGAGCAGCAGGCCCGAGGACAGGGCGCCGAGGACGAAATACTTAAGGCCGGCTTCCGAGGCCTTGGCGTTGTCCCGGTGGATGGCGGCCAGGACGTAAAGGGCCAGGGAGTGAAGCTCGACGCCGATATAGAGCGAGATCAGGTCGCCGGCCGAGGCCATCATGCCCATGCCGAGCGCGGCCAGGATGATCAGGACCGGGAACTCGAAATTGTTCACGCCGCGGCGCTGGAACCAGGGCTGGCCCAGGGGGATGGCGATGGCGCTGGCCGCATAGATGGCCACCTTGGCGAAGGCCGAGGCCTGGTCGGCGATCAGGCCGCCGGAGAAGCCGCGGCCCATGGGCCCCAGCACGGCGGCGGCGCCGGCGGCGACCAGCAGGGCCACGGCGGCCAGGCTGAACACGGCGTTGGCGCGACTCTGGAAGGCGCCCCAGACCAGCAGGGCGAGCGCGCCTGCGGCCAGGATCACCTCGGGAAGGGCGAGGCTCAGATCAGCGGAGAAATTCATCGCAAAAGCCCCCTCACCCGCCGGTCGCAGCGCGGTAGACCGCGACCAGATTGTCGACCGAGGCCTGGGTGATGTCGAAAACGGCGGCCGGATAGATGCCGAGATAGAGGGTGCCCAGGATCAGGGGGGCGAAGATCGCCACCTCCCGCCAGTTCAGGTCCTTGATCTCGGCCAGGGCCGGATTGGTGATCTCGCCAAACACGACCCGCCGATAGAGGCTGAGCGCGTAGACGGCCGAAAGGATGACGCCGGTGGCCGCCACGATGGCCGCCCAGGTGGAGGCCTGATAGGCGCCGGTCATGGTCAGAATCTCCCCCACGAAACCCGAGGTGCCGGGCAGGCCGACATTGCCCATGGTGAAGAGCAGGAAGATGGCCGCGTACCAGGGCATGCGGTTCACCAGGCCGCCATAGAAGGCGATCTCGCGGGTGTGCATCCGGTCATAGACCACGCCGACGCAGAGGAAGAGCGCGCCGGAGATCAGGCCGTGGCTGACCATCTGGAAGATGGCGCCCTGCTCGCCCTGGGCGTTGCCCGAGAAGATGCCCAGCGTCACGAAGCCCATATGGGCGACCGACGAATAGGCGATCAGCTTCTTGATGTCGGTCTGCCGGAAGGCGACCAGCGAGGTGTAGACAATGGCGATCACCGAAAGGGCGAAGACCAGCGGGGTGAAGAAGACCGAGGCGTCGGGGAACATGGGCAGCGAGAAGCGCATGAACCCATAGCCGCCCATCTTCAGCAACACGCCGGCCAGGATCACAGAGCCCGCCGTCGGCGCCTCCACGTGGGCGTCGGGCAGCCAGGTGTGCACCGGCCACATGGGCATCTTCACCGCGAACGAGGCGAAGAAGGCCAGCCACAGCCAGATCTGGATCTCCTGACCGAAGTCGTAGGTCATCAGTTCGGGGATCGAGGAGGTGCCGGTGATGCCGATCATGCCCAGCACCGCGGCCAGCATCAGCACCGAACCCAGCAGGGTGTAGAGGAAGAACTTGAAGGCCGCATAGACCCGGTTCTTGCCGCCCCAGACCCCGATGATCAGGAACATCGGCGCCAGGCCGAATTCGAAGAAGACGTAGAAGAGGATCAGGTCGAGCGCGCAGAACACGCCGATGACCAGGGTCTCCAGCGCCAGGAAGGCGATGAGATATTCCTCGATGCGATGCTCGATCGAGCGCCAGGAGGCGGCGATGCAGAGCGGCATCAGGAAGGCGGTGAGCACCACGAACAGCACCGAAATGCCGTCCACGCCCATGCGATAATGGAGCCCGCCGAACCAGGCGAAGTCCTCGACGAACTGGAAGTCCGCCGTGCCGCGGTCGAACTGGCCGAGCATGACCAGGGACAGGGCCAGCGTCGCCAGGGTGGTGACGAGAGCGATCCACTTGGCCAGGTCAGCCGACTTGGCGCTTCCCGCAGGCGCGATGAACCGCAGGGCCAGGATGGCCGCAATGCCCGCGACGGGCGCGTAGGTGATGAGCGAGAGAATGCCGGTCATGACTTATCCCCGCCTCAGGCCGCCCAGGCGAAGAGGGCGAAGGACAGAAGCCCCGCCACCCCAAGCAGCATCACGAACGCATAGTGGTAGACGAAGCCCGTCTGCAGCTTGCCGGTCCGCCGGCCAATCGCGGCAGAGACCGCGGCTACGCCGTTGGGTCCGACGCCATCGATGATCTTCTGGTCGCCGACCTTCCAGAAGAGGTCGCCCAGGCCGCGGGCGGCGCGCACGAAGGTGGCGTTGTAGAGCTCGTCGAAGAACCACTTGTTGTACAGGAAGCTCCAGACCGGGCCTTCCTTGGCCGCCATCCGGGCGCCCAGGCCCTCGCGCAGCACATAGATATAGAAGGCGATGGCCAGGCCCAGCATGGAGGCCACCAGAGGCGCATAGAGCACCCACTGCGGCACATGGTGAGCGTGTTCCAGCACATGGTTGGTCGGCGCGGTGAAGATGGCGCCGCGCCAGAACTCGGCCTGATGGTCGCCGACGAAGTGCTCGACGAAGGCGAAGCCGGCGGCCACCGCGCCCAGCGCCAGCAGCAGCAGCGGAACCACCATCACCAGGGGGCTCTCGTGCGGCTTGTGGCCATGGTGATGACCGTGGTCGTGGGCGTCCGGCAGCGGCTCGTCGTGGGTCACCTGCTGGGCCGGCGCATGGGCGTGGTCGTCGTGGGTCTCA
>Ga0208179_1001514_pt1 | contig 11737 bp, 12 predicted proteins | sample Malvired_Geostar_FD_184238 | JGI IMG/M metagenome (GOLD analysis project Ga0208179, IMG submission 184238) | Marine viral communities from the Global Malaspina Expedition - Malaspina viral metaG DeepMed_Geostar (SPAdes) (version 2) | ecosystem: Environmental > Aquatic > Marine > Oceanic | place...
CCTCCCAACCCTCCCCCGCACGGGGGAAGGGCCTTAAGGGTGTTCAGGCGGCCTGGAGGTTTTCCGACAGGGTCTCGAAGGCCCAGTCCAGCCAGGGGGTGAGCGCCTCCAGGTCGGAGGTCTCCACCGTGGCGCCGCACCAAATGCGCAGGCCGGCAGGGGCGTCGCGATAGCCGCCGATGTCCAGGGCCACGGCTTCCTTCTCAAGGGCCGAGGCCAGCTTCTTGGCGAAGTCGGCCTGGGCGGCCTCGTCCAGGGCCGTGACCTTCGGATCGACCACCTTGAGGCAGACCGAGGTGTTGGAGCGCGTGGTCGGATCGGCGGCCAGGAACTCGACCCACGGCGTCTTTTCGACCCAGCGGGCCAGGACGTCGAGATTGGCGTCGGCGCGACGGCGCATCTCGGTCAGGCCGCCGATGCGCTCGGCCCACTTCAGGGCGTCGATGGCGTCTTCCACGCACAGCATGGACGGGGTGTTGATGGTGGCGCCCTCGAAGATCTCGAGGTTCACCTTGCCGCCCTTGGTCATGCGGAACAGCTTGGGCATGGGCCAGGCTGGCGTGTAGCCTTCCAGGCGGGCGACAGCGCGGGGCGACAGAATCAGGATCCCGTGCGCGGCCTCGCCGCCCAGCGCCTTCTGCCAGGAGAAGGTGACCACATCGAGCTTGGCCCAGGGCAGGTCCTGCGCAAAGGCGGCGCTGGTGGCGTCGCAGATGGTGACGCCCTCGCGGTCGTCGGCGATGAAGTCGCCGTTCGGCACGCGGACGCCCGAGGTGGTGCCGTTCCAGGTGAAGACCAGGTCGGCGTCCTTGCGCACCTTGGTCAGGTCGGGCAGCTCGCCATAGGGCGCCGACAGGACCTCGGCCTCGATCTTCAGCTGCTTGGTCACGTCGGTGACCCAGTCCTTGCCGAAGCTCTCGAAGGCCAGCAGCTGCACGGGCCGCGCGCCCAGCATGGACCACATGGCCATCTCGACGGCGCCGGTGTCGGAGCCGGGCACGATGCCGATCAGGTAGTCGTCCGGAACCTGCAGCACCTGGCGGGTGCGGTCGATGGCGTCCTTCAGCCGCGCCTTGCCCAGCTTGGAGCGATGCGAGCGTCCGAGGACGGCATTCTGGAGATTTTCGGGGGTCCATCCGGGGCGCTTGGCGCAAGGGCCGGACGAAAATTCGGCGCGAGCCGGCCGCATGGCGGGCTTGGTATGGTCAGTCACTGCGATGTCTCCCATCCTTGCAGATGAGCAGCGCCCCGTTGGGAGGGCGTGGCCCGCCGCGCACAAACGCCCATTTGCGCGTCGGGACAAGCGGTTTTTTGCTTAAAACGCTGTCAGATCGTCTCGCCCAGGGGCGAATTCACCCGTGCCTGGGCCTCGCGCCGACGGCGGCTGGCGGCCAGGGTCCCGGCGGTGAGGCAGGCCAGGATGCCAAAGAAGTCGATATTGTTGATGATCACATAGAGGACGTCGTGCGCCCGCCCGGTGACGAAATACCAGGCCTGCAGCGAGAACTGGATGGCCTGGAACAACATGACGCCCCCCAGCCAGAGACTGGCGTAGCGGACGGCGAGCAGCAGGAAGACCAGGGCCAGCGCCCCGTCGCAGACCAGGCGCCCCACCAGGAGCGCCCGCCCGGGCAGGACAACGTCGCCGACGGCGCTGAGCAGGGGGATGACGAACAGGAAGATGGCGCCCATCCGCTCGGCCGGTCCGCCCCGCAGGAACGCGAAAAGGCAGACGGTGATGAGCAGGACCCAGAGCAGGGCCCAGGCCAGCAGGAATGGCAGTCCGGTCGACATGTTGCGCCTCTAACCGTGATTAGAGGCGCAACACAGTTAAACTAATGCAATCAGCCGACGTCGCGCATCATCGGGGCGGCGCGGACCGGCTCCTGCGGCTTGTCGGGGCCGGTGAGCTTGGTGCGGACGCCGAGGCGCAGCTTGGCTTCGTTCAATTCGCCGTGCACGCCGACCATGGCGGTGCGGGCTTCGCCGAGCGCCTTGATGGCCTCCACCAGCTTGGCGGCGGCGTCGTCGCCGAACACGGTGGAGACGCCCACGTCCTTACGGGCCTTCAGCATCTCGGTCATCAGCTCGGTGGCTTCGATCAGAGCCGCATCGACCGACTCTTCGGTGGCGAAGAGCTTGTTGGCGACGCGCTGGGCTACAAACGCCTTTTCCATGGGGAGTCCCTCCTGGGAGTTAACGGAATGCTAACCAAGGTAAACCAAAAGTTAACGTCCGTCCGACCTTGCAACTGTGACAAGTTCACGCAGAGGTTGCGTTCGCCTCGCAGGCGAATTGGGAAGCGAATGGTTAGGACTATTGGCCTATGAGAGGCCTTTAGCCTCCCCAGGATCCCGCCTTCCGCCCCATGGACCGCCCCTCCGATTCCGCCGGCGCCCGTCATGAAGCGACCTTCCATGCGAAGGTGGCCGGGGTGGCGCTTGTCACGACGGTGGTGGTCCTGCTGGCGGCCTGCGCGACCTTCATGCTTCAGCAATGGGCGGTGGCGCGGGAGCAGTCGCGAAGCCATCTCTCATCCCTCGCCGAGGTGACCGCCGACCTCGCCGCGCCGGCCGTGGCGCGCGGCGATATCCCGCGGGCCGCCATGGCCGTGGAATCGCTCAGCCGCGTGCCGCTGGTCGAGCAGGTCAGGCTCACCGACGCCAAGGGCCTTGTCCTGGCCGAGTTCGTCGCCAGGGGCGAGATTCCGGCCGGGGGCATCAGCGTCGCCCATCACCTGAGTTGGCAGGGGCACACCATTGGCGAGCTCCGGGTGGAGGCCAGGCCTCCGGCCCTGCTCGGCATGCTGCCGCAGTTCGCCGCCCTGACCGGAGCCCTGTTCTTTGGCGGGGTGGGCGTTGCGCTCTTCCTGTCACGGGGCCTCGCCCACCAGGTCATCGCGCCCGTGAAGAATCTCTCCGAGGCCATGCGCCAGGTGGCGGCCAGCGGCCGCTTCGCGCCGGTCGCCCTGGAGGCCCGCGACGACCTGTTCGGCAGCCTGGCCCTGAGCTTCAATCACCTCCTGGCGCAGCTAGACGCCCGGGAGCGCGACCTGAAACATACCCTGGACGAGCTGGTGGAGGCCCGTGACTCGGCCAATGCGGCCAACGTTCTGAAGTCGCAGTTCCTGGCCAATATGAGCCACGAGATCCGCACCCCCCTCAATGGCGTATTGGCCATGGCTGACGTCATGGCCATGGACCGGCTGCCGATCAAGCAGCGGGGGCGGCTCGACGTCATCCGCCAGTCGGGCGGCCTGCTGCTGACCGTCATCAATGATGTGCTCGACATCTCCAAGATCGAAGCCGGCAAGCTGACCCTCGTCGAGGAAGACTTCGATCTGGAAACGCTGGCGGCCACCGCCCGGGCCAGCTACGGCGTCATGGCTCAGGCCCGGGGGCTGGACTTCGCCGTCGAGATCGACCCGGCCGCCGACGGCGTCTGGCGCGGCGACGCCAACCGCATCCGCCAGATCCTGGGCAATCTGTTGTCCAACGCCGTCAAGTTCACCCTGACCGGCGCCGTGGCCGCCCGCTTTGCCGTGGATCCGCAAGGGGGCCTGTTGCTGGAGGTCAGCGACACCGGGGTGGGCGTGCCGGCGGGCAAGCTGCCGCAGCTGTTCGAGAAGTTCACCCAGGCCGACAGCACCGCCACCCGACGGTTCGGCGGCACGGGTCTTGGCCTGGCGATCTGCCGCGAGCTGGCCCAGATGATGGGCGGCCAGATCACCGCCGAAAGCCGCGAGGGCGAAGGCTCGGTCTTCCGCGTCCGCCTGCCCCTGGCGCGGGGTCAGGCCCCGGCCCTGGCGCCGATAATGCCGTCCGAGGCGCCGGATCCGGCCGCCCCGCCGTCGGAGGCGCCCGAGCCTGCCAAGGTCGCCCAGCCTGAGGCCGAGGAGGCCGGCCGGCCTCTGCGCCTGCTGGCGGCCGAGGACAATCTCACCAATCAACAGGTCCTGGCCGCGGTCATGGCGTCTCTGGGGGTGGAGGTCGAGATCGTCGCCGATGGGGCCGCCGCCGTGGCCGCCTGGGCCCAGGGCCACTACGACCTGATCCTGATGGATATCCAGATGCCCGTCCTGGACGGCATCGGCGCGGCCCGCGAAATTCGCCGTCTCGAGGCCGGCTCGGGACAGGCCCGCATTCCGATCGTGGCGCTGACGGCCAACGCCCTGGCCCACCAGGTCGCCGACTACCTGGCCGCCGGCATGGACGACCACGTCGCCAAGCCCATTGAGATCGCCAAGCTCTATGAGACCATCTGCACGGTCATGGACCGGCAGGGCGCCGCCGAGACTCGCAGCCAGGTCGCCTGATCGGCCGCCTCGAATCCGGTGAACGCCGGACAACGTCGCACTCAGACAGGCGTCACCGCGCCAGTGCTTTTCTCCTCCTCGACGCCGCGGCTCGCGGCTGACCTGCAACGAGGAGTTTGCACATGAAGTCCCTGCTGATCGCCCTCACCGCCGGCGCCGCCCTGACGGCGGGGCTGGCCACCGCCGCGTCCGCCGCGCCTGGGGGATACGGATATCAAGGCCAGACCCCGGCCTATCACGGCCCGCAGCATGGCGGCCCGCGCGCCCAGCCCGTCCAGGCGCCGGCCTGGATTTCCATCGCCCAGCGCAAGACCAACCTGGAACGCCGGATCGATATGGGGCAGCGCAGCGGCGCCATCACCCGCAGCGAGGCTGCGCGCCTCCGGGCCGAGTTCAACAATCTCCAGCGCCTGGAATATCGCTACCGCCAGGGCGGCCTGACCCGCTGGGAAATGGCCGATCTCGATCGCCGGATGGACGGGCTGAGCGCCCGGATCTATGTGGAGCGCCGCGACGACGATCGCCGCTACGGCCAGGGCTACGGTCAGGGCTATGGTCAGGGCAATCGCCGCTAAGGCCGGTCACTGAGACGGCGGACGAGCCGGGGCGCAAGCTCCGGCTCGTTCTGCGTGGGGGCTATGGCCGCAGCCGGCTCTCGATGACGCTGATCGCCTGGCCGCGCAGGATCACCCGGTCCCCGGCCAGTTCGCAGTCCAGGTCGCCGCCGCGGCCGGGATAGGCCTGGTGGAAGGCCAGGCGCGGCCGACCAAGCTGCGCGGCGAAGATCGGACTCAGCATGCAGTGCAGGGATCCGGTGGCCGGGTCCTCGGCGATCCCCGACCCCGGCGCGAAGAAGCGGCTGACCACCTCATAGGGCTGGTCCTTGGCCAGGGCGCTGACCCCGACATTGCCGCGGCCCTGGGTGGCGGCGCTGGAAATCGACTTCAGGGCGGCGAGATCGGGGGTGAGGCCGCGCACCTGGTCCTCGTCCTTCAGGACCGCCACCAGGAAGGGGCCCGCCCAGACCTCCCGCGGCTCGGCCCCCAGGGCGTCGGCGAGGCCGTCTGGCGTCTCGATCTGATGGACGGGCGCAGCGGGAAAATCCATGGCGTAGGCGTCAGCCTGACGCGACACGATGAGCGGTCCCGACAGGGTGTCGAAGGTGACGGCCTGCGCCGTGACGGCAAGCTCGGCGAACAGCATGTGGGCGCTGGCCAGGGTGGCATGGCCGCACAGGGGCACCTCGAGGGTCGGGGTGAACCAGCGCAGGCCGAAGCGCGCCGGATCATCTGTCCGCAACAGGAAGGCGGTCTCAGCCTGGTTGTTCTCCGCGGCCAGGGCCTGCATCCAGTCGTCCGTGGGCCAGGCCTCGAAGGGCTCGACCACACAGGCGGGATTGCCCCGGAACGGGGCCGTGGCGAAGGCGTCTATGGTCCACTGGCGCATGGAAGGACTCGCTGCTGGCGTCTATGCCGCCCAGTTATGCCCTCGCAACGCCGCCATCAAGGCAGAGCTTGCCGCGTTCGGCGATCAAACCTGGATGGTCAGCTCCGGCCAGCGCGCCTGGGCCGCCGCCGCCGTCCGCGCGAACCCCAGGGTCTGGCGCAGGGGATTGGGGACCAGCCGCAGGGCGAACAGGTCCGACAGGCCAAAGGGGGCGAAGATGCGCAAGGTCCCATCACCGTCCAGGCGGGCGCCGACGGCGAACATGGTCGAGGTGAAACGGGTCAGGGCCTCGGCGCTTGAGTTCAGAGGCGCATAGGGTTCGCCGAACCGCTCTTCGAACCACAGATGCACCCGGGCCTGGTTGCGCACCTCCACCAGGGCGTCCAGGGGCGGGGGATAGGCCGCAGCCGCCCGGCGGATCACCTGATCCTCGGCCTCGTAGCTGAGGTCTCCGGCGTCGAAATAGCCGAGGTCATAATCCTTCAGCCCATAGTCAGGGTCGCGGCCGGTCAGGTGGTTGACCGCCTTCTGATAGATGGCGCCGGAAAAGATCATCCAGTCGGGCAGGGCGAGGTTCCGGGCGGTCGCCATCACGCCCATCAGGCTAGGAGCGGCCCGCAAGATGGCCGCCAGCCGTTGCTCCAGCTCGGCCTCGCTGGCGCTCATCGGCGCAGGGTCCAGCCGTGGTCCAGGGGGCCATGACCCTTCCCCAGGCCCGGCGCGCTGGCCATGGCCTCTTGCACATAGGCCCAGGCCTGGGCGACGGCGGCGTCGAGGGGCAGGCCCTGGGCGAGGCCCGTGGCGCAGGCCGAGGCCAGGGTGCAGCCGGTGCCGTGGGTGTGGCGGGTCTCCTGCCGCTCGGCCTCATAGAGGCTCTCGCCGTCGCGGGTCATGAGGATATCGACGACCCGCTCGCCGGCCACGTGGCCGCCCTTCATCAGCACCGCCCGGGCGCCGAGCTCCAGCAGGGCCGCCCCGGCCCGGCGCTGGTCGTCCTGGTTCTCCACCGAAAGGCCGGTCAGGGCCTCGGCCTCCGGGGCGTTAGGGGTCAGCAGGCCGGCCCGGGGAACCAGCAGGCTGCGCACCGCGGCGATGGCCTCGGGCGGCAGCAGGGCCGCGCCACCCTTGGCGATCATCACCGGATCGATGACGGCAGGCAGGCCCGGGGCCTCGTCCAGCAGGCCCGCCACTGTCTCGACCATGGCCACGTCTCCCAGCATGCCGGTCTTGATGGCGTCGGCGCCGATATCGCTCAGCACGGCTCTGGCCTGGGCCTGGACGATGTCGACCGGGATCGGATGAACGCCGGTCACGCCCAGGGTGTTCTGCACCGTGACGGCGGTGATCGCCGTTGCGCCATAGCCGCCCAGCGCCAGGACGGTCTTGAGGTCGGCCTGGATGCCGGCGCCGCCGCCGGAATCCGAGCCGGCGATGATCAGGACCCGGCCAAGGGGTGCGGTGGAGGAGGTCATGGGCGCTTTTTCCATATCCGCCGGCCCCTGACGAGAGGCCAGACGGCCTTGCCCACAGGCGCACGCCGCGCGAGGCTGGCCCTATGACGACACGCGCCAAGTTCGCCCTGGTCACCGGGGCCGGTTCTGGAATCGGGCGGGCCTGTGCGCTCGCCCTGCACGAGGCGGGCTATGGGCTCGCGCTTACGGGCCGTCGGCGCGAGGCGTTGGAGGCCACGGCCGCGGACCTGCCGCCGGCCGATGTGCTGATCCATCCGGCCGACGTGTCTGACGAGGATCAGGTGGCGGCCCTGTTCGCCGCCGTGGAGGCCAGGTTCGGCCGGCTGGACGTGCTGTTCAACAATGCCGGGACGGGCGCCCCGCCGGTTCCCCTGGAGGACCTGTCGCTCAAGGCCTGGCGCCGGGTGGTGGACGTCAATCTCACCGGCGCCTTCCTCTGCACGCGAGGCGCCTTCCGGCTGATGAAGGCGCAGGACCCCCAGGGTGGGCGGATCATCAACAATGGGTCGATATCGGCCCATTCGCCGCGACCGAGGTCTGTGGCCTACACCGCCACCAAACACGCCATCACCGGCCTGACCAAGTCGACCAGCCTGGATGGGCGGGCCTATGGGATCGCCTGCGGCCAGATCGACATCGGCAACGCCGCCACCGAGATGACCGCCGCCATGGCCAAGGGCGTGCCCCAGGCCGATGGGAGCCTGGCGCCGGAGCCGATGATGGATGTCGCCGCCGTCGCCGAGGCGGTGGTCTTCATGGCCGGCCTGCCCCTGGAGGCCAATGTTCAGTTCATGACCGTCATGGCCACCGACATGCCCTTCATCGGCCGGGGCTAGGGCTTCAGGCGGCAGCGCCTGCCGCGTTCGCGATCGCCCCCCAGACGTCGAGGGCCTGGACCGTCTCGGCCACGTCATGGACCCGCACGGCGGCGACCCCGGCCTGAGCGCCGGCCAGGGCCGCGGCGATCGAGCCCGGCGCCCGGGCGTCAGGGGCGTCTGCGGCCGGGTGCAGGGCGGCGATGAACCGCTTGCGGCTGGCGCCCAGCAGGACCGGAAAGCCCAGGGCGACCACGTCGTCCAGACGGGCCAGCAGGGCGAGGTTGTGGTCCACCGTCTTGCCAAAGCCGATGCCGGGATCGAGCCAGATCTTTTCCCGCGTCACCCCCGCCGCCATGGCGGCCTGGGCCCGGCCGGCCAGGAAGTCGCAGACCTCGGCGGTGACGTCATCATAGTGAGGGACCGCCTGCATGGTGCGCGGCTCGCCCTGCATGTGCATCAGCACCACCTGGCAACCCAGTTCAGCGGCCACGTCGCAGGCCTCGGGGGCGTAACGCAAGGCGGCGACGTCATTCCAGATGCTCGCACCCGCCGCCACGGCGGCGCGGGCCACCGCGGGCTTCATGGTGTCGATGGACAGGGGGATGTCGCTGACCGACCGCAGGGCCGTGATCAGCGGCAGGGTGCGGGCGATCTCGTCTTCGGCGCTCACCGGGTCGGCGCCGGGGCGGGTGGACTCTCCGCCGATGTCGAGAATGTCGGCGCCCTGGGCGATCAGACGCTGGGCCTGCTCCAGGGCTGCGGCGGGGTGGGCATGTCGGCCGCCGTCGGAAAAGCTGTCCGGCGTCAGGTTGAGAATCCCCATGACCAGGGGCCGTCCAGGCGCAGGCGCTCTCGTCATAGGTAAGTCACGCGTCTCGAGGTTGCAGATTTTCCAACGCCTATTCCCTTATCTTCCAAGGGGAAAGGGCGCCAATCGCTGCGGCGCCGAAGGAGAAATACTGGAAGTGCTCAGTGTGAGCGCGACGAGCATGTCACAACCCCGGTCTAGGGAGGTACGGATAAGAAGATGCCGCTTGGGGGAGCGAATAGCGTTTTGAATATGATGAACCCGATACGCTATCTGAGGCGCCGAAAGCGCCTTCAGCATGAGGCCTCCGAAGAGGCGGCGTACCTGCGCCGGCGGTTCGGCGATACGGCGTATGCTGCAGCCCTTGAAAAACTCCAACGTCGCGATCTCACCCGTTGGGGTCGCCAGGTGGTGGCCGAGGCCGCCAAGCGCCTGGAGCACGGCTGAAGCCCCGCCCCAGGCGATCTGGATCAGGCGGTCTGGGTCAGGCCGGTTCGGGGCCTGGGCGCGGCGAGATCGGCACGGCCACCGCCGGGCCAAGCGCCCGGGGGCTGTCGGCCTCTTCGCGCTTGGGGGCGACGCCCTTGATCACATTGATGATCTCGTCGCCGGACAGGGTTTCATATTCCAGCAGGGCCTTGGCCAGGGTGTGCAGCTCTTCGATCTTGTCGGTCAGGATGCGACGAGCCTCGTCGAAGGCGTTCTGCACCAGGGCCTTGACCTCCTGGTCGATCAGCCGGGCGGTCTCTTCCGAGACGTTCTGGGTGCGCGACACCGAATGGCCCAGGAAGACCTCATCCTGGTTCTCCCCATAGGAGACCACGCCGAGCTTGTCGGAGAAGCCCCACTTGGTGACCATGGCCCGCGCCAGCCGGGTGGCCTGGTCGATGTCGGACGAGGCGCCCGAGGTGATCTTGTCCTTGCCGAAGATCAGCTCCTCGGCCATGCGGCCGCCCATCAGGATGGTCAGGCGCGAGGTCATCTGCTCATAGGACATGGACAGCTGGTCCCGCTCGGGCAGCTGCATGACCATCCCCAGGGCGCGGCCGCGGGGAATGATGGTGGCCTTGTGCACCGGATCGGTGGCCGGGACGTTCAGGGCCAGCAGGGCGTGGCCGCCTTCGTGATAGGCGGTCAGGCGCTTCTCGTCGTCGGTCATGGCCATGGACTTGCGTTCGGCGCCCATCATGACCCGGTCCTTGGCGTCCTCGAAGTCGCGCTGGGTGACCATGCGGCGGTTCTTGCGCGCGGCCATCAGGGCGGCTTCGTTGACCAGATTGGCCAGGTCGGCGCCGGAAAAGCCCGGTGTGCCGCGGGCCACCGTCTTGACGTCCACGTCGGCGGCCAGGGGCACGTTCTTCATATGGACGCGCAGGATGCGCTCGCGCCCGCCGATATCGGGGTTCGACACCACCACCTGGCGGTCGAAACGACCGGGACGCAGCAGGGCCGGGTCCAGCACGTCGGGACGGTTGGTCGAGGCGATGACGATGATGGCTTCGGACGGGTCGAAGCCGTCCATTTCCACCAGCAGCTGGTTCAAGGTCTGCTCGCGCTCGTCATTGCCGCCGCCCAGGCCTGCGCCACGATGGCGGCCGACGGCGTCGATCTCGTCGATGAAGATGATGCAGGGCGCGTTCTTCTTGGCCTGCTCGAACATGTCGCGCACCCGGCTGGCGCCGACGCCGACGAACATCTCCACGAAGTCCGAACCCGAGATGTAGAAGAACGGCACCCCGGCCTCGCCGGCCACGGCGCGGCCCAGCAGGGTCTTGCCCGTACCCGGAGGGCCGACCATCAGGGCGCCCTTGGGGATCTTGCCGCCCAGGCGCTGGAACTTCTGCGGATCCTTCAGGAAGTCGACGATCTCGGTCAGCTCTTCCTTGGCCTCGTCGACGCCGGCCACGTCGTCGAAGGTCACGCGGTTCTTGTTCTCGGTCATCATCTTGGCCTTGGACTTGCCAAAGCCCATGGCCCCGCGGGCGCCGCCCTGCATCTGGCGCATGAAGAAGATCCACACCCCGATCAGCAGCAGGATGGGGAGGGACTGCAGCAGGAAGCCCACCAGGGTGAAGCCCCCGGCCGGCTTGACCGAAATGTCGGCGTTCTGAGCTTCAAGCCGGCTGACCAGATCGTCCTGGTTGTTGGGGGTGACGGCTGTGAAGGCCTCACCCTGGGCGTCCCGCACCTCGACGGCCGAGCCACGGATCACGGCGGAGTCCACCTGACCGGCGTCGATCCGGTCAAGCAGCTGGGAATAGGTGATCTCGCGGGAGTTGGCGGCCTGACCGCCTCCGCTCATCATGCTGTAGAGGCCAATCAGGACGACGACGATGACGCCCCAGATCGCCATGTTGCGCATGTTCATGTGCTTCTTGTTCCGTCTCGGGAAAACTCAGGTTCACACTAAGATAGGATGGCCTGAGCGGATTCACCAGCAAGGGTCGGGCCAGGGCGACAGGTGGCCGCGGACGGAAGCTTGGCCCTAGGATGGGCCTGCAAGCGACCAATCGCCCAAACGAGAAAGGCCGCGCAGGCGAGCTGCGCGGCCTAAATCAATCTGTCGTGCCGGGATGGCGCAGGGCCGCCCCGTCGGCGTCCTAGCGGGCAGGCCGCTTGGGGGCCGCGATCAGGCCTTCGCGCTGGGCGCGCTTGCGGGCCAGCTTGCGGGCGCGGCGAACGGCCTCGGCCTTCTGGCGGGCGCGCTTTTCCGAGGGCTTCTCGTAATGCACGTGGCGCTTCATCTCGCGGAACGAGCCTTCGCGCTGCATTTTTTTCTTCAGGGCCTTGAGGGCCTGGTCGACATTGTTGTCGCGGACGAAGATCTGAACCAGGGGACTCTCTCCTGCCTTCCAGCCTGTGCGCCAGCCTGCGCATG
>Ga0208179_1001516_pt1 | contig 11735 bp, 7 predicted proteins | sample Malvired_Geostar_FD_184238 | JGI IMG/M metagenome (GOLD analysis project Ga0208179, IMG submission 184238) | Marine viral communities from the Global Malaspina Expedition - Malaspina viral metaG DeepMed_Geostar (SPAdes) (version 2) | ecosystem: Environmental > Aquatic > Marine > Oceanic | place...
GTAAGGTGGATAGTTTACCGTTGGAAAAAGAAATTGATCGTCAAACATTTTTTCAAAATGATTGAAGATGCTATCAAATCCTACGGATACGGGTCTTAATTGATTAAATATGGATAATGCTTTATTGGTCATGTTAACCTCCTTGTTAGACAGTTAATAAAGTGGGCCTTTCCAAAGCACCCACGACTAATATAAGTTATTTTAGATAAATTACAACTCTATAATAAATCTACGATTCCCCCTGAACCGTATTTCTTTCTTTTATAAACATATACAGGTCCACCATGTTTGAAAGGTGAACTATAAGCTGAACCCCCACCTCGATCAGCTTGAGCTTGATCTGGATCTCTATCTCTACCACCTTGATCCCTTGGAGGTTCTATGTAATTTCGATCAGCGTGGTAAGCTTGTTGAGCAGTGGCTTCTGCTTTTGCTGCTGCTGCATGTTTTGCTTGAAGATCTCTAAAAGCTTTTTCTTGCATTTCTCTTACTGCAACACTGCCCATACCTCCTGTTGCTTCTGGTGCTACTATTAATCCAGCATCGTCCATACTTCCTGGTGTTGCTGGTACTACTGCACCTAGATCATCTTGCAACATTTCACTTGCTGCTGCATCTACTATTGTTTTTCTCTTTTCATCCTCGATTTCTCTTTCATCTTTTTTAGTAATATATCCTGTTGCCGCTTTCTCAGCAGCTACTATTGCAGAATTGGCATTGACAACGTTAGTTGCATTCTTATATCTCCCGTCATGGTATACTGATTTCATTAATTTTTCGAATTCTTCTTCTGATTTTGAATCGTAAAAATCTTTAATTTCCTGTTGTCTTTTTGCATAGTCTCCTCCTGCAGAAACTACATTAACACCAAAAATATCTTGTCCGGTATTATTTGCATTCAAATAACCGCCTTGCATAACCGTGTTTAAATTTGCAACTTCGTCTGGATATAAACCTGCTCTTGATCCAACGTTTCCTGCTCCTCCGGCAAAAGCTTCTGTAGCTCCTTCACGTCCTAGCATAGTGTTAGCAATTTCTGAAAAACTGGGCATGATAAAAGAACCTGGTGTAGGTCCCCATTTTCTTAGTTGTCCTCCAACGCCTCCGGCACCCGGATCTCCTGCTGGTATTTTGTTCAGCCAATCATAATCATCTCTTTCATCGCCTCTCGGTAGTATAGGAATAGTTCCTCCTGCGCCGCCACCGCCACCGCCACCGATGTAAGCATCTGTAATGCCTCCAGCTGTGGTGCCAGTTGTAGTTACATCTTCATCAAAAGTCGGCCATGGTGAAAAACCGTATAAAAATGGATTTTGATATGTTGCCATAATTTACCTTAACCTCTCCTAACCTGTCGGTCAAGTAATTCATCATAACTTGCAGGTAACATTGCTTTTCTTCTATCTATTTCAGCTAGAGAAGAATCGACCGTGCCAGGTGCTGGCATAATATTAGCTGGATTAACTTCAGGTGTGAATAATTGTGGGCTTGTCTTTGCTTTTTCTGTCTGTCGTACTTTATCTACCCAGGCTCCGCTTAAATAATATTTTTCAAAATCATAATTGTACATTTGTTTTACAGCATCAGGCTCAGTGGTCCATACTTCTGCAGCAAGAGCTTTTCTCTGATTAGTATCTCCGCCATGTTCAAATCCTACTCTTCCGCCTTCGGCTAGTCCCTGTTCCATGGTTCGTGTTCCTTTGAAAGGATTAAATAGTTCTGGAAACATTTCCAAGGACAACGGTGCTAAAGAAAGTATTGATCGTATTCTAGCTATAACAGGCAAAGCTATTGTAAGGGGATTCTGTACTCCCATCTTTCTTGAATTTTCTGCAAAAGCTGCTCTAACCTCGTCTGATATAGGTAAAGGTCTAAATACTCCATTACGAATAGTTCCCACGTCTCGTCTTGAAAGACGTCTAGATATTTTTGCTATTTGATCTTCTCTTAATCCAAGTATTTGAGCTGCATCGTAATCCTTCATCATTTCGCTTCTTACTTCGAAGAGAGCTCTGTTTGAATTGATGTAGGCATCTACAATTTCTTTTGGTGTTACAGGACCAGCACCTAGTCTAGTTCCTCTAGTAAATAAACTTCTAGCATTACGAACACCTCTTTGATAATCCGCAATTTTAAAATCTAGTCCTCGTTCAGGATTTAATTCAACTCTTCTAAGTCCAACAAAACCCATTGCTTCATCTCCGAGTTCATAAGACTGTCCATATTTATCGAAGTCTTCGTTGATAGCCATACCTAATCTTTTAAATTGTTCATATGAAAAAGGTGCTGCGGCTTTTACAAGATGGGCCATCATTTTTTGTATTTTATCTCCGTCTGCATCTTCTTCATTCCAGACTTGAACGCCTTCTCTGGTTCTTCCACGTCTTATAATAATATCGGCTGCGGCTTGGGTCCAGATTGATTCATCAATAAAGGGTGCTCCTAATTCTTTGGTTGCTTCAAATAGTCCAGTCATAAAATCATCCATCATTCCATCTTCATCTTCTCTACCTGCTGCTACTTGATTTAATATCGTTTGAAAAGGTCTGACTAAAGTATCGTAAGCATTCGCGTGACTTAAATCGATGTATTTTAAATCTCCGGTTTCTTCATCTCTAATTGGCATAAGGGTTGAATTTTTTGACCAGTCTGCAACGTATCTTCTCATTGCTTCTATTTCATCATCAGTCACATCGTAAATCATTTGCGCTGCTTTAACAGTTGCTGCAGGAAGTGCTGCGGTTGTGAGACCCATACCTACAAGTCTTTGATAGCCAAGACGTTTCAAAGGTTTTGCACCGTTTGGTAAAGTATAATTAATATCTCTTAAAGCACGTCTAACAATGTTAGTGCTAGTTCTCATGATTTCTGCAGGGAAAGAAACGAAGTTACCAACAGGCCATTTACGTAGGCCTTTTACAAAATCTGATACATAATCATAGTTTGGAATATTATTTCTAACGATATGTGCTGCTTCTTGTTTTAAAAACTTGTCTCCGTATTTAACTTTGTTGCCCGCAAAGTCGACAACTTCATCTCCTTTTTTAATCCCTGATCTTAGAAAAGCTTTACCAATACGATCTTTTTCCGTGGCCCAGGATGCAATTTTCCAGAAATCGTCTTCAGCGGTGTATAAATCTTGGGCAAATCTTTTGGCCTTAGAAAAAGGTTTTAATAACATTCTTAAACCTTTGTCAGAAGTCATTGTTCCCCCAAAGTTAACATCTTCTAGCAAACGTGTTAGATCTCCCAGTCTTACATTGGTGTTAACAACTCCTAGTTCTAATAATTCTCTATAAAAATCATTTTGTTTTCTTGATCCTTTAAGCGGTATTTGTAAAGCTTGATAGGCTGTTTTCATTGCACCAGGCGTTGGAATAATCCCATTGGCTGTTGCAAATGCTGTTGCACTAATAAAATTTCTTGCGTGAGTGATGGGTGAAAGAACTGTTTTTGCAAGTTGAGAAGCTGCTTTAGGATATAAAACCAAGCTTTCATAAATCTTTCCACCGATGGAAGGACTCATTAAAGATTGTGAAGTTTCAGCCAAAGCATCTGCAATTTCTGTAATGGCGTATTGACCTTGCAAAGGATTAGTAACCCCTGCTTCTAATGTTCTGCCGGGATCAATCTCTATTTGTTTAACATCATCTCCTAAATTTCTTATTGCGTCATCATAGTCATCATAAAACATTTTTCTTCCTGTTTTTAATCCTCCTAATCGATTGGATTCTGTAAGAAGATCCTGGAAAAATTCATTTCGTCTTGTAATCAATGATAATCTTGCTGTGCCCCCTAATATAGTCTGCATAGGATTTCTTCTTTTTCCAAGTAGTTTTTCTACAACTTCTCTGTGTTGTTTAGGTAAAGCGGCTAAAGAAACAAAACCTTTTTGTGTCACAGCATCCTTGGCCATGGATTTATTTACAAAAAAATCAGGAATATGAAATATAGGATCTGAAGGTCGATCCATTCTAAATCCTTTTGGAAGACGGGCTGTTTTAACTACTGATTCAACATAATGTTTTGCTTGTTCTGTTGTTATTGATTTTCCGTTATTTCGAGCAACTTCTTTGAACATTTTTACAGCATTTTCTACTGCTTCTTCGGAAGCTCTATAACCGAAGAAAGGAACCAAAGATTTATTTTGAAAAACATCGTAGGTTCCTCCTAACCAATCTTTGAATTTACGTCCAAATAGTTTCTGGAACTCTGCTAGTTCTTCGGGATCCATTTTCTTGCCAAGAGCACTGAACATGTCTCCCCAGCCTCCTCTAATACGGCCCATATTATCAAATATATTTTGAATATCTTTGTTTTTTGCGCCAAAACTTTTTAAACTTGCTCTTGTAGCATCCATTAAACCTTTATCCATATTTCCAAAAACAACCTTGCCTGATTCATTGACCACAGGTTTTCCGGATAATAAAACATCATGCAAACTTTCCAAAGATTCATTTCTTTGTTTAGCCACCATTTTTTGTGCTACGGTTTTCCATGCTGGAAAAATAGCATCAATACTTTTATCGAGTTCTCTTGAAGTTTGTTGGGCTAAATTCAGGTCTCTGGATCTTAATCCGATTTGTTTTCTCTCTATGCCAAAAAATTCTTTGGTTTTTCCCGCTCTGGATCTAAAGCCAGAAGCAATCTTATCTAAAAGCCTATCCATTTTACTGTGGGAGAAACGTAATTCCTGTCCCCTTGTTGCTAATTTTTTAAGCGTGGCTCCTGTTCCTCCAAGAACACCTGTGAATAGTGCGCCTTCAGTTCCAAACTTAACTCTATTAATAAGTTCTCTCGCTGGATCATAATCTTCATCTCTTTCCAATTCTGTAGGACCTCCTAGTAAGTCTCCAAAAGATCCAATTTGTTCTACATCCCCAACAAAAACTCCTTCAGCTACTCCTCCAGCAGTTGCACCTGCAATAAATCTTGCTGTTTTACCTTTAGCATTTAATTGTAAAGCTTTTTTACCAGCTTTAACTAAATCAGGATCATTAAGTGTGAAATATTTTCCGAGTTTCTTAGACCGTAATGCTTTACTCGCAAGACTTGCTCCTTTGGTAAAAGCAACTCCCCCTGGTACACCCAGATTAACTAAAGTTTCTGTAATTTTACCGGCAGCGGTAGCTTCGGCTTTCTCATCCCAGGTAGTCAAGTCGTCAAAATATCTTTCAACTTCTGCAGCTTTATTGGTATCTGCTCCAAGATCCATGAGTGTTGCACCTAAAGAAAACAAACCTTTGGGAATGGCAATAAGACCTGACCCCACGCCCGCGAGCATAGAGTGCATTGTTCCTATTTTACTATAGTCTTCTGACTTATCTAGATTGAGTTCCCTTTGCTTGGCTTTCCATCGTTCTATGGCTGCTGTCATTTAGCCTCCTATTTTAAATAGTCTGGCTTATTTACTTCTTTAATATCGTCTTTTCCTATTTTTTTATAGAATTTTAAATCAAGAGGATTGAAATAAATTTTACCTGGTTTCATTTGTGTCATATCTTCGATCCAACTCTTTGTTTTTTTGTCATATTCAATAGGTAAGCTTCCTCCATAACCTTTAGCATCAGAGGTTAATGCTTTTACGTTGAAAAGATCTGCACTTGATTTTCCTGCTGCATTAGGATCATCCGGATATTTACTCATACCTGCTAAAATCAGGGTATTATCTGAATCTGATTTGGATACTGTTTTAGCAATATCTTTATCCGACATTCCTGTGTTTCGATAAAGCTGAATTAAACTTTCTGTAGCGTTTGGTTTGTAGGTAGCTTTTGCAATTCCTTTTTGAATACTTTCTCCAATAGCAAGTTTCATAGCATCGTCATAAGTTGCTCGTTGTTTTCCAGATGCTCCGCCAGCTGCTGTAATTATGTTTGCAAGATCTTGTTTCCAGTCACCTGTGCTTTCTCCAGCTTCTACGCTTGCTGCTTGCATAACATCAGTAATCATTCTTTTCGTTGCGTGCGGAGACATTAATTGATAAAATTCTTTAGCTCTGTTACTTAGTGCAGTTCTTTTATCCGCAAGAATCTCTGTTGCTGTTCTAGTAGAAATGTCTAGATCTCCATTATCTTTTTTCGGAAGTTCAACTTTGGAAATATCTCCTGGTCCACCAATTTCTCCAGGAGGAATTGATCCTGTAGCATCTTCAGGTACTTCATCGGTTTCAGTGACATATGACTTAAGGTGCTTATACTGAGGACTTTGACGTTTAAACCAATTTTCTATCCAACTAGGTCCTTTTGGAACATAAGCTCCTGGTAATAAATCCACACTATCAGGATCCATACTTGTATATATGTCTGACTCTCCTGCAAATCTTTCAGGAGCTATACTTTGAAATAAATCTGCAACATTACTTTGTGCATAATTTCTACGCTCAAGCCCGTGCATAATGCCTTCGTTAGCGGATCCGCCTTTTTTGAACATGGGTCTTCTTAAAATTCTCATTATCCTCCTAATGCTCTAGCTAAAGATAAATTACCCCAGAGACTTGCCAATCCTGTACCTGCTTGAAGAGCCTGTGACAACGGACTTGCTGTTGGTTGTTGTTGGAATTGATACTGTGCTGGGTATCCTCCCATCAATCCTGTTATTTGTGATCCATAGAAACCTGCTCTTTGCATCGGCTCATAAGCCGCTGTTTCTGCTGCTTGTCTTTGAGCATCAAGTACTGCTTGAGATTGTGCCTGTCTTACTGAGCCTAGAGTTCCTAATCCTGAAATTTCTTGCGCTGCTAATTGAGGAGCTTGTCCTGCTAATTGTGCCTGGAATCCTGCTTGTCCCATTCTTTGTCCTGCTAAACCTGCAAGCCCAGCGCCATATTGTTGCTGTGCTCCGGCTAATCCTAATTGATTCATTAAATCCTGTTGTCTTGCTTGTGTAGCTTGGCCATAACCCTGTTGAAGTAACCCTGCTTGTAATGCAGCTCTATTTCTATCGCTTGCCGACATGTATTGTGCTTCGGCTATTCCATGACGACCACCACCAAAAACTCCTGCTACACCTGGAGACCCAAGTTGTGTTCTGGATATATCTCTTTGTTCATCAAATTCTCTTAATGCTTCATCAATAACATCCTGTTGATACGGAGACATATAAGAAGCTACTGTGCCGGCTGTACCTGCCGCTCCTGCTCCTGGACCCAGTAAGCCCGCTGCCCCTGAAATATATGAAGGTGCTGCGCCCATCGCTGTACCTGCTGCCGTTAATTCTGTTCCAGCTGTTCCTGCCTGTGTTCCAGCTGCTGCTAAATAAGGTGCATAAGCACCAAGTCCACCTGCCTGTCCGATCGCTTGAGTTTGTAAAGGATCTAAAGCTGCAACTTGTGGTGCAAGTGCCGCCATTCCGGCTTGTCGTTCTCCGAACTGGGTAGCTGCTATTCCTTGTGCCGTTTTTCTTGCTTGAAATGCCTCGGGAGTTTCTCCAGGCAATTGAGCCATGGTTGCTGATATATCGGTTGTAGTAACCGGCGCTCCAGCCAGTCCAGGTAAAGTTGCTGCGTATCCTTTACCAAGTGTTTCTATGAATGGTGCTGGTAGTACCTGTGACTGTGTCACTTGAAAAGAAGGTATGCCCGTTGATTCAACGGCAGTACCAGAGCCTCCTAAATTTTTTAAAATTTCAGCTTCTTCCTTGCTGATGTATGCTAAAAATTCACCTTTAGGTGCATATTCTTCCAGTATCTTTTTAGCTTCTAATATTTTTTCTGTTATCATTATGCTATTTTACGCTCCAATTTTTTCATTGTATCATACATTCTCTGTGCACCAACCTCTATATCTCCGCCGCCTGCACCTCTGACTGCATCCGCAGTCATTACGAATTCATTTTTTGCCAAGTTTGCCTTGACATCATCTCTACCTTCTTTAGCTCCAAGGTTCTGGAATCCTCCGCCTCTCATATCGTATTCTAATCCATCGGCAGCCATTCTTGGTATTCCTGGAAGGCCTACTGGACCTGTTCCATATAGTTGATTAATCCTTCCGCCTTGGGCTTTTGTAATTTTAACTGCTTTACTTTTTGATTTTTTCTTCATTTTTTTAAATAGTTTTCTAAATTCTTTGGTGCTGCCCCCTTCTAATCCAAGTTTTCTAAATTCTTCGGTCCATTTTGGTGTTCCTTGTTTAAGTCCGATTCTTCCGCCTTTGTTACCCCACTGTCTTTCGTATTCAGCCCAAGTTGATTCTTTAGGTGCTCCATAACCACTAACGGTAAAAGGTAGGTTAGCACCTTGATATCGTTGTTTTAGTGAACTTAGAGCATCAGCATAAGATACATATGGACTTCGAGGTGTTGCTCCTGGTTGTTGTTTCATCATAAGAGGACTACTTGCTTCTACCTGTCCATATTGCATTAGTGGCATTCCTGCTTCTTTTTGTCGAGCCAGTTGATTTCTATAATAAACATTGTAAGGGTTAATGTATTCTCCTCCTGTATGGTGTACTCCTGCAGGATCCCCAGTTACAAGATAATCATAAAATGGTCCGGTTCCCATTCCTCCTAAAAGTTCAGCTTCGAATCCATAGTCCTCACCCTTGCCATATGCAGCCTCTATTTCAGCTTGCATTCTTTTACCTTCTGCTTCTTGTTTTGCTTGGTACGCCTTCCATGCTCGATCGCTAGCAGCCTGTTGTTGTCGTTCATATTCAGCTGTGCCTTTGTATCCTCCTCCCAGTATTTTTCCTGAAAGTTCTCTTTCCAAAGCTGCTCTGTCTGATATGCTGTGGTATGTTTGACCGGATCTAGGATTAGTCCCAGGTGAATACATAGCAGGATTAGCAATGCCAAATCTACTATATAATCTATCTATTGCACCTTCGCCGCCTGTTCCGCTTAGAGCTTGATTAACTGCTCTTCGTGCATCATTCAGAGCAGTATTTTCTCGAAGCGATTGTTTCATTCTTGGATCAACTGAAGCGCCTCCTTGAAGTCCAACTCTTCCACCTTTTTTATATTCTTCTTCATCTTCTTCTAGAAGCCTTAACCAGGGTAAATGAGAAAGAGATAATAATCCTCTTCCACCTTTTTGCATTCCAGCTCTTCCGCCTTTGGAAGCTTGCATAATTCCTGTGTCTACTTGACTCATATCAATATCGAAATCTTGATTATGAAACCAATTTTTAAATTCTTGTAAATTTCTAATACTTTCAGGAACTTCTCCTTTTCCACGTAAATCTTCCCATAATCCCATCCAGTTTTCATCGGGATGCGGAGCGGAAGCTCTTAGATTATAGTATTTAATTATCTCGTCTCTAAACCATTTTGGAATTAGGTCACCCCACTCTCCACCCCGTTCAATCCATTTTTCCTTTATGAATTTTTCAATATCCGGTGTTACATCTCCTGTGACTTTAATATCCGCGGCCCCTGCTTCAAGTTCTTTAGTTTGAATACCCTGATCCTGCATAAATTCCATAATATCTTCTTCTTCAAGTTCAGGAAGAAGAGGTCCTTTAACCTGTTCTCCAATAGGAATTCCTTCTTCTTTAATAAGTTCTTGCAGATTTATATCTTCTCCTAGTTCTGGAATATCTTCATCAAGGAGAAAAGGTTCTTCGGGTCCACGTGCGTATCCAACTCTTCCGCCTTTGTTATATTCACTTGTATTAACTCTCACAAATTCATCTTCTCCTTCTTGAGTCCAGCCTTCTTGCCAGTTAGCTGTATAATATTTTTTGTACCAGTCTCTTAAATAAGGTTCTATGTCTTCACCTCTTTGTCTCATTAAATCTAATTGGTCCTTTGGTGGTTTTGGAGCTCCAGCCATTAAAGCTGCTGTTCCTACGCCTGCTGCTGCACCCATACCAAGTCCTGTAATTCCTCCACCAAATCCTTTAGTTAATCCCCATTTGCCTAAAAGTCCTTCTCGTGCTCCGTGAGCTGGTCCACCAACTCCTGGTGCTCCTAATAAAAATTTCTTCCATCCGCCTGCTTCACCGATAGGTCCCATGTTTCGGGTAGCATATAAACCAGCAAGTGCCAGTGCAGCTTTGCCTGCATCACTCTTAACTATTTCTTTGGCTTTTTTAGCAGCTCCTCCAAGAACATCACCGATGCCTCCGACGATGTCACCAACAAAATATCCTTGTCTAGGAAGGCTGGCGATTCCGCCTTTACGCAATTGTCTTCGAATTTGTGATCGTGTTATCATAATTTTATGTAATTGTTAAAAGGCAGGGATTTCACCTGAGTTTAAATATTTACTTGTTTCTTACAAATAAATCAAGATGTAACTACTCTTGGCTTAATTTCCAAAGCCGAGAGTACAACATGCAGCCGGTTGGCTGTAGCAGCCGTTACCTTAATAATCTCGCTTTCAGCAACGACTAAAGGCTGACTGAGCAATTCCGAGGTCCCTTTTGCAGATATCGCTTTAGTCACAAAAAGGTTGAAAACAGCGCTATCTGTATCGGTTAGTGTCACGGTAATCGTATCAGCATTGTTCGAATCTTCTGATACCAGAATAGACTTAATAACAGCAGTTGTAGCACTGGGTACGGTATAGAGTGTTGTTGCATCCGTACTCGTTAAATCAGCTTTTTTATTTACAAATGTATTTGCCATTATGCTAAAAATAAAGCCACAGCTTCTGCTTCCTCTTTTAATTCTTGTTGAAATGTTGAATTTAGTTTTTGTACAATACTATCTACATCTCTTACAAAAGATTGTTGAATCTGCTGGTCGTATTTTTCTAAAGGTTGAGTTAAGGATTGTACAATTCTAGCCATTATCTCCTCCCATCCGGTTGTATATCCAGTCTAAACGTTCCAAGTTTCCAGTGTTGCGTGGTACTGGTATTGTCAACCTTTAAGGATATAGCACGAGCTCTTGCTCTTGTATCTATTTTTGTTGTACTTGTAGTAACTGAAAAAGGACCCAGTGAAGAACTAGCCTGTGAATCCGTTGGATAATTCTTTAAATTTAAAGTCACTCTTGCATCACCTGTTTGTTGCAAGAAATCTGGAATCACTCTTCTAATTTTCATCATAAATTCTCCGTCTCCTCTAATGTCAGCTCCACCTTGTTGTGTCATTGATATATCAAAGTCTCCCGATTCAATGCTTGCTGCAATAGCACTTCCTGCTCCTGCTTTAATTTGATTCGTTCCTGTTTCGTGTTCATAGTAAACAGTAACTCCATCAGTATTGCCAACAGTTGTGTCACTGGTTGCTGATGAATCGTATTCTGTTCCATGAGGTTTTCCAAAAATATGAGAATCAGACCATGAACTTCTTGCTAAGGTACTAGTAGTCCACACAGGTCGATCTGCCGTTGAATCCATATAGTTATAAGTGACTGATCGATTATTCGATGCTGCACCGCTTCCTGGATAGAACCAGGTTACTTCTCCAAACAAGTTATTTAAACCTGCAAAAATATGATTTCGTGGAACCGTATTAAGGTCATCAAAAACATAATCTTCAACAAGACACGGTAAAGATTCTAGTTTACCGGTATATCTAAAGAAACCATTTTCTGACATCCAGTAAGCAGAACCATCTACTTCAACTGCTGCATTTTTACCTATTAAACCACAACCTGTTCCTACCTGTTGAAATGAAAAAGTAAAAGGTGGGCCAACAAATCTCATAATAAATAAAGCATGATCGGTCCAAACATAAATGGCATCACGGCCTCTGATGGCTCCAATGATCCGTGTTCCGTCGGCCAGTCTTTGTGTACCAGCAGTATTGGTTGCTGAAGGAGCGTATGAAGTTGAAGCATTGATG
>Ga0208179_1001518_pt1 | contig 11733 bp, 18 predicted proteins | sample Malvired_Geostar_FD_184238 | JGI IMG/M metagenome (GOLD analysis project Ga0208179, IMG submission 184238) | Marine viral communities from the Global Malaspina Expedition - Malaspina viral metaG DeepMed_Geostar (SPAdes) (version 2) | ecosystem: Environmental > Aquatic > Marine > Oceanic | place...
CCGCCACGATCAGTACCAGGCGCGGCGCAACGGTAGCCCGGTCGCCGACGAGACGGCTCCAATCGCAGGCGGAGGCTGGGAGCCGCGAGGCGCGAACAAAAAAGGGGGGCGCCGATTCGGCGCCCCCCTTTTTCTACCGCAGTCCCGCTTACAGGGTCTTGGAAACCGAGACCACTAAGGTCGCGTCGCAGTAGTCGTCCTTGCCGACGAAGCCTGCGCATTCGCTGCCGCTCAGGCTGGTGTCGCTGTAGGTCAGGCCGAAGTCGAGGCCGACCAGCGTCTTGCTCAGGCCGATGGACCAGTCGTTGTAGGAATCGTCGTTGCCGAAGGTGGCGTCCTTGAAATCGTACTTGCCGTACTGCAGGGCCAGGCCGACGTCGTAGGGCAGGGCGTACTCATAGTAGACGTAGGAGTAGAGGGTGGTGTCGCTGCCGCCGAAGTCATCGGAATAGGCCGCACCGACCGTGAGGCCGTAGGCGCTCAGGCTGCCGTAGTACTCGCTGAAGTTCAGCGCGCTCTCGCCTGGGTAGTCGTACTTGATCCAGCCCAGGTCGTAGGAAATGTTCTCGGTGATGTCGTTGCCAAAGCCCAGGTAGTAGTCGAACTCCACCGAAGCGTCACCGCCGAAGTCGACGTTGGAAGCCCAGGTGCCAATGTACAGGCCATTTTCATGGGCCACGTCCAGACCGCCCTGGATCGCGCCGTTGCCCTGGGTCTGCGAAATGCCACGGAAGATGTAGTCCGAGGTCAGGCCGACGTTCATGCTGACGTCGAAGTCGCCAACAGGGCTGGAGAGGGTTTCGGCGACGGCGAAGCTGCTGGCGGTCACGGCGCTGGCGGCAGCGGTGGCGAGAGTCAGTTTCTTGAGCATGGTGGTATTTCCTAATGGTGGCGCCGGAAATTCAGTAGCCCGGCGGGTAAGCCGGCAACAGCTCGGAAGCAAGCTGAACGGGCTTTGCATATCCCTTGCCACTTCGAGAAATGCGTCTGTTTTCAGCGGCTTAGCTAATTTTTTCAGGGCTTGGAGCCAGCCTCCGTGGCACGCCTGGCATGGTCCTGCACTTTTCTGGAGCGCACTGGCGCGAAGGGTGATGCCAAAGGGCGCACAGGACATCGGCCGCGTGCCTCGTGACGGTGCGGGCTGCGCGGCGTGGCGTGGCGTGGCGGGCGCCTGGAGCTACTGGACGACCGCTACGGCCAGCGCTCGACCATCGTCACCAGCCAGATGCCGGTGGACAACTGGCACGAACTGATCGGCGATCCGACCCTTGCCGACGCCATCCTCGACCGCCTGGTGCACAACGCTTATCGGATCAACCTCAAGGGCGAATCGATGAGAAAGCGGGTGAAGAAATTGACGGCGCCGGGCGCCTCAGACTAACAATGCCCCCCTGCGTCGCTGCGCTCCGACTGCCTGTCCGAATGGCCGTGGAACAGGTGTCCGGATCAGCGTGGGCTGAGTGTCCGAATGGCGTGGAATCCGCAAGCAAAAGGACAAAAGCGCGGATCGAGGCCACGCTGGATGCTAGCGTGGCGCGGCACAAGGTACTGCTCCAGGAACACCGGGCAGAAATTGAGGTGATCGAGGGTCAACACTAGGTGCATGGCCATGAGTCACAGCTAGGAGCTGGACGGCATGCGTGGAATTCTCGCCATTTCTGACTTGGATCGTGATGAGGCGTTGCGCAATGCCGACGCAGCGAAAAGGCAGACTACCCTGCTGCGCAACCAACTCGATGAAATTCATGTGTTCCTGGAATCGAGCTCAGCAGGTACTGACGAAACAGCCATGGCCGTACGTCATCGGCTTTTTCAGGACCATAGCGAGGCCTGCTGAGGAACGCCATGCCCGCAGGGCATATTAGCCGCTTGCACGCACTTGGATGATGGCGATGGAGGTAGGGCGGCGATACCCGCGAAGCGGCCTCTCTAGAGTCAACACATTACCCCCTGCGTTCCTCAGAGCAGCGGATCAGCTAATTCGCGGGACACGGGAGCACGGCCAGCACGGCGCCCCTGCGCGCCCTATCAGCCCTTGTTCTCCTTCCCGGTGTATCTGCCGCGTTTGGGGGTGCAGGGGCCGCAGGCCCTTGCCGGGTGTGGGCAGCGCCCACGATCTTGTCAGCGCAGCGCCGTAGGCGCGAACCAGCGCTGGCGTCATTTGGTGCCGTAGGCACCGCTCTACTGATTCTTTTAACCACCTGGTTAATGGCCGACACCTATCTGAATCACCACCGACACTTAATTTTTCTATCCACAGGCATGCCCATCGGGGCCGGCTGGGCAACGGCTCACAAAGGTGCTGAAACTGCGTGCGAGATGGGTACGAAGTTGGCCGAGCACCGGATAGAGGCTCGGTTTTTAGCGCGCAGCTAAGCGGCAGGCGTGTTGAGGCCAGCCCTGGGGTCAGGCTCGGAGCTTGCTGCGAAGGATTCGCTCTGCCTCGGCGTTGCGCTCGCCGGGAGGCATGTTGGGATATGTCAGCTTGAGCGCGATCAGCAGCTCGGTTCTGGCCTGCTCGTAGGTCTGCCGATCGATGCCTCGCGGCAAACCAGGCTCTGGCCCGCGACGGTTGGCAGAGCGTTTCCCGATCACCAGTTTGTTGCGAGCCCAACCGGTAAGGTTGCCGCCGCCTTTGAGAGCCTTCTTCGCCAGCCGCTTGGTTGCCCTGTCGCGCTCGTGCCTCAGTCGCTCATATAGACCGAACGCAGTGAACAGCAGTGCATTCACCGCTTTCACTGCCGCCAGTCCGCGCCATGACCCATCTTCCTGGAGCTGGCGGGGCTGCGAGACGGTCAGCAGGTTGGCACGCTTGAGGTCGGCCATGGCGCGCTCAGCGCGGCGCATATTCAGGCCGGTGTACTGCACCAGGTAGTCGAGCGTCAGGGAAATGAAACCGCCAGCGGTCGGTACGCCACAGCGCAGAGACGCCAGGTCAGTGAACTCCAGGATAGCGTTCAGCAACAGCAGACATGCCTCGCGGCGTTCACTGCGCTGCTGCCGCTTGGATCCGTTAGCAGCATTCAGGGAAGGGATGTAGCGAGGCGCGGAATAATACTGACGGACGCGGCCTTGCAGCTCCTTCAAAATCCCAGGCCGGGTTTTGGCAGTTGTGGGCCTCACCAACTCCAGGCGCGGAGCGTCTGGCTGATGACCGCAGAAATTTCCGCCTGGGTTCGTGCGGGGGATATAAGAGCGCTTCGCTATTGCCATCGCCCACCGCCAGGCAGGCGGCGAGCAAATAAATTTTCCTGCATACCTGCTCCCTGTCCGAAAAACTCGGGAGAGGCCTGGCGCACTATGGACGGCACGGGGCTCCGCACCTAGAATAGGTCGTCCAGGTCTCGTATTCCGGCCCGCTAAAACCGAATCTCCCGAGACCTCAGGCCGGAGCAGCGCCAACTGCTAGCCGACCCTTCAAGCCCCGCACTGCGGGGCTTTGTCGTTTTTAGGGGTATCCCCTATGGCGATTTGCCGTGCTCTGTCTGCCGCCAAGCAGACGCGTAAATTCTTGAGGCCCTGGGCGCTAGGGCTCATGCAACGATGCGCGAAAGGTAGCATGTGGAAAATCAAACATGCAACAAATGATAAGCCATAGAGCCGTGGTGATGACTCTAAGGCCTTGTAGAATCTGGCTTTAGCGAATTTATTGGATTTATCTTATTTATGATAAATCTAATATTTTCAATAAATAGATCGCCTATTATTCTTCGCTCTCGTCTTCAATCACCTCACTCCGTGAAACACGCTCCAGAAGAGCCTGGAGCTGGTCTGGCTCCATTTCCTGCAACGCAAGGACACCAGCTCGAACTACATCACTTCGAGAAACCTTGAGATTTCTAGGTGCCAGGGTCAGGCGATCAATCGCACGGTTGACCTTCTTATCAAGCGAGAAGGTTGTGGGGGTTGTGTTCCTCAACTCGGAAACTTTTTTGGGCGGCCTTCCTCGACGGCGACCAGCAGGGGTAGTAGCCCCCCCCGATTTGACTGCGGCCCCCGATATGAACTCCAAAGCAGCCGTATCGTTATCAGGCACCGACGCCGGCACTACTTGAGCCGGTTTCTTCAAATCCTTCAATCCCATTTGGCAGTGCCCCACAGCTCAGCAGCAAGCATCTCGATTTCTTCGATAGCTCGGCTGTCAGCACCGCTCTCGAGAACGCTGCGTCCGTCTTCATCCGCATCGTCATAGATGTTCCGAGCGGTGGTGATCGCCTCCAAGGGTTGCACCCCAAACGAAGCGCACGCTTCCTTGGCATCGAGGATACGTTGCACCTGGCTTGGCAGCGCCGGGCATTGAGTGATGACGGCACGAACAATGAGCGAAGGATTAACAGCCGTGGCCAGCTTGGCCAGGTTCTCGACCTTGGGCAGCGTTTTCAAGTCTCGGCGCTTGGGTCGGAATGGGATCAGCATATGGGTCGCCACAGTCATCGCTGAGCGCAACGCCTCAGAGTCCGCCCCACCAGCATCGACAACGATTTGGCGATAGCGGCTACGCAAGTCCAGGAGCGTCTGTCGGATGTTGCCGTGGGCCTGAACAACTGGGATCGCTTTCAGATCGTCTTGGTCAGCTCGCTCTGCTGCCCAGTCCGCAGTTGTTCCCTGTGGGTCAGCATCCAGCAGCAGCACGTCGCCGCCGCGAGCCTGGAGCCACACAGCCAGGTTCTGTGCCAAACAGGACTTGCCACTGCCGCCCTTCTCTCCCCCAAGCAAAAGTATCATCTAGAGCCCCCCACTATGTTTATGGTAAATATCTTATTTAAGATAAATAAGATATTTACCATAAACAACAAGCGCCATTTCGGCAAGCCCCACCTATCCAGAAACCATAGGCGCAAAAAAACCCCTTTCGGGGCTTTACCAATCTTTGGGAAGCTGAGAGCGCTGATGCACCACCCTGAGCACTTGGATTTCATCCTGTTCAAGACGGTAGGGGGCGATGAAGGGATAGCGCGTAATGACTACCTCTCGAACCCCTGGTTTAGGCGAAGGACGCCCCATCCCGGCGAAAGTCTCCAGGAGCTCTAGCTGCTCAAGGATGCGGATGACTATGGCCTCCGCTTCAGACTCCCCAACGAGAGGGGCATAGTGATCAAAGATGTCGTCCAGGTCACTCTGCGCTGGATCGGTTATTGCGACTCTCGGCACGGCTCACCCACTTAGCCTTGACGGCTGCTAGATCAGTAAGTTTGCCCGCGTCCGCTGCTTCAATCCCAACGTCAATCGCCTGCAAGTGCCACGACTCGGCCTCAAGATAGCGGGTCATGGCACGCTTCACATGGTACAGACGATCCCGGTCGGTAGCCTCGGCCAGCTTGTCCAGCTGGGAAACAATCTCTTCTTCAAGGCGAAACGACAGAACAGGCGAAGCCATTATAGCGCCCTCCGTTTACGTTGTATACGATGTTTACTTTTGCAATTGCAGTATACGTTTAAACGTACACAATTCAACGAATATTTGAATATCGTGACGAGTGGTTCGCCGATAGGTGCAGGACTTTGCAATTGATTGCAACGCTAGCTCACCTGGCGGCATAGCGCACCGCCGGCTCTGGAACAGAAGGAGGCGTGCTGGGATGCAGCAGCTGATAGGTGCTGATGGCCAGGGCCAAGATGGCTGCGATAGCTGCGGCGTCGTGCAAGTAGTTGCGCATGGTAGGCGCCTCGGTGGTTGAGTCGCTTCCGATTGTCATGTCACGACGGCGGGCTATCAGCACCGACTTTCCGAAGTACGCCCGTGCCAAGTACAGGGCCTAGCATCACGACGCCCCGCGCAGACTGCGCATAACGGAGCAATTGTTAAATTGCCCCCGACAGATAAGCCCGCCTCGGCGGGCTTTTTGCTGCCTGCTGGAAACCAGAACCCCAATCTCTGGCACACCATAACCGGCTAGACTGGCGTTATTGTCATCCGGAGGTATGCATGAGCATCGCTGAACCGTTGGCCGATCAGCTCGAACGCCGCTTTGGCCCATGCCCGTCAAATCGACACGATTTTCTCAGTTGGGTCGATGACCAGCTGGAGCGCTGCGCCCGCCTGGGCGTACCAGGAAAAGTCGCACAACAGATGATCGAGACAGGTTATGTCGAATGGCGAGCAACGCTCCTGGGCATCGATCTCGACTGGGAAAACGCCCCTGCGGTAGGACGCGAGTTCCCAGGCCGCGAACAACCCGCCGACCAGGAACGGGAGCCGCTGGACGATGCATAACGCCATTGATCTTGATACACGCGCCGCCCTTGAGCGCCTGCTGGCTGTTGCCCAGGGCGAAAGCGGACAGAGCCGTCACGTTGCCGACTTGCTGCTGGCCTGGCACAACGCCGGCGAGAATGGTGGCTTCGACTTCACCACTTTCTGGGCGCTCGATGACGCCCTGGTCGCCGACAGCCTGCGGCTGATCACCTGGATTAGCCGCAGCCAGGTCTACCCGGACGAGCTGGGCTATGGCGACACCTTTCAGGCGATCTGGAGGGCATGGCGAGCATGAAAAAGGCCATTGACCAGGACACCCTCCAAGCGCTGATCGAGACCGGCGCCGCTCGGGAATTTTTGGTAACCCGTGGGCCTGGCGGTGAAGGCTGGACACTCTCCACCCGCCTAGCCACCGCCTGGTTGCCAATCCGCTCACGCCGCGAACCGATCCGTATCTGGGCCAGCCTCACTGCCGTGGAACGCTTCGCGGCCAAAGCTGGGGTGCGAGGCTTTAGCGTCGAGCTGTAACGCGCCGGCCACAAAATTTTTGTGGCCCAGGTAGGAGAATTTTCGCGTACGCGAAAAAAATCTGAGCCCGATTCCGGTTAGTTCGACTCAAGAACCAGGACTCGTGAGCACTCCAGAAACTCCGGTCGTCCCGACTGATCCAGGTATTCTGCAGGCCACGGAATCCGGGGCATGCGTACACAGGATTCCGGTGAGCGTACACAGGATTCCAGTAGAAGGGGTCCCAGGTGTGGCTGGTGAAGCGCGGCGCTCGGCTGATTCCAGTCCACAACACGAATCCCAGATGTGACGAAGTGGCGGGATAGCTAGAAGCCCCGAATAGCAAGGCGCACAGGAAATTCCTGTCAGTTCAGTTGCAACGACAGTGCAGGCACGATCTAACCGCTCGGCAAATTCCAGTCTTTAGCTCACCGAACAGCCGTCTGATGTTCGCTCGGCGCATGTTAGGGCCAACAAGCCCGATTGGTGGCCCCTACGGCACCATCCGTTGGCAGCCGCACACAGGATTCCGGTAGGTAAGCGGGGGTCCAAGGGTGATAGGTGAGCCACGGCGCTCGGCTGTTTCCGGTCGGTGTCAGGGCTAGCGCACACAGGATTCCGGTATAAGTGGGTTCCCAAGGGTCGCTCAGTGAGCCACGGCGCTCGGCAGTTTCCTGTCGGTGCCGGGGCTAGCGCACACAGAATTCCGGTCAACCGCTCTCATCACACAGAAATGGTTCGCCGTTCAACCAAATCCCCAACACGGGCGGCAGCCTGATGTCATGAGCGTCTGCCAGTTGAGATAACGCCTCTCTGCGTGCAGTCTCAGCCCTCCCCTCTAAATGAATCGCCGCCGGTTCTGGGTAATGCCGTAGCAGCTGTTTTGCCTGCAATCGCAGCGACTCTGGGAGCGAGTTATCCCGAGACAGCTCGCGCAGAAACTCCCAGGTATGCGCCAGGCTACCGGTGCGTTCATTCACCATGGTCACAGTTAGAATCCTCGTCGATTACGGTCGAGCCAGCATGCGTATCATGAGTACGACCAGGGAAATGGGCTCACTGATAGTGATCGCATCAGCAGTCGACATTGGTTGTTCGCCGTATTGAACGATGAGGCCCACGATAGCCGCTCGCAGGCTCTGCGCCTACGTGACATTGGATTATGTGGCCGTTCATTGGAGGTTGAGCTGGTCGATGAACAGCTCGGCCCGATCACGGTCTAGCCACAGCGACACCGGCATCCAGTACAGGCGTAAAACGTTGCCGTCCCTGGCAATCACAACCCGTCGCGTGGTTGAGGCCGACCATCTCATCCCGGGACACAGGCAGCTCATCAACAGCAGGTCGTCCAGGTCAGCGACCATCATCACGTCGATCCAGCCATTCAGCCACACACCAGGTCACCGCTCCGACCACTCCCAGCACCACAATCAGCCAGACGGGTAGCAGGCGATTCGCGCTGATCCAAAACCCGAGCCCTGCAAAGAAGACACCCCAAAAAATCTTCGTCACGTAACACCTCCGATTGAATTAGAGGTTCCCACGCTAAGACCTGGTTGGGGTGTGTCATCGCGTGGCTGTGAAAAATCGTCGAATCACCAGCTGGGAACCGAGGGATTCGTAACGGCCTTCTGAGGGGAGCCACAGATATGCGAGGGGCATTCTGAGAAACGTGAGGGTTTCCCAACGTAATTTCATTGGTTTCCTACGGAAAGTGGCGGCCACTCCGGGATACGTGAAGGTTTTCTGACGGCATTTCACTGGTTACCTGCGGACAGTGACAGAATTTCCGAGGGCCACCCTGTGAAACCTGAGGGTTTTCTAGTGGTTTCCCGATGGCATCTCACTGGTTTCCTGCGGATAGATCAGCGCATTCCAGAGCCCTGTTCGCGTAATTTTGTTGCGTAAATATCGCTCCGTATTCCCCGCTATGTAACGCAATAAATTGCCTCTACATAGCGGGGAATACGAAAATTACAGATATTCACGCAACAATATACAACGCAACAAAATATCTGCTGTAAACCTGCCTGAAAACGCGTATTCTGTCCCTGCTCAACCCCGCGCCACCCGGAGCTACCTCGCAGACGTCATCGTTTTCGAGCGGCATTGGTGGAAGGGGCCTCCACGTCATCGCAGAGGCGCCGCCGGCCGTCGACACGTCATCGCATCAACGGCCACCAACACGGAGACCCAACCGAAAACGGGCATCAGGTCGCGTAAGCCAGACCTCAAAAATGGCAAGACCGAGACCTCACTCGTAACCAGGAGGCGTGATCAGTCCCCGCCTGCACCACAGGTGCAAAGGGGGGCGAACAGGCACAAGACCCATGCGTGCATGGTGTGTCGCTGAACCGCGAGTCGGTCAGTCGTTCTTACAGAAGGAAAACCAATGATGGATTTCGACGCCATCGCCGTGACTGAGCGCCTCAAGGCCGACGCCAAGGTGGCGAGTAAGGCCCGGCGAAAACCGCGCACCTACGCGCAGCGCCGTTCCCTGCTCGATGAGCACACCGCCGAGCTACTGCGCCTCGATCATGCCGGATGCAGCTGTGCCAACCTCAAAGCCTGGTTGGCGGAGAACGGCATTTCGGTTGAGCGCTCGACCATCAGCCGGTGGCTGCAGCGGAACCGTCACAGTGGCTAAATTCGCCAAACCCTCGACTCAAGCTGCCTCGGTCATGAAGCGGCTGCAGGGCAGCACTATCAGGTCAATCGGCACTGTCCGGAACTACGAATCGCGCCTTAAACAGATCACGGCGTACCTCCAGGAACATCGCCTGGGCAGCCTGCGCGACATGACGCCCACCATCGCCCTGGAGTATCTGCGCGAACGCGCCACGGTGGTCGGCCAGAAAACGCTGGATATGGAAAGGCAGGCTCTGCAGTCGATGTTGGTGCATGTGACCCGTCAGCTACCTCCAGGAAAAACCCTGGAGGTCATCAAAAGCTCTGCTATCAGCTCCAGGACTGGGAAACCAGGACAACCCACGCTGGGCAGGCGACTGGCTGAGGAATCCAGGCTGTACAGCCGTGACCAAGTGGCGTTGATCGCAGCACGGCAATCGCCACACAACGCACTGGCAACCGAGATTGCGCACGCCGCAGGCCTGCGTGCTCATGAGCTTCTGTCATTGCGTAGAACGCACCAGCAGAAGCCAGATGAGCGCCCCGCGCATGGGATGAAATTCTCTGGTATCCGGGAAACAACCATCAGCTACACCGTCCACGGCAAAGGGGGGCTAATCCGCGAGGTACGCATCCCAATACCGTTGGCCAGACGTCTGGAAACTATGCGCTTATCAGAACCGCGCACCGTCAAGGATAGGGGCATCAACTATCAGCAGTTCTACGGAATTGGAGGTGGTCAGCCCTGGAGCAAGTCGGTCAGTGCTGCCTCTAAGGCAGCACTCGGCTGGTCAACCGGCGCGCATGGACTACGCCACACCTATGCCCAGGAGCGTATGGCCACACTACAGCGGCACCTCCCCAGAAAAGAGGCGCTGGAGGTTGTGTCCCAAGAGATGGGGCATTTCCGCCCTGAAATCACCGAGGTCTATCTGCGTTGAATATCGTATATCGACCCTAATTGGATCACCAGCATTCCGCAGTTTGTGATCGGCGCCTTATGGGGGAAGGATTCCGGGTTAGCTTTTCGACGCCCCATGCCCCCACGCCCCGCCGCGCTGCCGGCCTATGGGGGAAGGATTCCCATACCTTTACCGGGCGTAGATAAAAAGACGGATATTCTGACACGCAAAGGCCAAGCACACATGCCCGCTTGTGCCCTTCCCGGGATGTCTGACAAACCACCGTTTTCTGAACATCTGGGCAGAGGTCATGCAACCCCCGTGTAACTGACGGTCGGTGCCGGCAACGACGCACGCTGCACGGCAAGTCGCTTCTCATGCAGAGACGTGATGTGCTCATCGGGGACGATAGAGAAAACGGAAAAAATCGTACGTTAAGCGTCCATCCACTTGCGCAGCAGACGCTTTTTCAGGGAGGCGCGCTCTTGCGGATTGCGTCCCTTGTGGTTGGCAATGCGATCCGCCGTGGCGGCCTGGCGCTTGATGGGCCAGTAGGAGCGGCCATCCTTACCCATCGACCAGACGTTGCTGACCTGGTTTTCCAGTAGAGGCAGATGGGCGCATAGAGCTTCCGGCGACGCGCTGGCCAGCGCGGTGCGCTCGTGAGTTCGCCAGCGCTGATGCCAGAGTTTCTTGTCCTCGCGCTCGCTACGGCAGGTCGTGTGCCCAACGATGGGCGTTTTGCGGCGGCTGCGGCTCATGATGTGGTTGTCTCCAAGAACATTCAGGACAGGCTTTCTGGGTAGAGCGCCGTCAACCGGGACAGGGTTTCTTGCACTTGTTCCAGCGAGGTCATCAGATGATCAACCTGATCCTGAAGATCCACGGCGAGATCAAATAGCTCAGCCACTCGGCTGCGTGATCCCTCGTTGAACGCGGCCATTGCCAGTTGATGCAGCTTCAACAGGTCGGTGCGCAGTTGCGGAGGTGCTGGGCGGCTACGTCGAAGGCAGAGAGATCATTCCGCAAGTCTGGGCACAGCTAAAGAGCGTGCTGTTCACCTTCGTCTACTGCTTCGCAGTCAGTTGGGTGCTGCTCAAGCTGGTCGGTCTGCGCGTCGACGAACAGGCCGAGGACATAGGCCTGGACCTCGCCGAGCACAACGAGACGGCCTACAACCACTAGGGGGTACGCAACGCCGGGTTCTGCCCGGCGTTGCGCTTTGGCGGTTTCGTAGCCCATGGACGGAGCCGCTGCGGAGTGAAGCGCGCACGGCGCGGGTTTCCGCCACGATCAGTACCAGGCGCGGCGCAACGGTAGCCCGGTCGCCGACGAGACGGCTCCAATCGCAGGCGGAGGCTGGGAGCCGCGAGGCGCGAACAAGGGGTTTGGGGAGCAGTGGAACCAAAAACCAACGTAAGGCTTAGCTAGAGTTCACCGCTGCCGAAAATAGGGGCGGTTATCCAGACTTTGTTTTACTGAACGACTTTTCTGCACTGC
>Ga0208179_1001519_pt1 | contig 11726 bp, 8 predicted proteins | sample Malvired_Geostar_FD_184238 | JGI IMG/M metagenome (GOLD analysis project Ga0208179, IMG submission 184238) | Marine viral communities from the Global Malaspina Expedition - Malaspina viral metaG DeepMed_Geostar (SPAdes) (version 2) | ecosystem: Environmental > Aquatic > Marine > Oceanic | place...
GATATCGCGCGGCCAGGTGTCGGCAGAAGCCTGTAAGGCGCGTACCGGTCGCGTCCTGCCTCAGTTCGAGCGCAATTTCGGCCCGGGGGTGCGGCGAAGGCCACACGGCCCTGCTCATGCCGAACGGGAACGGTGATTTCCCCAAAAGCCTTCGTCTGTAAATGGGCGACCTGCGCCTCCCGATCCAGATGAAAGGCGAGGCGCATCCTCACGATGCCTGTGTCGAGTTCGCCGTGCCACGGGCCTTGCTGCTTCATGGTCAGGACTTTCGATCCATGGCTCGGCGAGGACAAAGCACGATAGCTTGGCTTGCCCAGGCGCCGCAGACCTGCAAACCTCTTCCTACGCTCGACGTGGCATCCGTCGCACCTAGTCTCCCGAAAGCCGCTTCTGCATGAAGTAGCGTGGGAATATTGGCGATGGGCCGTCCAACTGCCCAAAAACCTCAAATCCGAGCCGCTCATAGAAAGGCCGCGCCTGGAAGGCGTAGGTGTCTAACCACATATGGCGGCAGGCCAGCCGTAGGGCTTCGTCCTCAGCCTGTTTCATCAGCGCTCGGCCGAGACCCTGTCCGCGAGCGTGCTGTGGCACGACCACGAGGCCAATATAGAAGGACCCCCAAAGCGCCAGCGCCCACAAGCCCCCAGCGACCGTGGGGTCACCGTCGTTGGTCAATGTTAGGGCGAATGCCACACCCTCCGCATGGGGGGCCTGGGTCTTGTTGAACGCGAGCAGAGGCACCCAGATGGGCATGTAGGCCGCGCCGGGATCGGCGGCGACTGAGATCGTGTACGTCATGGTTTTTCCAGTCTGAAGTGGTGCCGTAATTGCGGGCAAACACCGGCCAGCCGCAGGCGGGACCTGCGGCGCTAGGCTCACCCGGAGAGCCGACTTCAGACTGCGACGAAACCGATCATGTGCTGAGCTTAGTTGGGAGGCAGTGGATATCAACAGCCAACAAGGCGTACGCCCAATGTACCCGTTTACATCGTAAGCTAACACTGTTTAGATTGCCCCTCCAAAGGGATGGGGGTGAGCCATGCGCGGGATCTTTGCGAGGGCGTTTCTGGGGTTGGGTCTGGCGGGGTTTCTCGCCGCCTGCGGGGGCGCTGATCCTGAGGCGGCCACCGCGCCCTTGCCGGCGGTGGAGGCGGTCGCGGTGCGCGATCCCAGCGGGGCGTCGCAGATCACCGCCACCGGCGCCCTGGCCCGCCAACGGGAGGCGCAGCTGTCGTTCCGCGTGCCCGGGGTCATCACAGAACTCACCGTGGACGAGGGCGACACCGTCCGGGCCGGTCAGGTCATTGCGCGCCTGGACCCCACGACGGTGGAGGCCGGCCGCCAGCGGGCCCAGGTGGAGCTCGACCGCGCCCGCCGGGACCTGGAACGGGATCAGGCCCTGTTCGACAAGGGCTTTGTCAGCCGCCAGCGGATCGATGATCGCAAGAGCGCGCTCGCCGCCGCCGAGGCGGCCTATGCGTCGGCGGCCTTCGACCGCCGCTGGGCGACCTTGACCGCGCCGGCCGCCGGCGTCGTGCTGTCGCGGACCATGGCGGCGGGGCAGGTGGTCCAGGCTGGCCAGGCGGTGGTCACCGTCGCCGACGCCGGCTCCCCCCTGGTGTTGCGCGCGCCGGTGCCTGACAGCCAGGCGAGCCGCATCGCCATGGGCGCCTCCGCCGAGGTGCGGGTGGGGGACCGGACCCTGCCGGGCCGGGTCATCCTGATTGGCGGCGAGAGCGGGGCGGCCACCGGCACGGTGGATGTGGAGATCGAGATCGCCGCGGCCCCCGGCATGCGAAGCGGCCAGGTGGCCACGGCGTCCATCGCCGGCGCCCCCAGCCAGGGCGGCGAGGCGGGCTATTCCCGGGCGCCGGCCGAGGCGATCCAGGAGGCTGACAATGGCCGCGCCTTCGTCCTGCGCCTGGACAACGGGGTGGCGCGCCGCACGGCGGTGGAGTTTGGCGGCTTTGACGGAGACGACGCCCTGATCCGCGGCCTGCCGGCCGGCGCGCGGGTGATCACCGCCGGCGGCGGCTTCGTCGGCGACGGCGACAAGGTGCAGGTGGTCGATCCCACGGCCCTGGTGGCCCAGGCTCAGAGCGCCCAGGGCGCGGCCTCCAAGAGCGCAACCCAATGAGCTTCGATCCCGCCGGCTTCGCTGTCCGCAGGTGGCAGTTCACCCTGGTCGCCTTCGCCCTTCTGACCGTGCTGGGGCTCAACGCCTTTTCCAGCATCCCGCGGTCTGAGGACCCGCATTTCCCCATCCCGATCATGATCGTCCGCGCCGTCCTGCCCGGCGCCGAGCCCACGGAGATGGAGCAGCTGATCGCCGACCCGCTGGAGGACGCCCTCGACGGCCTCGACGATGTGGGGGAGATTCGCTCCACCAGCCAGGACGGCTCGGCCGTGGTCCAGGTGGAGTTTGACTGGAGCGTCGATACCGACCGCAAATATGACGAGGTGGTGCGCGAGGTGAACGCCCTGCGCCCGACCCTGCCTGACGGCATAGCCCTGCTGGAGGTCCGCCTGGCGCGCACCACCGAGGTGGCCGTGGTGCAGGTGGCCCTGGTCAGCGAGCACCTGCCCATGCGCCGCCTGGAAAAGGTGGCTGAGCGCCTGCGCGAGCGGCTGGCGCGGGCGCCGGGCGTGCGGCAGGCCGAGTACTGGGGCGCGCCGCCGTCCGAGGTTCAGGTGGCCCTGGATCTGCCCAGGCTGGCCGCTCTGCAGTTGCCGGCAACCGCCGTGGCTGACGCCCTGGCCGCCGCCGGCGCCGAAGCGCCCATCGGCGCGGTGCATGCGGGCGACCGCCGTTTCAACGTCAAGGCCGGCGGCGCCTTCCGCGACCTGGACGCCATCCGCCAGACGCCGGTGCGGTCGGTGGACGGCCAGGTGGTCCGCGTCCAGGACGTGGCCCAGGTGGACTGGTCCCAGGCCGAGGCCACCCATCTGGCGCGGTTCAACGGCGCGCGCGCCCTGTTCGTCACCGTCAAGCAGAAGGACGGCGCCGATGTCGCCAAGCTAACCGCGGGGGTCAATGCCGCCCTCGACGAGTTCGAAAAAACCCTGCCTTCCGGGGTAAAGCTGGAACGCGGCTTCCAGCAGGCGGAGAATGTGAAGCACCGGCTCAACCGGCTGTTCCGAGACTTCGGCCTGGCCCTGACGCTGGTGCTCATCACCCTGCTGCCCCTGGGCTTCCGGGCCGGCGTGGTGGTGATGATGTCCATTCCGCTGTCGCTGCTGATCGGCCTGTCGGTGATGCAGGGGCTGGGCTTCACCCTGAACCAGTTGGCCATCGCCGGCTTTGTGCTCAGCCTCGGCCTGCTGGTGGATGACTCCATCGTGGTGACCGAGAACATTGCGCGACGCCTGCGGGCCGGCGAGGACCGCACGACGGCCGCCATCAACGGCACGCGGCAGATCTCTATGGCCGTGCTGGGCTGTACGGCGACCCTGATGCTGGCCTTCCTGCCCCTGATGTTCCTGCCGGAAGGGGCGGGCGCCTATATCCGCTCCCTGCCGGTGGCGGTGCTGACCACGGTGGGCGCCTCGCTCCTGGTTTCGCTGACCGTCATCCCGTTCCTGGCCAGTCGCATCCTGTCGCGGCATGAGGACCCGGAGGGCAATGCGATCCTGCGGACGATCAACGGCGCGATCCACCGCTTCTACACGCCCATTCTGCACCGCGCCCTGGCGCGGCCCTGGGCGGCGCTGGCGATCATCCTGGCCATCTGCGCCACCACCATCCCGATGCTCGGCGCCATCGGCTCATCCCTGTTCCCGCCCGCCGAGACGCCGCAGTTCCTCGTGCGGATCGAAACCCAGCAGGGGACCTCGATGGCCAAGACCAATGAGGTCCTGCGCTATGTGGAGGCCCGGCTGGCCCAGGAAGAGGCGGTGGTCTGGCGGGCGGCCAATCTGGGCCGCGGTAATCCGCAGATCTTCTACAATGTGAACCAGGCCGAACCGCAGCCCAACTACGCCGAGGTCTACGCCTCCCTGGGCGCCTGGGAGCCTGGCGAAAGCCCAGAGCTGCTGGACGGCCTGCGGCGGGACTTCGACCTCTATCCCGGCGCCCGGATCCGGGTGATCGTGTTCGAGAACGGGCCGCCTATCGAGGCGCCCATCGCCGTGCGCCTGCAGGGCCAGAACCTTGATGTTCTCAAGGCGCTGGCCGCCCAGACCGAGGCGGTGCTGAAGGCGACGCCGGGCGCCCGCGATGTCGCCAACCCCATGCGCCTGGACCGGACCGATCTCGACCTCGGCCTGGACGAGGCCAAGGCCGCGGCGCTGGGCGTGCCCGCCGGCGCCGGGCGCCGCATCGCCCGCCTGGCGCTGTCGGGGGAGTCTGTCGCCCGCTATCGCGACGCCGACGGGGACGACTACGCCGTCAATGTCCGCCTGCCCATGGAGGGCCGCAATGAGCTGGCGGCCCTGGACAGTATCTATCTGCCGACCACCACGGGTCAGAACGTCCCCATGGCGGCGGTGGCGACACCCGCGCTCACCTCTAGTCCCGCGCGGATCGACCGGGTGGACCGCCTGCGGACGGTCACCATCACAGCCTATGTCAGCACCGGCTATCTGACCTCCAAGGTGACCTCGGACGCACAGGCGCGGCTGGACGATGCGATCGTCCTACCGCCGGGCTACGGCCTGTCCCTGGGCGGCCAGGCCGAGGCGCAGTCGGAGAGCTTTGCCGGCCTGGGCGCAGCGGTGATGATCGCCATCTTCGGCATCCTCGCCGTGCTCGTCCTGGAGTTCGGCAAGTTCAAGACCGCCCTGGTGGTGGCCGGGATCATCCCGCTCGGCCTGTTCGGCGCGGTAGCCGCCCTCTGGCTGACCGGCAACTCCATGTCCTTCACCGCCACCATCGGCATGATCGCCCTGATCGGTATTGAGATCAAAAACTCCATCCTGCTGGTGGACTTCACAGAGCAGCTTAGGCGCACCGGAGTACCCCTGCGCGCGGCCATCGAGCGGGCGGGCGAGGTGCGCTTCCTGCCGGTGCTGCTGACCTCGGTCACGGCCATCGCCGGGCTCACGCCGCTGGCCCTGGAAGGCTCAGGCCTCTACTCGCCCCTGGCCATCGCCATCATGGGCGGGCTGGTCACCTCGACCTTCCTGTCGCGGATCGCCACGCCGGTCATGTACTGGCTGCTGTCGCGGGGCGAGCGGGAGCCGGAGGCGGCGTCGGACGCCGTTCTGACCGCCCCGTCACCGGTGGTCTGAGGAGGCGAGGGCGCTTGACGCGCCGGCCCTGGCCGCCGAAGGGGGAGGCCTGGACCTTCCGCAATACGAGACGCCCATGGCCTTTTCCGTCGCCGGTAAACACGTCGCTGTCCTGCTGGGCGGCCTCTCGCCCGAGCGGGAGGTCAGCCTGGTTTCCGGCGCGGCCTGCGCTGACGCCCTGGAGCGCCTGGGCGCCCGGGTGACTCGCCTGGACGCCGGCCGCGACGTGGCCCAGCGCCTGGCCGAGCTGAAGCCCGACGTCTGCTTCAACGCCCTCCACGGCGAGTGGGGGGAGGACGGCTGCGTCCAGGGCGTGCTCGAAACCCTGGGCCTGCCCTATACCCATTCCGGCGTGCTGGCCTCTGCTCTGGCCATGGACAAGGCCAAGGCCAAGGCCGTCCTGGCCGCAGCCGGGGTCACCGTGCCGGGCGGCGGGCTGTTCAACCGCTTCGAGGCCGCCGCAGACCACGTCATGGCGCCGCCCTATGTGGTCAAGCCCAACGCCCAGGGCTCGTCCGTCGGGGTCTTCCTGGTTTTCGAGGGCGCGAATCGGCCGCCGCAGGAACTGGTGGCGCCCGGCTGGACCTTCGGCGAGGAGGTCATGATCGAGCCCTATATCCGCGGAAAAGAGCTCGCCTGCGGCGTTATGGCCGGCAAGGCGATGACGGTGACCGACATCGTGCCCAGGACGGGCTTCTACGACTATGAGGCCAAGTACGGGGAGGGCGGCTCAGACCACGTGATCCCGGCGCAAATTCCGCCCCATGTCTTTGAAAAAGCGATGGAACTGAGCGAGCGCGCGCACGCGGCGCTAGGTTGTCGCGGGGTGACCCGCTCGGACCTTCGTTATGACGACATTAACGACATTCTGGTCCTCTTGGAGGTCAATACCCAGCCCGGCATGACGCCGACCTCGCTCGTGCCAGAGCAGGCGGCCAAGCTCGGGGTGGATTTCGACCAACTGGTGCATTGGATTACGGAGGACGCCTATGCCCGCGGCATTGCGGGGGGGAGCGCAGACTAAGGCGAAGCCCCGGGCCAAAGCGCCCTCCAGTCCCCGAAAGACCCGCGGCGCGTCCAAGGCTCAGGCGGCATATGCGCCGGGCAAGCTGGGCGCAGCCCGCGGCCTTGGCCTGTCCCCGGGGCACGCCCTGGTCGCGGCCGGCGGCGTGCTGGTCCTGACGCTTGTCGTCGCCCTGTCCACCGGCGACCGCGCCGAGAAGATCAGCCAGGGAACCCAGGCTGCGATCGGCCGGCAGTTCGCCAGCCTCGGCTTCCGCCTCAACGCCGTTCATGTCCAGGGCGCCTCGCCGGCCGCCACCGCCGACATCCTGACCGCCGCCGGCGTCTACAAGGACCAACCGGTGCTGGGCCTGGACCTGGAGGCCTTGCGCGCGCGGGTCGAGGCCGTGGGCTGGGTCGAGGAGGCGCAGGTCGTGCGGCTGTTGCCCGACACCCTGATCATCGCCATTTCCGAACGCCAGCAACTGGCTGTCTGGCAGCACGACGGCGCCAGCCGGGTCATCGACGCCGAGGGTCAGGTCATTCCCGAGGCCAATCCCCTGCGGTCGGCCAATCTTCCCCTCGTGGTCGGCCAGGGCGCCGATCAGCATGCCGCAGCCATCCTGCCGCGGATCGCGGCCCGTCCCCGGCTGATGAGCCGGGTGGAGGCCCTGGTGCGGGTCGATGACCGGCGCTGGGATCTGCGGCTTAAGGACGGATCTCTCGTTCAACTTCCGGCGGTCGACGAAGAAGCGGCCCTGATTCAGCTGGAACAACTCGACCAGCGCTCCCGGATACTCGAGTTGGGATTTGCACGGATCGACCTGCGCGATCCGACGATGGTGGCGGTGCGACCGCGCGACCAGGTCCGCCCCGGCGGATTGGTCGCCGACGGCGCCTAAGGTGGTGGAAGGAAGAACCGTGCCGTTCGGGACCAAAACGGTCGAAAAAAACAGCAGCCGCGACAGCCTGAAGGCCGCCCTGGGGCGTCAGCCCCTGGTGGCGGCCGTCGATCTGGGCGCCTCCAAGGTCTCCTGCTTCATCATGAAGCCGGAAGGCGTGCGCCGGGCTGACCGGACGCTGACCGCGGCCGGGGTGGGCTATGTCCAGTCCCGGGGCATCCGCGGCGGCGCCATCGTCAATCTGGACGAGGCCTCCGACGCCATCGCCCAGGCCGTGGAGCGGGCCGAGAATGTGGCCGGCGTGAACGTCCAGGGCGTGACCGTGGCCATGGCCGGCGGCCAGCTCAAGAGCCATCGCATTTCCGGCCGCGTCTCCCTCGGCGCCCGGCCGATCTCCGACCATGATCTGGTCCGCGCCATCCACGCGGCTCTGGCGCAGGTCAAGCTGCCCGACCGTCGCGCGGCCCACATCCTGCCCATCGCCTGGCGGGTGGACGGCCAGAGCGGCGTGCGCGACCCCCGCGCCATGTTCGGCCGCAGCCTGGCGGTGGAGCTGCTGGTGGTCTCGGTGAGCGAGACGGCCTTCCAGACCCTGGGCGCCTGCGTCGAGCGGGCGCACCTGCAGTTCGAAGGCGTCGTCGCCGCGCCCTTCGCCTCGGCCCTGGCGGCCCTGGAGGAGGACGAGATGGACCTCGGCGCCGTGTGCATCGACATGGGCGGCGGTTCGACCTCCGCGGCGGTGTTCACCGCCGGCAGTCTGGTGCATGTGGAGACCCTGCCGGTGGGCGGCCAGCATGTGACCGCCGACATCGCCCGCGGGCTTTCGACCTCCATGGCCGGCGCCGAACGCATCAAGACCCTGCACGGATCGGCCATCGCCTCGGCCAATGAGGACCGCGAGATGATCGAGGCTCCGCCCCGGGGCGATGATCTTGGCGCAGGCCCGGTGATCGCGCCCCGCTCCCTGCTCAAGGGCATCATCGCGCCGCGGGTGGAAGAAACCCTGGAGCTGCTCCGCGACCGCCTCAAGGCGTCGGGCGCGCCGGTGGAGGCCGGGGCCAGCCTGGTGCTGACCGGCGGCGCCAGCCAACTGGCCGGCGTCCGCGAGGTCGCCGTGCGTGTGTTCGACCGCCCCGTGCGCCTGGGCCGTCCGCGACGGGTGCCGCATCTGGCTGACGCCGCATCAGGTCCCGCCTTCTGCGCCGCGGCCGGGGTGCTGCACCGGGCCGCCTTTGGCCCCCGTGAGGCGGTGTCGGCGAAAAACGCCTCTGGTGCCCGCAATCGGCGTGAAAGTCTTGATCCCCGGGCCAATCCCGTGACCAAGGCTGCAGCCTGGCTTCGGGAAAACCTTTAGGGTCAAGACTAGATTCGCAGCGGTCAAGGTTAGGCGCGGCGGTGGAGTCTTGGCTATTGCATGCGCCACGCCGTCGCAGTCCCGCGGCGGCGTGGTCGCCGTTCATGGCCAGAATTTGGCCTTAAGCCTTATTCCACAACCAAAAAATGCAGGCTGTGGAGGTCGACGGACCTCCGACTCAATGTAAGCGGTTTACGTTCGATTAAGGATGATGGTCGCTTAGTTAACCGCATCCCAATCGGAGCGCCTCGCGGGCGGGTCGCGTGCGCTTCAACAGATTTGCGGAGGACACAGGGTCCTATGGCTATTGCACTGACGGCGCCGCGCGAGACCGAGCTGAAGCCGCGTATTGTGGTGTTCGGAGTCGGCGGCGCTGGCGGAAACGCCGTGAACAACATGATCGAGGCGCACCTCGAGGGCGTGGAGTTTGTGGTCGCCAACACCGACGCGCAGCAGTTGGCCTTCTCCAAGACCGACCGCCGCATCCAGCTGGGCGCCACCGTGACGCAGGGGCTGGGCGCCGGCGCCCACCCCGAGGTCGGCATGAGCGCCGCTGAGGAATCCATTCCCGAGATCGGCGAGCACCTCGACGGCGCCCACATGATCTTCATCACGGCGGGCATGGGCGGCGGCACCGGCACCGGGGCCGCCCCGATCATCGCCAAATGCGCCCGCGAGCGCGGCATCCTGACCGTCGGCGTGGTGACCAAGCCCTTCCATTTCGAGGGCCGCCACCGCATGCGTCTGGCCGACTCCGGCATCGCCGAGCTGCAGCGCTATGTGGACACCCTGATCGTCATCCCGAACCAGAACCTGTTCCGGGTGGCCAACGAGCGCACCACCTTCTCCGAAGCCTTCGGCATGGCCGACCAGGTGCTGCATTCGGGCGTCCGTTCCATCACCGACCTGATGGTGCTGCCCGGTCTGATCAACCTCGACTTCGCCGACGTCCGCACGGTCATGACCGAGATGGGTAAGGCGATGATGGGCACAGGCGAAGCCTCCGGCGACGACCGCGCCCTGATGGCCGCCCAGAACGCCATCCAGAACCCGCTGCTGGACGAGGTCTCGCTCAAGGGCGCCAAGGCTGTGCTGGTCAATGTGACCGGCGGCCTGGACATGACGCTGCTGGAGGTCGACGAGGCCGCCAACGCCATCTCCGAGCAGGTGGACCCCGAGGCCAACATCATCTTCGGCGCGGCCTTCGACCCGTCCCTCGACGGCATGATCCGCGTGTCGGTGGTGGCCACGGGCATGGACGGCGCCTCCATCGCCGCCATCGAACCCAAGATCGAGACCCGCCGTGCGCCGCCCGCGCCCGCGGCCCGTCAGCCCGAGCCCGTGCGCCAGGCCGAACCCGTTCGCCAGCCCGAGGCGGTTCGCCAGCCGGCGCCTCAGCCGACCTATGAGCCGCGGCCTGCGCCGGCCGCCTATGCGCCCGAGCCAGCGCCCCGCGCGCCGGAGCCCGCGCCCCAGGCCTATTCGCCGCCGCCCCAGGCGCGCGCGCCGGAGCCCCAGCCCCAGGCCCGCGCCTATGAGGACGAGGCCGAACAGGCGGACCTCTATGCGCGCCCGGAGCCGGCCCCGGCCCAGCGCCCGATCACCCGCATCGTCGACCCTATGGCGGCCGAGGAGGGCGATGAGCCCCTGTTCGCCGACAACAGCTTCGCCGATGATCGCCGGCAGAAGAGCGGCTTTCTGAGCCTGTTTGGTGGTCGCCCCCGCTACGACGCCCCGGCGCCGACGCCGGCACCCGCTCCCACCAGCCGTCAGGCGCCCGCCAGCCGCGGCGGCGCTCAGCCGGCCGAGGCCGCCGATCCCGATCGTGACGCGGGCGAAGATCTTGAGATTCCGTCCTTCCTGCGTCGCCTGGCCAACTAGCCAGCTATCCCATCGCAGACCACCGTCAGACGGCCGGTTCCTCGCGGAGCCGGCCGTCTTTCATTGAGCGCCCCGGGCTCGGCGAGGCCAACCTAAGCTCCGGATTCAGAACAGGAATTCACCTGGATCTTAAGGCGAAACATTCGGAAACAGGACTTGTCTTGCGGCGCCGCAGCACAGGAACTATCCGGTTCGTGGGGCCATTCGCGGTTGTTGAGCCGCCCGTACAAGTCTGGTCAGGAAGGTTTCAGTTCGTGTCCGCAGCCATCGCCCATTCCGCTCACGCGCTCCAGCACACGGTGCTGGGTCCGGCGATCTTCGCCGGCGTCGGCGTGCATACCGGCGCCCATGTCCGCGTGGCCGTTCGCCCTGCGCCGATCGACACGGGCATCGTGTTCGTCCGCACCGACATCGCCGACCAGGACAACCGTATCGCCGCTTCGGCCGAAGCGGTGTGCAAGACCCAGCTTGGCACCGTCATCGGCAACGCCGCCGGCGTCACCGTTTCGACGATCGAGCACCTGATGGCGGCCTTCGCGACGCTGGGCGTGGACAACGCCGTGGTCGAGCTGGACGGCCCGGAAATGCCGATCATGGACGGCTCCTCCGAACCCTTCGTCCAGATCCTGGACCAGGCCGGCCGCCGCCAGCAGGAAGCGCCCCGCCGCTATATCGAGATCCTGGCGCCGATCGAAGTGATCGACGGCGACAAGAGCGCCCGGCTGCTGCCCTGCGACCAGTTTGAAGTGGCCTTCGAGATCGCTTTCGATTCGTCGGTCATCGGCCGTCAGGCGGTGGATCTGGTGATGGACGAGGCTGCTTTCCGCAACGAGCTGGCCAATTGCCGGACCTTCGGTTTCGCCCATGAGGTCGAGGCCCTGCGCGCCATGGGCCTGGCCCGCGGCGGCTCGCTGGAGAACGCGGTGGTCATCGAGGGCGACCGGATTCTCAATCCCGAAGGCCTGCGCCGCCCCGACGAATTCGTGCGCCACAAGGCCCTGGACGCCATCGGCGACCTCTATGTGCTGGGCGCGCCGATCCTCGGCCGTTTCGAAGGTCGCCTCGCGGGCCATGGGATCAACAACCAACTCGTCCGCGCCCTGACCGAACGGCCGGACGCCTGGCGCATCCGCACCTTCGCCCCGGAGCTGGCCCTGGCGGTCTGACCTTCCGTTTGCGCCGTCGCCCGCGTGGTGTAGAAGCGGTGGCTCGCGGCGCGGGGGCGCGCTTGGTCCTTTTGAGGTGAAGGTGTCTCTGCTTCACAATTCCCTTCGGGGTCCTGCCGTTGCGACGGTTCTCGCCGCCCTGGCCCTTACGGCCTGCGCCGGACGCGAAGAGCGGCCCCGGCTGGCCTATGA
>Ga0208179_1001520_pt1 | contig 11713 bp, 10 predicted proteins | sample Malvired_Geostar_FD_184238 | JGI IMG/M metagenome (GOLD analysis project Ga0208179, IMG submission 184238) | Marine viral communities from the Global Malaspina Expedition - Malaspina viral metaG DeepMed_Geostar (SPAdes) (version 2) | ecosystem: Environmental > Aquatic > Marine > Oceanic | place...
TCCAATAACGTCCCCATCCTCATATAATGTAACGGGGGGCCAACCACAAACAATGGTAGCAGTTTTAACTGACACACATGTTGGGGAAAGAGTATCCCTAAACCAAATGTCAGGATTGAATGATTACGACTTGGGTATTTTCAGCCGTAGGTTGTCTGGGTGGACTCAGCAAGTACTTAACCTTGCAATGTATAGGCGTAACATCTGCGATGTGAATGAACTAGTTATACCTATGTTGGGAGATATGGTTAGCGGGGATATCCACGATGAGTTATCTAGGTCTAACATAGACAATTGTATGATGCAGATGCTATCTGCCGCTCATCTTATTGCTCAGGCTGTAATGTATCTAGCTCCCCATTTTAACTCTGTACGAGTGCCTTGTGTAGTAGGAAACCATGGACGTATGACTAAGAAACCACCTATGAAAGATAAGTACATGGACTGGGACTATTTAACATACCAATGGATTGCAGCATTTTGTAAAAACCAACCTAATATAACCTTTACGATTCCAAAAGCTTTTGCCCAAATCATTGAGGTGTGTGGGAGAAAGATATTATTGTTCCATGGTGATTCAATTTCAGGGGGTGGTAGCTCTCAATCTATCCATAAGATGGTGGGGGCCATGAGAGGAGTTACGCAGTTTAGACAAGCCTTAGAAGAAGCTGTTCTTGAACATGATGGTACTCTGAACGATACCTTTACGGATGTAATGTTGGGACATTTCCATAGGGTAGATATGTATGATATTGGTACTGGTTCTACTTGGATTTGCGGAACTATGAAAGGTGGGGATGAATTTTCATTAAACCGAATGCATAGTGTGTCTACCCCTAAACAAGTTATTACCTACTGGCACCCAACATATGGTAATGTAGGAACAGAAACAGTATATCTACATAAATTTGATGAAGTCCCTAGCATGTTTAGTACGGATGTCGGGCATAATGTATGGGTAGAAGAGTATGCCAAAGCGTAGAAATAGAAGAACTTTTCAGGAAAGAACTGGTTTCCCATTAAAGCTTTTAGAACCAGGCTATAGTGGGGAACTAGAACCACCTGAATTAGAAGTATTAAAAACTGAACTCACTAAAAATAGTAAGCTGCGTAAAAGATGGGGCTTTGAAGATAACGAGACAATAACACTGAAAAAGATTAAGTATATAGCAGAGAATGGAGTAGAAGAAGATGGACAGAATTGATACAGATAAATACTTTTTAGAGATTGCCAGGACTGTGGCTAAGAGAAGCACTTGTATGAGACGGTCAGTGGGGTGCGTCTTAGTGGATTCCCAAAACCATATAGTAGCTACGGGTTACAATGGAGTACCCACTAAGTTTACTCATTGCTTAGATTCTCCATGTGAGGGAGCCTTCTCCCTCTCCGGTACGGACTTAGACTTGTGTAATGCTCTACATGCGGAGGTTAATGCTTTCCTACAACTTAGGTCAGATGATGTTCTTACAGCGTACCTTACAGTATCTCCCTGTTTTTCATGTGCTAAAATGCTTGCGAATAGCAATGTAAAACGTCTAGTTGCTGCTGAATTATATGTACATGAACAAGCTATAAATTTACTAAATCAGGCTGATATTGAAATAGTAATCACTTAAAGGAGAGTATAATAATTAGAGGTGTTTTATGGTTTCACAACAAGTAATGCAGCAGATACAATCACACATCCACAAACATGTTCATCATGGTTTAGCAGAGGCAATGAGTAATGCACATCCAGACGATGAATTTACCCACACTCCAGGTGGTGGTATAGAACATAGGGGGGATGCTCCAGATACGCAAGCCATGCTAAAATATTATAAAAATAAGGCTTTGGGAAAGAACGCAACAAAACCTACTGCTGCGTCACAACAAGCCCTTTTAACTGCTCATGCGGAATCTGTGGCAGATGGCACTGTAGGTCATAAATATTTAAATCATCCTCAAGTAAGAAAAAGTCTTCCAGAATATTTAGCTAAACATTTTAAGAATACACCTCAAATAAACATAAAATAGTGATGAAGGAGAAGAGTTATGGTTAATGTAAGTAAAGTAACCCCAATTCAGGAATATATCATCGCAAGACATTCTCGTTTGGTAGGACGCATATTAGATTTAATGGAAGCCGCAGTACCAGAGGGAACGCAATGCGAAAAATTAAAGAAATTGGTTCAAGTTCCCCTATATGATTTCAGAAATGAAGTACTTAAACTTACTGTGGATGGGGAATTACCAATGAATGACGAAACATAATCAAATTATACTATAAAATAAGAAAAAAATCGGAATTCGTAGTATAATAAGATAGTACGAAATACGTACATATATCATGTCGAGAGGTCGGAGGTGGCTTAGACCAACTTCTTGCAAGAAAAATAGGAGGGATGTTATGTCCGAATATGATATGGTTGACAGGTTGGAGAAGCAGATTGAAGGTAGTAATCTGGCTCTCGCTGCCGTTGCCGAGGTCTTGCAAAAGATGGACTCTCGACTAACGAAAGCGGAAGATGAAGAGCTTGAAATGGCACAAGATGAGGATGATTATCTGGAAAAGCAGGAGATTATCAAAGCAGTGGCTGGAGAAGTTTATGGCTTGATTAAAGCTGACCAGGGTATGCCCGACATGGACAAAGATGGTTCTGCAAAAGAACGTAAGGCTAAGTCTATGGCAAAGGGTAAAGATGATACTGAGAAAGCAGTTACTGGCATTCCTAGTAAACCCGTTGAACAGCAAGCTGCTATTCAGGCCATGCAGAAGCAGCTTAATATGCTTAAAGCAGGGTGGGGTTTTGAGAATGAGGAAGGGGACGAAGATGATATGGAAGGGTATAACGAGGATGAAGACGCAGAGAATGGGGAAGATAATGGTGAGGATGAGGATAATGGGGGAGACGAGGAAGGGCGATTCGGTAAAATGGGACGGTATTCGGTAGAGAATGGAGAGGGATATCCAGCATTAGAACAGATGCAGAAGCAGATTAATCAGCTTACTGCTGCGGTTAAAGGTCAATTCGATATCCAAAAGATGGTACAGGGTGAAACCGAAGGCCGTCTGCGAAAGATGGGATTCCGAGAGGAAACTTCTCTCCAGCGTCCCACCTTGCTACGATACGAAGATAGTCTTGGAGTCGATGGCTCCACCCCAATCACCAAAGGCGACAATCCCGGTGACGTTGTTGACCAAATGATGAACATGTCATACAAAGACCTACGGGTTCTTCAGGAACGGATTGAGTCTGGTGAAACCGAAGGAATCCCTAGGGAATTCATCGGCTAAATAAAGCATAAGGAGATTAATTATGGCAAATCCATCTTTAGCTGAGTACATTGCTCAGTCTCAAAGAGGTCTTTACCAGAGCGTATTTGGCCCCGGCTTCATGAAGAAAGCTGGTGCTGGTATCGGTACCCCGTTTACGGTTGACACCGCTACGGGTATCTTCAATACCACCTATGGTCGAAAAGTCTGGCAAGCCCTCAACAACCAAACTAGGTTTTTCAATGCAATACCACGGGTAGTCTGGGGTAATACGGCTGGTTGGCGTGTTCGTTCAGACCGTGGTACTGACCGTTCCAGGCCCATATTGGAGACTGGAAACCTCCCCACTGTGGACATCTCTCAGATAGAGACGATTAGCAGCTTGCCCCGAATCGTTGCTACAACCTTCGGTGCGTCTGTTAAGTCCGTCTTTACCGCCCAACTAGAGGGTGGTATCGGGGATGTGCTGGCGTTGGAAAATGAGAACGCCCAGCTAGACCACATGAAAGAGGTAAACTTTGAACTGCTATCTCTGGCAGGAGCGAGAGCTACTGGCGGGAGCGGTAGTACAATTGAACTTAGCAGCAAGGCTATTGCGGATAACTTCCATATGGGTGATGAAGTTGCTCGTTATGACCTTAGCGGTACTGCATTTGACCTGACCTCTGGTGTCACCATTGGTGGTGCTAGTGCTACTGGTCACACTGCTGCTGGTATTATGACCGTAGACACCTCTAGCCCCGCATGGGCCGCTGGAGACATAGCCTACGTGTTTAGTCGTGCTGGTTTTACCAGCCTCGATGACGTAGTAGCAGAAGATGCTGCTGCGATTGCTGGCGGTTCTTCTGAAGTCCGTGCTTACGACTTGACCTACTCAGCCCGTGTTGCTGGCGGTTGGAATGCAGGAGCTTTTGTTTCGCATAACGCTGGCGTAGGCCGTGACCTTTCACTGAATTTGATTGATACTTGTATTCAGAAGATTCGTGAAAATGGTGGAGAACCAAAGCTAATTTTGATGGGACATGACCAGTACTTCAAATTGGAGCGGCTGCTCAATTCCCAGCAACGGTATATGGGACAGGAAGAGTATCAGGTGGGTGTTGGCTCAGAGCGAACATTCCCAGGTACCCGAACTGGACTCGTACTAGCCACTTATATGGGCATCCCCATACTGCCCGATGCTGATGTGCCTAAGTCGCACAGTTCCACCAGCACCGTGCTGGGGTCTAACGTCTATGTTCTGGATACCGATTATCTAGAACTGGCGATTGCCCAACCCACTCAGTACATCGAGAACCGAGACTACTTCGCTGCTAACAGCTTGGTGGTCAGGGGCTTGCTGTACACCCTAGGTGAGATGCGCTGCAAGAATTTCTTCGTCCAGGCGAAGATTGCAGACCTCAACGCCTAACCACCTGATTGGGGGCAGGGGCCTTTTGGCCCCTGCCCTTTAGTCATTATAATCTAGGAGGATAACATTATGGCTCTTGCGATAACTACCCCAGGTAATGCATCTGATATGGTAGGCGTTCCTGGTAATAATAAATATGTCATTAAAACTTGCACCTTTGATAGCAGCTATCCTACGGGTGGAGAGGTTTTAACTGCTACTACCTTGGGCTTGGAATCAATTCATTTTGTTACCTTGTCTATGGAAAACAGTGGTTATGTTCCTCAGTATGATTACACCAATTCTAAGATAGCTTTGTATGAGGCTGGCGCAGATGGTGCGATTTTGGACGAGGTAGGTAATACTGCCGATATGTCAGCAGTAGTAGTTCGTGTCTTAGTATTTGGTCGATAAGATGCTATGGCATCCAACACAGATAATGATTTAACCATTAAACTAGCCGTTTATATGGAGCGGCTAGATTCATATATTGAAAGCCAAACGAGGTTGAATGAGTCAATCTGTAATAGATATGCAAAGATAGACGAGGAACTAGATGAAATCAAACATTGGAGAACTAAAATTTATGGGGCTAAATCTGCTTCTATTGTATTAGGAGCTATTTTCGTTCACTCCGCAGTTGTGTTGGGAAGCCTCATCGGAATAATGAATTGGTTCTCAAACAAGTAGGAGTTTAATATGCCAACTTCAGACCAATTCCCTGAAAACTGGGAATCTTGGGAGATAGACCCAAGCACTAGAACAAGCGTCCATGTATGGAATAAGTATGTTCCTATTGATGTTAGTGTAGGTACTTCAGCAGTTGACTTGCTGAGTGTATCACGGGGCATACCTTCTGTCAACCTTGTTACGAATCCTTCTATTGAGAATGCTACCCTTACGGAATTCACTGCTTCTGGTTCTGCGATATCCCAGAGTAGTGCCCAAGCTGCATCTGGCAGTAATTCTCTTCTAGTTAATCCTGCCAATTCCGCAGCAGCGGAAGGATTCTACTGGTCACATGCCTTTGCAGGACATACGGAAGGTACTCATATCTGCGCTCAAGCAGAAGTACGGGGAGCATCAGGGTCAGGAGACGCTAGACTGGAGATTCATAGTAGTGCTGGAGTTGTATTAGCTACTGGTGCCACCATTAGTTTGTCTACTAGTTTCCAGAGGATGACTCTCAGCTATCAAATTCCTGACCGAACAGCAGCCGATTATCGAATAGCGGTTGTATCTGTAACCCAACATAATATTGATTTTTATGTGGATAAAATTGGAGTAGAGCAACGTAGGGATGGGGCTGTTCAGCCATATGTAGATGGCTCTCTTGGAGTTAACTATGAATGGTTTGGTACGGCTCATCTTTCTGTTTCTAAACTAAGGCCAGGAATCAGTGTAGCGAGAGGATTTAAATTGAAGAATGGGCATGGTTCTCAAACAGTATACATCGCTTTAGATACCACTGCAAGTTCAACTACGGGTGTGCTATTAAAAGCTGGAGAAACGTGGGAAACTCTTTGGCCCCTCGATATACGTACAAACATATCTGCTTTAGCATCTGGGGCTAGTACCCAAGTATATGGGGTAGTTTATGGAGTACATCAGGGATAATGACAACTACAAATGCTTCTGAAATTGCAGACCTCCATCGTTATCAGCATGTAAATGATGATTCCTCTGTGTTATGGCTAGAGAAAGCCCAATCTGGTAAGGTATCTATGGAAGATATTCAAGATGCTCTTGCCGAATTCAGTAAATTGTTTAAGGCGGGGATGGCTTCTAAAGCAGAAACCCTGACTTTAGCTAGAGCTTTCCCAGACAGTGTTCCCTATACTCAAGCTGCCCAAAAACAATCTGAAAAAGAGGATAATGACCCTATTGTGATTGGTGGCCCTGCCTCTGTTTCTCTTGTGGATAGGGAAGGACATTTGATTACTACAGGAGCTTTACAACGAGCATTTAAAAAATTCATGAAGAATGATAGAACTCGTAATGTAATGGTGCTGCATTCAGACGTGCAAGTAGGGTGGGCTTTACCAGCATATATTTCTAAGGGTGGGCAAATATTTAAATCTGGCGTAAATGATAACGGGTTATTCTTTATTTGTGAACTACGTGATGATACTGCTATTGCTCAAAAAGTAGCAGAACAGATTAAAAAAGGAATGCTTAAATCTTATAGCATTGCTGGAAGTGCTACTAAAATGCAGAACATGACCAAGGGATTAACTCCTTATATCCAAGTAGATGATATGGAGCTAGCAGAGGTTACAGTTTGTGAGAAGGGAGTTAACCAGGGAGCCAGCTTTGAAATATTAAAGTCCGAACCGTCTCCGCATCAAGCTTTTGGTATAAAAGTAGTTCCGAAACAAGACCCTAAGAAACCCTATCAGGTTAAATTACGTCCTAAAGATAAAGAGGCCATGCTTATGCAATCAAATGATGACGGCACCATAAATTTTTCTAAATCCTTTTCTACCTGGATGCAGAAAGAAAAAGACCCCTTGACAACAGGAGAATCTTTCGTTACACTTAATAACGAAGCAGGACGAAGAGCAGAACATGAACAACTTCTTAGAGAGTATGGGTTTCCTTCAGAACAATCTTTTGAAACTATGCGATATGTTCCAGTCGTAGAGACTGAGACAGATGATGATGGAATACCTGTTCATAATCTCCCACCATGGGTAGTGAATGAAGCTGGTGAAGCTTTGGGAGATAGGTTAGATGAGGATTCTCCAGGGTATAATAAATCTGCTAAAGCCAAAGCTAGACAGAAGGCGGGGTCAGCACAGAAAATGTTTATGGATTTTATGGAAAAGGATATGCCCAAGGGCAAACCGCAATTGCCGGGGGGTAAGAAGAACTACGCTCTTAATCCCAAAGGGAGTAGGGGTAGGAGTAGGAAGGGTGCTGCCTCAACCACAATACGTCCCTATATGCAACCCAAAGTAGAGCCTAAACCTGTAGTAGTTGACGAAGAAGAAGTTAAAGAAAGAGCAATATTAAATATGTTTTATGATTTTATGGATATAGAAAAGGCAGATAGACCTCCATTGCGTAGACGATTGGGAGAACTGTATCGTAGATTTACGGAAGACCCTGCGACAGGAGTTCCTAAATCAAAGCTGAATCAAAAGCAGCTAGCAGACCAAGCAGCAAGAAATGAAGCAATACGAAATAGACAAGGTAGCGCAATTGGAGATGATGACACTGTTGATGAAGATAAATTTACGACTTCATTAGGTGGTCAAGCTGACCGGGATAAAGCGAGACTGAATAGGGTAGCCTCTAGGAGAAGTCGGGGGAAGCCTAGCGCAACCAACTATAGTCCTACTACAGGACAACCTCCTACTACAGACACAGAAGAAATGGCAAATATAAGGCAAAGGCAAGGTGGTGGACGAACTGGGCCAGCAGCCCCTACGACCCATCCCCAACGTGACCCAACTACGGGAGGTGGCTATCCTCAAAGATTACTAGATATGGTTAGCCGCAGAAAAAACGTACCGGAGGGGGGTCTTACGAAACCGCCCACAGGCAGGAATTTAGGTACGAAAGAAATGCAAGCTTTAAGTGACCGTAAGGCAGCTGAATATAAACGTAATCAAGGCCCACAAACCTCGACTCCAATAGGAAGTGAAGGTTCTCAACAAGAAAAAGTACGAGAGCAAAGACAGGCATACCGGGATGAACAAGCTCAAAAGGAAAAGGGGCCGTCAAGACTATCCAGGGTCAAAGCTGGAGCAGCTGGTAAGACTAGGGGCGCATGGGATAAATTAAAAAATATATATAGCAAAACGGGAACCACGGTAGCAGCCGATAAGCTAGACGAGTGGTCAAAACGTCAAGTAAGGGATGCTAAACCTGAGACTCCTCCTGAGGCTGAAACTCCACCTGAGGATACAGGGCCGGGGGAAGCTCCCCCTACTTCTACGGAAGCTCCTCCTACTCCTGGGCCTAGGGCACGTAGGTCACTTAGACGTAGGACAGAAGCAGTAAGGGCTGGCGATGACCAAGCCCCAACCGAAGATACAGGAAGTTCAGCTGTTGACCGATTGTCTGAAGCAACCAAACAGAGAGGCCGTGGGTTCATGGGGTTCCGAGGCAGGAGGGAAGATAGAGAGAGCGCATATAGGGGACAACAAGAGCAAGCCGCACAAGCACAAGCTCAGTATCAGGGCTTTGCTGACAGACATAAGCATTTAGGTTTTAATGAATCTGAGGACGGTCATGAAGGGGGAAGGTTCGCTCAGAACCCAGGTCATTTTGGCATGGCCCATCACGAACAAAGGGCTGATACAAGAGCAGCTTTGATGTCGGGGGAAGACATGAGTTTTGAAGACCATGTTAAACATTTCTCACATTTGGTAGGGAGCTATCCGGTAGATGACAAAAATGGCAAAGCTGGAGCAATGATGGCACGGGTTTCCGTGCATCTACCAGAAGGTGTCCATCATGGAACCAAGATGAGCAGACAAGAATTTGAACAACACTATAACAATGGGCATATTAAAGTTCATGGTATGCCAGCATTTAGTCATATGAATGTAGATGCTCATGCAGCGAACACAATAGCTCGTTATGGGCAAAGGAATGATATCCCTAGCCATATAAAGGCTCCAGAGGCTGCAACTGCTACGGGTGGCGAGGCTGCTGCGACTACCACTACTCCAGATGCTGGGGGTTCTGCACTGAATCAATTGGCGGCTAGGCTTCAGGGGGGAGGAGGAGGTTCTCTCCCAGGTGAACAACCTCAAGGAGTAGTACAACCAACCTTTGGGTCAAAATTTAAACCAAAGGGTGCAACCGTAGGGCCAGGAGGAGTAACACCCCAGTTAGCTCTTTTGCTGATGCTCCGCAAGGCAATGGGAATACAGACTAGGAGAACTAGACCATATGCTAATAGATGATTTGTTAAACAAAGCTATTAAGGCTGACAAGAAACCTTATTGGTGTGATGAACATTGTAAGTGGGAGAAGGAACCGCATAATAGCAAGAGTGTTACTATGTCTAAAGCAATGTCTGGTGGTGATGCCCCTTCAAGTGGAGCTAATACAGATACGGCAAAGTCTCCTAGAATGAATGCTCATCAGGAACTAGTCCCTGTTTTTTTGAGTGTGGATAAGGATAGGAATAAGGATGTACAGGGGCCTCCTGGCCCTGAAGACGCTGAAAGAATGAATGCTAATATAGCGGCTAAGAAACCAGCGAAGAAACCTAGCTGGCTGTCACGTGTCTTTGGTAGGAATAAAGAAGCTAGCATGGAAAAGGGAAATGAAAATAAACCAAGATTCAGAGCTAGACAAAGACCACCTGGACAAATGGGGCCATCTGAAGAACCCATAACCTATCATCCAGTACCAGACCCTGAAACTGGTAAGGTTGCAACTCCTCCAGCAGATGCTACTGACCTTCCTGTATACGAACCTTCTACGAAGGGAAAGTTGAAATATCCAGGTGGGTATAGCATTGAAGATGCTCTTCTAAAGCTAATGAAAGTAGACCCCTATTCCCCTGGAACTGGGGAAACTTTTACCGTAAGCCCCACCCAGGAACTGAGAGGAAAACGAATAGGTAGAGAGTTAGCTTCAGAAGCTTCACTTACTGGTACATCACCTGGACAGGAATCAACAGAGATACACAACCTGCCCATCCGAGGTCAAAGAGGTGCCCTTGCTTCTAGGTATGGGCCGAAATTTCCCAGAACAACCGATGTAGGTAACGTAGAAGGAATAACTTCGGAACAACGGGCAAAAGACCTTGGAATTGATACATCTAAACCTTTCCCAAAAGAAATGACTGGATTTTCTGAGGAAGAATTAGCTGACATAGCTGCATCAGAGGCTCCTAGAAGAAGAGGGCCAGGTGTAACAAAAAGAACTCCTGAGCAGAATGCAAAAATAACTGCCAAGCGTCATGCAGCAGCGGCAGAACGAGATAAGGAACGGAAAGCACAAGGTCTTCCCCCCATAAAAAGGGGTAGGCCCCGAAAAAACATATCTAGCAATATTGAAAATTCTCTTCTAAAACTAATGAAGGCAGAGGGTGAGGCTGATGGGCCTGATAACTCAATCCCGTTTTGGCATCCAGATAATCCTCAACATAATGGAACTACGCCAGGAAGTTGGCCTTGGTGGATGAAACGTGGGGATGCTAAAGCGAATGCAGTAGGACAAGGACAACAAAGGAATGACATTTTACAAAATCAGTTTGACAGATTTGCTGCCGAGACAGGTACGGAATCCCCTCAGATTCCTAAATTTCGCCTGGGGCAAAATGTGACCGCAGACCATCACCCACATTCTGATTTTAAAGAGTGGCACGATAATGATTGGGCACAGGCTCAGGAACACCAACCTCAACCTGGTAAGGAAGATAAGATAGAAGAACTAGAACATAAACTAAGCTTCGACACTAGAATACGTAATTCCCGTTTACCTCTTGACCATCCAGAATCTACTAGAGGACGATTTGAAAAGCCCGATGGCCCTAAAATTGTTCGACCCAAGTGGACAAAGAAACATGAAGCAGACCATCAGAAAAAAATCGCTGGATATCGGGCTGAGATAGAGAGGTTGCAAGGAAGTGAAGATGCTTTTAAAAGAGAATTTCCAGAATTGTCTGTTGTAAAATCTCTTCTAAAGATAATGAAGGAACATACACCTGAACACGAAGCTAAGGATATCTATGTACAACGACAGATAAATCAACGCAATGCTCCTGGGGAACATGGGCAAGAACCATTTGATGTAGAACGATATGAAAAAAATCATGAGGAGGGGGGTATTACCCACCCAAGAAATGTTTTTAAATATCTTAATCATCTAGCAGATGAACGATATAAAGTGGAACCTGTCCAAACTAGGAAAGATGCTACTCCCTTTGATAGGCTACCGTATACGTCTGCTCCAGGTTTAAAGGATACCCTAGCAAAACATGGGTGGGATTATAAACAAACAGGGCATGAACCTGGACATGGAGTACAACAAGATAACGAAGACCATTTGCAGGATAACATTGAACGACTAGGCAAGACACATGGAGACGTTACGGGAG
>Ga0208179_1001521_pt1 | contig 11703 bp, 30 predicted proteins | sample Malvired_Geostar_FD_184238 | JGI IMG/M metagenome (GOLD analysis project Ga0208179, IMG submission 184238) | Marine viral communities from the Global Malaspina Expedition - Malaspina viral metaG DeepMed_Geostar (SPAdes) (version 2) | ecosystem: Environmental > Aquatic > Marine > Oceanic | place...
AAGATAGATGTGTTTAGTGTACCTGGTTCTTTAGAAGCGAAAGAATATCTAATAGATTATAAGGTGGGAAATATATGTTGAAAGTAGGGTTAGTATCAATGGCAGTTGTAGCGGGGTTTCTTATGGGATGTTATAATCCTGTACTAGAACCATTACCCACATATACTCCATACCCTACACCAGAAGCTAGGGTGGTTGTGGTTACACCTACACCAGTACCAGATGAAGGATGGATGTGCTTTACTGGAGCAATACAAATTATAGATGGGTCTAGGAATGGTGTAGAAATATCTGTGATAGGTGAGCAAGTTATTTGTGCGAAGGAATGGAAAATATCTAATCTCTATGGCCCAGTAGGGACATTAGAAAAGAATCCAGACAAGCCACTTAGATTCAGGGACTTAAAGGGTTTGGTAGATGAATTTAATAATTCAGTAGACCCAGACATAACTGGGCCACAAGCCAGTAAATAAAAAATTTTGGAGGAAAATAATGGAAAATAAATTAGAAACTCTGTTTGATATTCTACCAAAAATGCAAGCTGCTATGCTAGATTCTACGGACTTAGAACATATGTGCCGTCAGCAGCAAGCCTTAACTATGCAGAGAGTAGCATATTGGTTACAAAATTATTCCAAGCTAAGGTTGGCTAATGGAGAAGCCATGATATCTAGTCAGCTTCAACAGCTAGCAGAAGAACTTAACTACCTTAGTGACCTTCCTCTAACAATCTTTTCCGATAGGGAGATGCAGGAATGGGTGAACTAACTACTGCTATAGAAATGTTTAGGAAAGACTACATAGACCCACCCATAATGACTACGAGGGAATTAAAGGAGGAGCATTGGATTTCTAGTCAGTTAATGAGGGCTGGCTTTGTGGGGGAGGAAATAAAAAGACTCCATTTAGATTCTAAATACTGGGTGTGTAGTAAAAAGGAATTTGAAGGATGGATTGAGTGGGATTGGACAAATAAGAAACGATATATCTCAGAGGAATATGATTGTGATAATTTTGCATTTAGCTTTAAGGCTCGTTGCGATAGGCGATTAGGAATAAATGCAGTAGGCTTGGTGATTGACTATTCGGGTGGACATGCTTATAATCTAGTAATCTTTTCAGACGCAGCCCCAGCATTGTTTGAGCCTCAAAATGATACATGGAAAAAGAAGGGACAGTCTAAGATGTTTACCTTTACTTCTGGATATCTAATACTCTAATCGCAGATGTGTTCGTAGGCATGACTCATAAGTTCTTTCATAAGAGTTGCCCATAGGAACTTAGTATGCCCTAAGGAAATACCTAAGTCTATGGAAAATTGTTGTTGGCAGGATTCACACCGTAGCCGTAAGACTAGATGGTTATGCTCTGTTTCCATCGGGGTTGTCTCTGTTAGAATAGGTTTTTCCTTTAAACTCATTCTTTAATCTATATTGGGGAGTTAATGCGTGACAGTTGGGGCATAAAAGCCGTAGATTCTTTAAATTATTGTCATCCTTATTACCGTTTTTGTGGTCAAGTTGGAGGGGAACCTCCTGGTCTAACCAGCGGGATGACCCACAAAAGGCACATTTGGGTTCAAGGTATCCTTCATTGAGAAGGCGCACTTTTAGTTTATCGGATTGCATAGGGGCTTCATTGCTAAGATATTCCTCAACGTCCCTAGCCTTGGCAAATTGAATATCTTCTTGTATATCGTATTTGGTAATGGGAGGAAAATAGCTTCCTTTTCGTATAATAGACATAAACACTCCAATTGCATAGACTATACTTTATTATACTGCCCCTTGACAGTTTATTCTCAGGCTGGTACAGTGACTGAGGTTAGGTTTTATCAAGTCTAAAAGTTGGAGGATGCCTATGTCAGTCGTTGACCCATTCAGGTTCTTAGTTACAATAATAGTGATAGGTATACTATTACAAGTATTTGGATGTGCTGAGGGGCCGTTTAATCAATAGGAGAAGAACCACTAATGAAAGATAGATGGGAACGTAGGGAAAATAAGAAGCGGGGGGCGTGGTATAAACGCCACCTCGCCAGTAACCGTAAGTCATTAAACATAATCATTAAAGCTAGGATGGATAGAGAGGCCAAGCTATAATGGTTATGCAATATCTTGTTAATCGTAACGAGGAATACCTACGACACATAGAATTGTTTACTGAATCTGTTGAGAAAATCATAGAGAGATTAGCTATCTTAGAGTATAATATAAAAGAGGTACAGGTAATCCTCAAGAATTTACCTATAGATGAATCTAAAGATAAAGAACTCAAGGAGGGATGGTATGCCAAACGAGGATAATAAGGCGTTTAAGAATTTGTTGGGGGACTTAAACTTCTTTAATAAGCTGGCGGCAAAGGGTAAGGGCTTGTTTACTGAAAGGGGGAAAGCTATAACACATCCCGATGATTGTAAGTGCAGGGAATGTGTCCACACTAATTTGTATTTTTTCAATAAAGGAGAGTTCAAACGGTAATGGGTAATTGGCAAACGAGAGATAAGAAACTGAGTCAGCGTTCCAGAAATAAAGAACAGAAGAAATTCTTTAGTGAACCTAAGTCAGATAAACCTAAAACAAATAAACTTTTAATGAGAGAAAAGCAAAGATTCCAAGAACGAGAAGATGATGTGGATACAGATGTTTAAGTCAATGGGAGGAATCTATGGTATTTGATGAATGTGATATAGATGATTTCTTTGGTGATGATGAAGATACTCATCCCATATGGATGACGCATAATGAAGTAATGTTCCTTGACGATAGTTTAACCATGATGTTAGAAAAAGATAGTATGTCAGATTCAGTAACTACTATGAGAGTAATGATACCGTCTGCTCATTTACCAGCACCAGTAACATTACTGGATAAAATTGGGATTGCGGTACTTCAAGTAACTGACCCAGAGTCTATAGAGAAAGGTACTACAGTAGAACTAAACGATTCTGAGATTTATATGTTGCGAGAGATTTGCCATAGTTATTGTAAAGTGGGTAAAGAACCTGTAGGATATAACCTCAAAAGGAAAATGTATCTATCTCTATACGGGAAGACATTTGAGAAAGATAAGATAGTAGATGGTCTATTAGCTACAGTCGATTTAGATATAAAGGAGCCAGCCCCTAAACTAGATAAGTAAGGAGAATATTATGTTAGATGAGACAAAGGTAGAAGTTCCAGAAATAGAGTACACTACAATGGAACCCGAATCGGATTATGTAGAGACTGTTCTAGGTGATACTGTTAGTCAAGAGGATATGGAAGAAGTAGCTTTACGGGCATTGGGACGAATACCATTGCAAGACCTTATAAATGATTCCGTATCTGCCTTAGTAGAAGTATATAAAGCCAGACCAGAAAGCTATGCTTATGATGCTGCCCACTATGATGACGATGATGTAGAAAACCCCAACCCCTTTATGGATTTAATTCAGTACCTAAAGGAGGTACAGCCTGTTGAGTTTAGTGGAGATTCTATTACTTAGTCCTCTCCTATTAGTATCTATGTGGATAGGATATTTAAGTTACAGATTACTTAGGGTTACAGAGAAGATACTAGAATATACTATTCATTTAGATTCCTTAACCCAGGCAATCGTTGCTAATACATCCATGCCCCCCGATATGGATTCCTCTTAAATTGTGCCAGCCCCGCCAGGGCTAGGCTCACCTCAGGCTCAAACTTGACAAGGCTCCCAGGAGTGTGCTACTATGACTGGGCCGTGGGGAGCCAGGGTGACCACCCAGCCTCTCCCGGCACTAGCACCTAGTATGGTGGGGCAATGCAGATAGGAGAGTTATGAAAGCGAATAAGGCTCAACGAGCCAAGCGTAATTTCGTACTGCGTATCCCCAACACGGCAGAGGGCGAGTTGTTTTACAACTTGTTCCGCAATACCTCAACTCCGATAGCTACGGCATTGACCGTAAAGCTAGCGGCAAGCGGGGTAAGGGCCAATTCAACACAACCATGGATAACGCTGATAGCGTTAGGCTCTATCTACAGGCCAAGACCTCCAAGGGTCTACGGCAAGTAGATAGGCAAGGAGTCCAAATCTAAAATGTGTTGCCCCACCATACACACCCATTCAATCAAAATAGGATAGGAGTAGATTAGATGCCAGCGAGTATATTTGGAGAACGATTCTACGGTAGGCGAACCCCGGCATGGCATAGGATTGGGACAGTAATGGACATAGATGCTACGGTATCTGAGGCTATGCGATATGTAGATGTGGACTTTGAAATCTTCACATCCCCTGCTTTCGTAGAGATGCCCGATGGGACAAGAATCCAAACTGACCACAACGCCATTGTCAGAGAACCTACTAAAGACGATGACCAGTACAGGATTCTTAGCGTAGTAGGCGGGGAGTGGACTCCCATCCAGATGCGTGACTTGGCAACCTACCTTGACCCCATAAGCGAGAAGTACCCAGTAGAGACATTGGGTGCTATTGGGCATGGGGAGAAAATATTCTTAACCCTGGATGCTGGAGAGGCCGCTATTGCTGGCGAACACCACAACCTCTATTACCTGATAACTGACCATAGGGATGGCCTGGGGGCTTTGACAATAGCCTTCACTCCGGTAAGGGTAGTCTGCCAGAACACTTTGACAACTGGACTCAGTTCTGCTAAAGTCAGTGTGTCTCTTTCCCACAATAGAACGATTAAGACTGATACCCAGTGGTATACCAATATCTTCAATTCCATGTTGCGTTCCCAAGACCAAGTGGTAGCACAAATGAACCGCCTAGCAGATTTTGAATTGGACAAGGGGGAAGCGGAGAAGGTTATAAATGCCGCTTACCCACCCACTTCTACACCAAGGCGGTTGAAACTCTCTAATGGTATTAGTCAGGATGACGTACCCAAGGAGACATGGATGAAGATACTCAACGACACTAAGTACGATAGGGAGAGGTACGACAAACAGCGGGAGAGGGACGAGAGGATTAGGGCCGGGGCATTAGAACGCTTCCATGTTTTCAACGATGAGTTTCCCAAGAACGCTAATACGCCATGGGCTATATGGCAAGCGGTTGTGGAGACTGAGGACTACCGCAAGGGCCATAGCAATTCTGCTACTGCGGTATATGGCGAAAGGGCCAACCGTAAGGCAAGGGCGTTTAGGGCTGCTTTAGCCCTATGCAACTAAAGGGTGTGGGGGGAGCAATCCCCCCATATTACTTAAAGGAGATAGAGTGAAAGCTACAGAAACATCGTTAAGAAAGTATTTCAATGAACTCTTGGAAACTCCACGCATCCAAAAGTATCTTCAAGACCATAGGCAGGTAACTAAGTTTGTTATGAAAAATAAGGATGGGGTTATATGTCCTCGTCTAAGGATTGTGGATACAGCGGGAGTTAGATATGCAGGGGTAGCCCATAGTGATATGGCGATAGATATATCCCGATGGATACTAGAGGACAAGGCAGAAGCCAGAGGCACTTTACGACATGAGGTGGCTCATCTATTACATTCATATTCTAAACAAGGGGGTGGCACACACGGTAAAGAATTTAATAATGCTCTAAAAGTAGTGTCTCCTAGCACATGGCGTAGGGATAAATACTGGCATCCCAATACTAATATAGAGAAGGCCAGAACTATGGTACACCCAGCAAGTCCTAAGTTAAGGATAGTAAAGATAGGTAATAGACCCTACACTAGCCGAGCCTAGCTTGACAAGACTGGGCTTTGTGTGGTAGTCTTACAACCTGGGGAGCCGCACTCCCACCAAGTACCCAAATAAAAACAGGAGAGTGTTATGAGTCCAAGTGACAATCCCATCCAAGATGCCATAGACCACCTAAGGAGTTTAGAGTCCGATTGCGGTGACAAGGCCGATAGCCTCGATAACTTCATCAATGAGGTTACTGAGGTTAAAGACCAACTAGATGAACACGCCACTTCCATCGGTGAATTGATTACCCAACTGGATGATGTAGCCGCTATTGCCCAAGAGGTAGACGAGTCCATGAGTGAAGCAGATAGGTTCCTAGACTAGCGGGGGTTGCGGCTCCCCCCATATCAACATTAGAGAGGATTAGATGTTTACAGACTATGAACCCGAACCCATGGATGACAATGAGATTGACCGGGAAGATTTAGAAGAATGTGTTTTGGAGCAGATGCTCAAGGACATAGGGTCAGGATTAGTTGGAGAAGTTTTGCAGAGTCTAAGTAATCTAAGTCAGGATGCTTTACTAGAGTTCTTGCCTTCTGACCATCCAGTATGGACAGGCCGTAGGCAAAGACTGGATGTACTGAACGCTTTAATGATGCCACCTTATGTGGTACAATCAGTTGACCCAAAGGTATTCACTCAGTTTTTGTGGAGTCATAACTGATGGACAAAAGAAGATACGTCAAGGGGTTGCGGATACACCGCAACAATCTAGCCTCTAGGACAGTACGAGAATTACTGCTAGAGGTTAATGCCATTAGCCAATGGCACTTTAGTCCTCACTTTGAGGATAAGTCTAAAACCCGTAGGGTAAATCTAACTAAGGAGTATGCCTATAAGTTAATAAGGGACAGTAGACTCATAGAGTTTCATACGCTGAGGGGTAGCCGTAGAGTCTTGCTACGGCATATGTCAACAGGCATTAGCATCATAGTAGACTTGGATGCTAAGGTTATTGTCAGCGTATGGAGAAACGAATTGGACGATGACCACAAGAATCTTGATACATCTAAATACTTATTCGGAGGATAGGATGATTAACCTATATCTATCTGACCTACAGCACATGGATATGGAAGATGTGGTAGCTGAAGTTATGACTGAGTATGTTCAATTAAGTCAAGAGGTGAAAACATTAAGAGCGACAATACAAAAAGTTCGATGGCTTTATATGAGAAATTATGTAAAGCCTGAGGGGAATGTGGATACGGATATGTCTGCTTTGTTAGATATAACAGAAGTAGATGATGGGGATACAACAACATATTATGTGGCGGGGGCAAAATTCAATGCATGATTATATGAATGGGCATACTTGCCCAAGGTGTGGTAAGTCTGGTATACCCTGTACCATAGAAGATGGGTTTTGTGAGAACGAGGGAGATTGCGATAACTGCATTAAGGATAGATACTACAGGCAGATGGAACGTGAAGATAGTTGGGAGTATGACGATGCCTAATTGGTGTGCAAATAGAGTAACGGTTTATGGGCAACCAAACGAAATACAACTATTTAAGGATTTCGTTAAAAGAGAAGAACAACCCTTTAGCTTTGAATCCATTATCCCCATACCACAAGAACTATTAAAGGTACAGTCTCCAGTAACTATAGTGGATACTGAAGCAGAGGTAGAAGCCTACATAGAAGAACATAAGCACCACGGTTCATTTGTGTGTGGGCATCCCATAACTAAAGATACCCAGGATAGATTGCTAAAGGAGTATGACTACGATAACTGGTATGATTGGTCTTGTAGTAATTGGGGTACTAAGTGGGATGCCAGGGATGTTACCTTAGTTGATTACTGGGAAGATGGTGAATTGACATATACTTTCGATACAGCATGGGGGCCACCAGAAGGGATACATTCTATGCTCATTACAAAATTTCCAACCTTGAATATCTCATGGTTTTGGGATGAGCCGGGGATGCAAATGGCAGGATACTTAACATAAGGAGTGGATATGAATAAGACTACGTTGTGGATGATGACAACCAATGGTATAATAGCTAGTGGGGTATGGCTAACCCTGATATTACTTTTAATGGGGGTGGTATAGATGGCAACATATACGGTACAGTACAACGGTTTAGTAGGACAAGTTAAAGCATATAACCAACTAAGTGCGAAGGCTCAAATAAAGTGGGTGCAAGAGAATTGCTTCTGTCTCTGCGATGCTTGTAGAGTTGGGTTGGAGAAAATGTACTCAGTATCGTTTACGCAAATACCTTTGTCCTATTTTACACCAATACATAAGGAGAATGGATAGTGTTAAGCAAGAAGGCATATACCGTAGCGTTAGATTCTGAAATGATTACATGGGTAGACCTAATGAAGAAGTGTTGGGGTGAGGCTCCTGAGTTAGAACCTAAAGTAGAAGTGGTATTGAAAGTCTCTATGGACTTTGACCTAGGAGATTTTCCACACCAGGGCCAGACCTTTTATGTTTCTGCGGATAAGTTTAAGAAGCTATCTCCCGATAAGGTAGCTAAGAAAATAGTACAGGAGATTAATAGTCATAGAAACCGTTGCGATAGATGTGGTGTACCTACTCCGCATATATGGTTGAGGCAATATGGTGTAGGCGGTAGGTGGATAGGTAAAAATAATTGGCGTACTGGCAAACCTTGGACTGAAGAAGATATAGCTATGTATAATTTGCCACCCGATGAATTAGAACGTAAGCTACACCCTATACTATCTAGTAAATTAGATAAGCGGTTAAGGGAACTTGCAAAGCGGAAGGCAGAGGAACCTAATCCCATAGATTGGGTATATAATATTAAGGAGAACAACTAATGGGACAGTATCATTTAACGGTTAACTTGGACAAGAAGGAATTTCTAATGCCTCATAAACTAGGGGTAGGACTAAAGCTAAGGGAACAACAAGGAAGTGCCGATAGTACACCAGATGCTTTGTTTATGCTGTTGGCTTGTTCTAATGGATATGGTGGGGGAGACTTCTTGGATACTCCAAACCATATGGTAGGTAGATGGGCAGGAGATAGAATAGCCGTTGTGGGAGATTATGCAGAAGTAACCGATTTGCCTATGATGTTTGGGGCTAATAGTATATATGGGCTATGCCATTCTTATCAAGTCGAATGTCCAGAGTGGGGATGTATAGCTGATGCCTCTAGTCATTACCTAGATATAACAGATTTAATAATCCCTGTTATGGAACTGAATAACCCCAGTCTTAAAATAGATATGAACTCTCCAGGCTGGCGTTATAAATACTATACAGATGCTAATGAGGAATGGGATGTACAACCCTAATGTATACATTAGAGGAAATCCATAAACAAAGTTGTGTCTGTTGTCATAAGTATGAGGCACAAATAAAAGATATGAAGGTGGAGTGGGAGCGTAAGCAAATACAATACACTTCCCTTATATCTACGATGGGGTTAGTAAAGGCACAACTCACACGCCAAGTAAGTAAACTATCCAACTGGTTATATATCCTATCCTAAAGGGGCTAGGCTCAAACTTGACAGGGTTTTGAGAGTGTGCTAAACTGGTGTTCCCCAGGCTCCCACCGAGCCTAGGGAGCATCAAATTTTTTAGGGGGCTTAGAATGGCTGGCAAAAAGAAACAGGTTAGGGTATCCAAGGCAGAGTTGATTGAACGTATGAAACAAATACAGGAGAAGAAGTAATGCCTACACCAGAATACATGGACAGTATCAAAGAAACCATAGAGTTCCAACAGTCTCCAAGGGGCCGTTTTATAATGGCCCAGGCTCTCTATTACGGCATTAAGAAACTGGCTGAAGTAGATGGGCCATTACGAGAAGTATCTAATATCTGCGATATGAAGTATCTACTAGATGTTTTATATCCTGGGTACGATACCATATTCGACCATATAGAACAGCAACGGGTTACCCTACTAAATGGGAGAGAAGTATAATGACTACCAAATACCGTAGGCTAGTCAGGGGTAGTTACCAGAATATCATAGATTGCTTCAATAGGGCAGACGGTGAGTCTGTCCTAGATGGGGGAGTCTGGTATCTAATGGCTAACAGTTGGGCAGAAGTAGTAGGCAGTAGATTAAACCATTATGGGCATTGCATACTGTCTACTAAACAAGAGCAGATACTTATGGGGGCTGGTGTTATAGCAGCTTTCTCCCCGCAGACTAATTGGGATAACAATAAAACTATGGCGTGGAGATTTGCGGAGACTCTAGAGAAACCCGATTGGTGTACTGATGTTAACTATCGTAAAGCCCTAGCGGTAGTAAGTACAGAGAACGCCTTTTACGATACTGATGAATGTGAAGAATACATAGATGGATGTCTAGGTAAAGGGGCATTTAAGACTAGGGCGTTCTTCCATAACATAGTTAATCCAGATGGGGACTACGGGCCAACGATAGACCGCCATGCCATTAGTGTATATCTAGGTAAGCGTTGTACCTATACCGAATTAAACCGTGGCCTAAAGGGTAGGGCCAACAAAACTATTCGGGATGCCTATATGAAAGCATCTAAGATACTACAGGTGCATCATAATACGGTACAGGCTATTACCTGGGTACAGTGGAGAAAAGAATTAAAGGAGAATAAGTAACATGGCCTTTACTACAATAGACGTAACTCCAACCTGGGATGCCGCCACTCGTATCTACTTAGAAGTATTACGGGTAAACGATTGGTGGAGTGAACCTAGTAAACGAGCCAGAGAAGAATTACAAAGAATGGCTCAGGCTTATGACCAAGCAAGGATATGGATAAAAGAACAGAAGGAGAATAACTAACATGGCTGACACCGTAGGTATCGTTTGGCAACCCGTTCCAGAGATTACCGGATTTCATAGAGGGCCAATGGGATTCCAAATAGACTTGGAGAATGGTTGGACTGTTAGTGTTCAATTCGGGATAGGTAACTACTGTAGTAATCGGAGTAACAAGGGTAATCCATTTACGGATATCCCCGAATACCTTGAATGTCCTAATGCTGAGATAGCGGCATGGCCTACGAATAGTAGGGGTGAAGGTATGGGTACATCTACTAAAGACTGGTATACTTTTGAAGGGGGTGACCAAGTAGTAGGGTATAAAAGTCCGAATGCAGTATTGGCATTTATGAATATGATTGCTAATCGTCCTCCACACATTAGCGAACCAGAAAAGGTTGAGGGGCTAGGCGTATCTAAACCATGTTATGTTTGTGATGAAGAAGTCCTAGCAACCGATAAAGAATGTTATAAATATATAGCTGGTGGGTATAAGTATCGTCATCTATGGCATGGTGTACCGGGGATAACTAGGGCAGTTGGTGGCGGTGGGGGATTTAATGGGTATGCCCAAACCTTAGAACAGGCTAAAGGACGGGCAGAGTATTACCTACATAACAATCCATATGCCGCACCAGAAGTTAAGCAAGGTGAACAAGAGATTCTGGATGAAGTAAATAGATTGATGCAAGGGGGTGAGTATCTATCAGAGTGTTGTGACGCTACTCCATTAGGGGAGTTGGATTCCGGTACTCCATTTGCGGGTACTGAATATTACAGGGTAGGCTTCTGTAGTAAGTGCAAGGATAATGCGGTATTTATAAAAGAGGTGATGGCATAATGAGTTACATAGATAAAGAAGAATATGAAGAACGGTACGGTGAACACGTTGGCTATTGTAATGTACACCATATAACAGTGCTGGATACTTGCCAGTATTGTGAGGATGACAATGCAGTAGAATGTCCCCAATGCCATTTCGTAGATATGGATGACAAGGACTTTACTTGGACTAGGGTAGATGGGGAGTTACAGTTGCTTTGTTGGGCTTGTACTGATAGAATACATACAGCGGAGTTAGCCAAGGATGCCAGGGCCGCAAGTATTATAAACGTAGACTACTTAGATTAAGGAGAATAGATGCAGATAAGCAAAGCTACAGCCAAGGATATGATTCAGAACTCCAAGGGTAAGATATTCACCACAACCTACATAAAGAAAGATAACTCTAAACGAGTTATGAATTGTAGGCTTGAAGT